>TARA_B110000114_G_scaffold185863_1_pt1 | contig 14765 bp, 31 predicted proteins | sample TARA_B110000114 | Tara Oceans TARA_B110000114 (sample SAMEA4397311) | marine metagenome | biome: Polar Biome; feature: [SRF] surface water layer (ENVO:00010504); material: water (ENVO:00002006), including particulate matter (ENVO:01000060) such as... | depth 5 m
GAAGTCAAGGTACAACGGGTACTACGGGAAGTCAAGGAACTACGGGTGCAGGAACGCAAGGAACTACGGGAAGTCAAGGAATATCGGGAGATATAGGACACGTTTTTAGCAGTAGTGCAAATACTGCAGGAGAATATGGATGGAACATTAATGAAGTGCCTGATAATACGGATTTATATGCAAAAGGATGGATTACAATAACTGCTACTGATGATAATGAATATTTGATACCTGCTTGGGGATTAGAGGGAGGGGAAGGAAGAAGAGGATAAATTAATATTCATAAAAGCAAAAAAAATGATAGAAAACTTAGTTAAAGAATCAATAAAAAGTGGTGGAGATATATATCCTTTGATAATATCTAATACTAAAGGTATGGGAATTACTAATCCATCTATCATTAAAATAAAGGATGATATTTTTGTAAATATAAGACACGTTGGCTATACTCTATACCATAGCGAATTTAAACAAAAACATCAATTGCCTTATGGAGTATTGGCTTATTTGAATCCCGAAGATGATATAACATTAAGAACAGAAAATTATTTATGTAGGCTAAATAAAGATTATAGTATAATTAATTCTAAAAAGTTAGATTTTTCAAAACTCAATAAGCAACCTTTATGGGAGTTTATAGGATTAGAAGATGGTAGATTGATTAATTGGAACAATCAATTAGCTTTAACGGGTGTAAGAAGAGATACTACCACAAATGGAGTTGGTAGGATGGAAATTAGTACGATTAAATCTAATAAGGAAGTTGATAGAAAAAGAATAATACCACCAAAAGAAACTTATTGCGAAAAGAATTGGATGCCTATTATTGATATGCCAAATCATTATGTAAAATGGACAATTCCGACAGAAATTGTTAAAGTTTGTGAATTAAGCAACAAAGCAGAAACGATAAAATTAGTTGAAAACAACATAGATATTCCAAGAGATTTAAGGGGTGGTAGTCAAGTAATTTCGTATAAGGATTATTTTGTTTGCATTACACACGAAGTTGACTTGTGGTATAATGAACAAAACAATAAAGATTCCCATTATTATCATCGTTTTGTAGTTTGGGATAAAGATTGGAATATTGTGAAAATTTCTGATGTTTTTAAATTTATGGATGCAAAAATTGAATTTGCTTGTGGATTAATGTTTGACAATAATAAATTCCATATTACTTTTGGATTTCAAGACACTACATCGTATTTACTGACAATTTCAGAAGATTACTTTAATAATTTATTAGGTTTTTCAGATAAAAATATTGTAAAAAAGATAGAATTTAACTTAGATAACCCTATTTACAACTATGTATTTAATTCAAAAAAACAAAAACAAAATTACGAATTAGGATTATATTATTTTAATAAAAATCAGTATTCATCTGCTTTATCTTTCTTTTTAAGAGGTGCAGAAATTGAAGATGATAAAGAAATAACTTATGAGTGTTTGCTATTTGTTGCTAAATGTATAAGTAAAGTAGGTAGAAGAAAAAAATCTGAATTATCATTATGGCACAATGCAATTAAGTTTAATCCAAAAAGACCCGAAGCATATTATTTTCTTTCATTATATTTTGAACAAGAAAAAAAATACAATGAAATGTTAAGCTATGCTATATTAGGCTTGATGTTTTGTAAAAATTCAAAACGAATTAACGAAGCGTTAGACTATAAGCACAAGTATCAATTATTGTTTCAAGAATGTTTAGGATTGTTTAATTGTGGACAATCAGAGGATTCAAAAATAAAGTTTAATGAATTAAGAACATCTAACTATCCGATTGATAAAAAATACAAAGATTTAATTGAAAAGAATATTATGTATATTAGTACAAGAAAAAATAATATTTTACCATATAATAAAAAGGATTCAAAAAAACTTAGGTATAAGTTTGATGGCTTTAACAAGATAGAAAATAATTATAGCCAAACTTATCAAGATATATTTGTTTTATCAATGTTAAACGGAAAAACAGATGGTTTTTATTTAGAAATTGGTAGTGCTGACCCATTTAAAGGTAATAATACCTATCTATTGGAAAAATTAGGATGGAAAGGGTTATCTTTAGAAATAAACAAAATTGATTATGAAAAATTTAAAAACAATAGAAAAAACAACATAGATTTAGCAGATGCAGTTACTTACAATTATTCTGATTTACCAAATGAAATAGATTATTTACAAGTAGATTGCGACCCTGCAAATGTTACCTATGATGTATTAACAAATTTACCTTTTGATAGGTGTGTATTTAAAGTTATAACTTTTGAACACGATGATTATGTAAGTGTTAATGGTAAGTATAGAGAATTATCAAGGATATTTTTAAAATCAAAAGGTTATCAGTTAATGTGTGGTAACATTGCACCAAATAATATTGATTGCTTTGAAGATTGGTGGATTCATCCAAATTATATTGATGAAGATATTATTAATATAATGAAAAGAAAAAAAGATTGTACAATTAATGCAAAGGATTATATCCTAAATAATTAAAAGATATGGTATCAAAAGAATATAGAGAATTGAAAATAGAAATTGAAGATTTAAAACAAAGTATGTCTGAACAACAAGAGATTTTAAAAAAGATACATCAAGCAATTGTTGGCGATAAAGAGTTTGGACAAGATGGATTAATTGAGGTTGTTAAAAAGCACGATAAATGGATTACTGCTCAAAAATATATGTGGGCTAAAGTGTACGGTGGGATTGCAGTAGGAAGTGCTTTAGGTACGTTTTTAATGAAGTATTGGATTAAAATATTTTAGTATGAAAGAAACTAATAACAATGGTATAGCGTTTGATAATTCTTTTACTTTACAATTGACAAACACAACTAACTACTTGCAAGAAGTTCAATTATTTCAATTAGGCAACGATAGTTCTAATTCATTTAGAAATGTACTTGCTTTTAGTAGAGCTTCTTATCAGTTTCAAGACCAATCCCCTGCACAACAAGATGGTGCTTTTCAATCTTATGAGTTGTGTTTTTTTTATGTGAACGATGAGTTAGACGAAAATCTATTGTCTGCACCAACTATTGACGATTTTTTTTTAAGAGATAGTGGTAATTTAGAATTAATTTCCGATAATGACAATCAAGGAACATTGTCAAAGGTTGATATTCCGTTAACGAGTGGTATGTCTATGCAACAAGTAAATACTGCGATTAATTTAAACTTAATAGCTTTATCAGACACTACCAATTTCAAAAATTCAAATGGAGATGTAATGCAATTTGAGTTTTTAGTTGATATTAACTATCTAAACACTATTTCTTATCCTATATCGCAAACACAAGAGGTATTTTTCGATAGTTATGGATTTACAATTCAATACCCACAACCTAACGACTTAGAGATAGGAAGTACGGGTAATCCTATTAGATTAAGTAAAATTTTAACTGCATCTGCACCTGCACCAACAGATTTCGCTTGGATTGATATAGAGGGTGGCGAGTTGATTAATTTAAGTTCAATTAATGGAGTAGAAGTAATTACTGCTAATAACATCAGCTATCAAGAGTTAATTGAATCTCAAAACGGAGGGGTGTATGATATTAAAAGTTTAGATTTAAACATAGGAAATAGTTTAAATGAAGAAACTGCTAAAGGGCAATTACTACAATCTTTTCTGTTCGACCAAAAAAATGCGAACGGAGATGATAGAACGTATGTTAAATCTCCAACAATAGACCCGTATCAATTTCAAGATAGTTATAAAAAATTAAGTGTAAACGGAGATAGTGGAAATAAATTTGTTCTTGATAGTACAAGCGAATTAAGATATTCAATAGAGCCAAGAACAACTATAAATGTAACATTTAATTATGTTCTTTTAAGAAATTTTATGTTTGGTGTCGCTAAAACTATGAAGCAAGTAGAGAGAGAAGCTAAAAAGTTAAACGAATTAGATAGAGAGAGCGAAAAAAATATTATTGAATTAAATATAAATAATGAAGATATAAATAATACAAAAAAAATCTTTATAAAACCAAAAAAATCAATATCTTTATTAAAATATAGCATAGGTGCTATGTTGTTATTATACTTTTTAACTAAAAAACCAAAATCAAAATGAGTTACTTCACTATTACTATCGCTTTAATTACTGCATTAACATTATTAACAATCTTAAACTCTTTTAAGCGAAAAGCTAACAATATAAAAAATTCAATCAAAGAAGTAGAAAATAATTGGGAAATCCCAACTCTTAATGATGAAGAACCAATAAAAGATAAAGAGATTAAAAAGAAAAAGGATTTAGTGAATGAAATACAAAATTTAACAAAATACAATTATGGAACATTTAGAGATAAAAGTGGGAAATATAGAAGTAATAAACAATTAGAATAATATGGAACAAATACAAGAAAATCCTTTATTGGAAGCAGAAACAATAGAAACAATAGAAATGAGTGGGGAGGATGGAATACAATTAAAAGATATACATACTTTACCCGATAGTTCAAAAGAAATTGGTGGAGAGATTAAGGCTTCTGTAAAAGACACGAAAGAGCATTTAGGATTTGACGATGCTGAATGGAATAAATTGACTGAATCGGAGAAGATAGACTATCAGCTAACAACCGAAAGCGATAGAAAATTAGGCGAAAATAGAATTGATACTAATATAAATTTAGATTGGGGTTTGGTGTTTACATTTTTTAAATAAAAAATTATGAATGGATATAAATACTTATATATAGGATTAGGGGTTGTTTCAGTATCAACATTGCTTTATTTTCTTTTAAGGGGAAAAGAAAATAGCAGAATAGAAAAATAACTATGGCTTGTAACGGTAAAAAAATAGGTTTATTAAAGATAAGACGAGTAATAAGATTATTACGTTCTAAAAATTATATTGTTTATGAAGAACCTTACAAATTAAATATAGTTGGGGTTAGGAACTTCAACACAAATCCAACTAATTTTGACGATTATTTATATGTTATATATAAAAATTCAGATAATAATTGGATTGGAGAAGAATATATAATAACAACAGACCCATCAACAACATATCTATTGAAAGGTGGAATTGGAACATATAAAGGTAATAAATCAACTGCAATACTTCCACAAGGACAATATGTAGATTCTTTTAAAGTTGGTTATCATAAGGGCAACTATGAAGCATTAGTTCAATCTGCTGATATATGCGTATATCGGGATTATAATAGAAATGATGTTTTAGATTTTAATGTAAAAGATAAAGATTGTGGTAAATTTGGAATAAACATACATAGAGCAAAACCAAGTGGTGCTGATGATGGATTAGGAAACACAAAGTCAATAGGAGTTTACTCGGCAGGATGTCAAGTGTTTCAAAACTATATGTGTTTTTTGAAATTTATGTCTTTAGTAAAAAAACAAGAAGAGATGTATGGAAATAGATTTACCTATACATTAATTGATAAATCGCTTGAAACTAAATTTAGAATTAAAAGAAGTATATTTACAACAACCTTAATAGTTGGATTTACATCCATCTCTTATGGCTTGTATAAAATATTTAATAGTAAATAGACAATACAGATGCAAGATATAAATATTACAGATTTCAGAATAGGATTCATATATGAGCAATATGAAATGGATAAAAATAGGTATCTTAATCAAGGAATGATTTGGACAAAAAAGACTTACGGTTTGACAAGTCCAAGATTACACAAAATACAGAAATTAATTAACGATAAAAAAGTTAGGAATATTCAAGAAAACGATATTGATATTGATGGAAATGATTTTGAAAATGAGTACAATAGGATGCTTTTACCTATATAAATTAGAAGTAAATAAATAAATAAAAAGATATGCCAAACGAATATATGACTAAACTAAGCAAAGCAAGGAAAAGTGGTGCTTCAAGTTTTACGCACAACGGAAATACTTATGTAAAAGTAAAAGCTAAAACGGGGTTAATTGTTTATAAAAAAAAATAAATATGTTAAAAGAAATACCACAAATAGTAAAAGATTGGGCGAAGTCTATTGAGCATAGAAGTCCGAATCAACAAATAAAATTTTATTCAAAAGATTCAATACTACTTGCCACTTTTGAATATATGTGCGTTGGAAAAAAAGAAATGTTTGATTATTTTGTAGAATTTTTAGATAAGAAGAACTTAAAATGCAGAATTTTAGAAAACATTACAATAGTAGATGTTGATAAAGATTCAATTATAGCAAACGGATTGTATGAATTTTCATTTTTAGATGAAAATAATAAAGAGAAAAATGTTTTAGCAAGATATACATTTGTAATAAATAATGGTTATATTATTACACAACATTCATCTCTAAACCCTTAAAATAAAAAAAATGATAATAAAATATTTAAAAAATCCTTATTTAATAGCAGGAGGAATTGCTATTGCATATTGGTATTCAAAGAGAAAAACAAATAGCAGTACAAAAAAATCTATTATAGAAAAAGCGTTTTCTCCAATAGAAAAAAGAGAAGAAAAATTAGATTTAAAAGATGTTGCAAAAGAGTATAAAGTTCCATTAGAACTTGTAAAAGATGCACAAAAAATGGATATTAAAGAATGTGCAAAAACTATAATCAGTAATCAAAAAATGCTTAACGAAACTAAAGTAAGTAATGATGAAAGAAATCAAGTTTTAGCTATGATTGATTATTTAGAATTTGAATTAGCAAAAAAAGAAGAAGCAAAATAATATATGATTGATAAAATTACCAACCATATATTAATAAAAAAACTCAAAGAAGTATTGAGCCAAAAAAATTATGCTTTTTTTGAAAGTGGAAATTATAACTTAAATATTATTGGAATAAGAAGCGATACAAAAATCGCTAACATATTTGATGATATTATTTTTTGCATATATAAAGAAGATAATAATTGGGTTTTAAAGAAATGGGAAGCTACAACCGATGCAGGAACTTATTGGCTAAAGAATCCTATGAATAAAAAAGGTACTGCCTTGCTTGTTCCTAATCAATACAAAGGTGTTTATGGTATCAGAAAGCATAATGGAAAGTATGACGCTTTATGCCAAACTTGGGGAGATGTTGAAGTTTATAGAGATAACAACAAAAATAATATTTTAGACTATAATAAAGAAACTATTGTTAGTGGTAAGTTTGGGATTAATATTCATAAAAGCAACCCCTATAATTATTCTAAATTTGTTGAAAAATATTCGGCAGGATGTCAAGTTTTCAAAAAAGTAAAAGATTTTAATGACTTTATGACTATTTGCAATAAATCAAAAAATATATACGGAAATAAATTTACATATACTCTATTAAGTATAAATGAAGTAACTTAAAAAAATAAAAAATGAAAAATAAAAAAGAAAGAACTTGGAGCGAAAAACCATTAAAAGAAAAATTAGATTTAATCTTTGTAATAGTTGCGATTGTTGGGTTTAGCCTTTCGGCTTATGTTAACATAAAGGTTTTAACTAAAAACTAAAAATATGGAAAAAATATACGATAAAATAGGTGGGAGAAAAATGTTTTTAGCTTTGATTTTAGCTATTTTAGTAACAATATTTTTACTTATTGAAAAATGTAATTTCGACCAATGGAGTAATTTTATAATATGGATTTTTGGCACTTATGCAGTAGGAAATAGTGTGGAACATTTAAGTAGTGTAATGAAAAAATAAATGAAAAAAATCTTTTTAAAATATAAATATAAATTAATAATGATATTGAATATTGTTGTTATTTTTTTACTTTTTAGAGGTTTCTTTAATGCAAACCAAAAACTTTCTGAATATAAAAATACAATGCAAAAATTTGATTTAAAAGAGCAGGTTTATATAGAGAAGTTGAAAGAAAATGGTAGTAAAATAATAGAGCAAGAGCAAGTATTTTTGAACGAAAAAGATGCTATTAAAAATAATTTATTAAAAGTAAAAAAAGATTTAAAAAAAGTAAAAAATCAAATTAAATATATAACAAAAATAGAAATTGATAGTTTTTTCATTCCTTTTGATAGTCAAAATAACACAGATATAGATTCTGTAAAATTAAAAAAAACATTTAGCTTAGTTGATGAATTTTACAATATTAATGGATATGTAAATAAAGATGGTGTTTTAATAAATAAAATTTCGTTTCATAATGATATGACAATCACAATAGCAAATAAAAAAAATGGGATATTTAAAAAATCTATTCCAATTATTCAAATTGAAAATAGCAATCCGTACATTGTAAACGAATCTTTAAAAAACATTACAATTAAAAACAATTTAAAATGGTATGAGAAAAGAAGTAATATGCTATTGATAGGATTTGCTACGGGAATAGCAACGGGAATAGTATTAACAAAATAAATAATATGTCAGTAAAATTTAATATAAAAGAAGCGATAAAGCTATATAAAGAAGCAGGATATGAAACGTCTTTTCCTAAAAGTTTAAAAGATGTTATGAAGTTTATGCAAAAAGACAAAAACCTTTACACAAAAAAAGATGTAGCATATATTTTAGCTACTGCAAAAAAAGAATCAGACTATTCATTACAAAGATGGGAATCTGACTTTGTTTGTGGTAGATATGGATTACCATATTTTGAAAAACCTTGCAAAAACGCTTTAGATTATTACAGAAGCACAAATGGTGGTAAAAAAAATTACTACAATCTTGGAACTGATAAAAGAGGACTTCCTTATTTTGGAAGAGGATTAATTCAATTAACGGGAAAAAGTAATTATAAGAAGTATGGCGATATTATTGGAGTTGATTTAGTTGGAGAACCCGATTACGCTATGATACCAAAAAATAGTTATAAAATTGCATCAGAGTATTTCGTAAAAAGAAATGTATTTAAAGATGTTAACGCAGGAAACTTAACACAAGCAAGAAAAGATGTAAATGGTGGCAAAAACGGTTTAAATGATGTAAATAAGTATTATAAAATATGGCTTGATATATTAAATAATCCAAAAGTTAAATGGAATCAAACATCTAATAAGTCAATAGTATTAATTTCTTTAGTAATAATTAGCGTTTTTGTTTTAGGAACAATTGGTATAAAAAAAGCAATTAATTAGATTGAAAAATTTAGAAAGTTATTATAATAATAAAATGATTGATTATGCTATTCTTAAATATGAAGAAGTTTTTGATAGTTTGTTAAATAACAATTGCACTATAAACAAAAGAGATTTTCATTCGATATGGTATAGCTTAACAAATAAAGTTGAATTTGTAAAATCTGATGGCATTGCTAAGTCATTTTTAAAAGATAGCAATATTGACGTTTTTAGAATGATTCAATATGTTTACGGTAACATACTGAATCATTATACTGATGTTCATTTTAACATAAACGCTAAAGATATTGTAAACAATTTTTTTTATATACAAATTGATTTAATTATTTATAAAGATAATTATTGCTCTAACCTAACAAATTTTAATTTACATACGATTAGAAATGTAATTAACAAATTATCTAAATATAAGACTAAATAGATTTAAGGTCTATTTTTTTTATTCATCAAATAATTTAGATTGATTTAATAATTCAGATTGATTTATTTTTTCAAATTCCTCTTCCAAATAGTTTTCTCTATCTTTATCGCTTATATCTTCGTCAATAATATCTGACAAAACATTTAATTTATCCTCTTCTTTTTTTATTAATTCATCAATTTTAGTTTCATCAATTATATCCAATGATTCTTTTTGAGATATTTCTTCAATTAAGCTAAGTTGATTTTCGTCAATTTCGTTTTCATTATTTTGCTTTGCAAATGATGTCAAAATATTTGAATTGTCATTTACAGATTTATTCATTTCATCTAATTGCATTTTCATATTGGAATGTTCTACCTCTAAAGCACTCATTACATTAACACTTGGATTAACACTAATCAATGTCTTGAAATGCCTTTTTATAACGCTTTTTTTGTACATTTCATCTGTCCAATTATTCCAAGCAGAATATTTATTTGAACTACCCTCACTTGTGTTCTTTATTTTTTCTAATTCCCAAAAAGGCATAAACTCATAAATCACTTCATTAGTAGGTAAGACTGCTCTTGAATAAGCACCATAAACTTTTCTGTTATTATGTTCGCTTTCTGAATCGGCATATTTTGGAGTATGAAGAATTTTATTTTGGGAAATATCAAACTTAAACTCTTCATCAGAATATACTATGTGTGCAGATATATTTTTTATACAATTATTGTCTTTTAATAAGCTAACTAACCCCATATAGCTAAACTCTAATACACATTTGTTTTTTCTTGGAATAAGATATGCTAACTTCATAATAGGATTCAAAGTTATGCTCGTTCTTGCAACATTTAATACTGCGTTCATTACGCTTTGTGGCTCACATCTTTGCAAATAACTATTAGATTCAAAAATTTGCTTTGCAAAACTTAATTCTATCAACGCTTTTTCGGGATTAATGGACTGAAATTTAGTAAATGCTTTTCCTAATGATTGCTCCCATTGTGGTTTAACTTGATTGCTCATTTTTTTATATTTTAATTATTTCTATTTTTGGTGTATCTATGTAGTATTTACAAGTATCTTTTATCGTGCAATTAACACAATTTTCTATTGTTCCTTTTTCCTGCCATCCTAAAATAATTTGCTCGTCTAAATATTCTTTTACATTAATCATAGCAGAATAATGTTGTTTAATAGTTTCGCTAAAAGAATCAACAAGATATATTTTATATTGATGTTTGTTCTTATTAGAAAAAACAAAATAATAAAAAGGTATATTATCTATTCCCCACTCCCAATTTGCTAACATTTTAAAATGTAAAGGCTCAACTAATTCATTATAATTATTCTCCAAAATTTGTTTACTCCAATCACTCTCAATCTTATCGGTAAATATTAACTTCGCTAATATTCTTTTTTTTGAAGCAACCTTTGTTTTTATTCTGCTATCTAACAAAACAAGGTCAATTGTTCCATCAAATTTAGGGTTGGTAAACTTAAAAAATTTATTTTCTATCTCAAATCTATTCAACCCTACAAGATGATTAAAGTTATTTAATTGCGAATCTACTATTGATTGTAAGTTTTCAAAATATTTAGGGTAAATTGACTTTAAATAAACTTTAGGACTATTGTTTAAAGTAGAATCTAAAACAGATTGAATAAAGTATGTAGATAGTAGTTCTTTTTTGTCTTGAACATTAAATGGAATTTGATTAAAAAACTTGCTTTCTAACTTTATACCACATTCTTTATTATTCTTGTAGTTGTGTAGCCAATACACAAGTTCTAAGCTAACTTTAGGAATTTTAGGTAGTAGCAATTCAGATTGTAGCTTTCTTGCTTCATTCCTTTTGCTATTCTCACTATACGCTTTTTTTGATAACTTTTTTGTCATTTTTTATAACGCTATTAGATTTCATTTTCATTAACTTTTCATAGGTAGATTTGTCAATCTGACTTCCGATTAAATTTTCCGTTCTTTGATATAGTTTGGTTTTTTTATTCATAGTTTAATTTTATTATGTTTTTTTAAATAAAGGGTACTAACCAATTAGGATTTCCCCATTCTTTTACATCATCATTGCTTTTAATCCATATACTAACATAACTATCGCTCCGATAAACATTACTATTGATAAAAATCCTCCTCCTTTTGGTTGTTCTTGTTCTTGCTCTTTCATTTGTTTTTTTTTATTTTAATATGTGTATAACATAGTTTCTGCATAAATTTTTGTTTCTTCCATAGCTTTTATTCTTGATTTCAATGATTCTAACCAATCCTTTATTTCATTTACATCATTAGTTACCCAATAGCCTTTACTACTCGCAATTAGCATAGGCACTAAATTATACTGCCTAATAAAATAAATTATCTTTCTGATTCTTGGTTCTGAAACTTTGTAACCTTTTTGCTTTAAAGAAGTACAAATTTTGGGGTTTGTAACTGCTTTTGACTTTCCTAATTTCTTTTTAAGACCAACTACTAATATTGGCATAAGTACATTATACTCGTATTCAGTAAGTTTGTGCGTTTGATTTTCAAATGTTGGTATCATAATTACTTAATTTCTTTTTCAAATATAGTAATTATATTTGAAAAACAACAAAAAATTAATATATATTTATATTATTTATTTTGTAAAATTTATCTATGTGTAAACACCATAAGCATAAGATAATTTGTGGTGCGTACAAAAAGGCATCTTTATCTTTTTTAAATTTCTTTTTATAAAATCTATATCTTATTGTTGGATAAAATATTGTCCAAATTACAATCGCAATTATATATGTTAAAATATGTAGAGTTAATTTAATGTTTATAAAGATGTTTTTAAGTATTTTTAATTTCATATTTCTATATATTTTAGATTAAAATAAGTATTCTTTTTAATAACTTTTTTTCCATTGTAATTCAATTCAAGAATTAAAAAATCATTAATGTAGTCTTTTGTAATAAATATTTTTTCTTCCTCTTTTATTCTTTCAATATCTCCTAAATAATTATTAACAAGTGTAAGTTGTAACGATAAAAATTTTGCAAACAATCCGTTTTTTTTATCTAACCATATATATACTATATCATTTTTAGCGTCATAGGTAATATGATAATCTAAAAAAATTATTGGTATTGTTTCTTTAAACGATTCAATACATAGCAAAACTATGTTGTCAAGAGCATATAAAAACTGATAAGTACAATCAATATACTTTTTATCAATATATTTTTTTTCAATTACTAACTTATTTTCTATTTGCTCTAAAACCATCTTATATAGTTACTGCTTTCATTAAATCATCTAATTTAATATCAATGTGTTTAGCTAATTTGAGAGCAAAATTATAACTTAAATCTTCTCTTATTTTTATGTGGTGGTCGAATCTTTGAAAACTCATTCCCATACCGTTAGCAATGGAACTTAAATTATATCCTTTCTTTTTTAAAAAAGGCTTTATGTGGTACTTAACTTCTTCTGAAATCATATTATTATTTGTTTAATTATAGTAAATTATTTGTCTATATCCAAAAATAGTTTATTTTATTGTAAATAAAAAGAAATTAAATAGATTTAACTATATAATAGAAACTCTTCTTTACATTCGTTTGAACAATACTTATCATTCAATTCTATTGAATCCCCACAATTCTTGCAATACTCTGTATAACATTTTTTACAATAAAATTGCAGGTCTTTAATATCTATCTTTAATTCAAGGTCATTAAACATCTCGCCACACCCGTTGCAATAGTAACAATCAATATGATTAGGGCAAAAGCACTTCTCTAACTCTATAAGTGCTTGTGATAAATATTCTGTTTTACATTCAATACAAATAAAAGTTTTGTAATCAACTTTACTATCAAATTTTGGAAAAGCTATCATCTTCTTTGGCACTATCTTTCCAATACTATTTTTTTTACTCATAAATTTATTTTAAAACTCATTTTTTTCAACCTGCAAACACTTTATTCCAAGTTTTCTCCATTCATCAACTACACAATTCTTATCCTCTAATACAAAAGCAATGTTATTAAAATTTATGTTATTATCCAATAATAATTGTGGCTTCATTTTAGCATCCTCTATTTCACAATCATTTGGTCGCATTAATAGTTTACCAAACAAACTATAACTTCCAAGCCATTTTTTAGTTACATCTCTTACTAATTCGCTTCTTCCCGTACAAAAAATAATCTCATAACGCTCACTTAAATTCCAAACTAATTCAATTATTTCAAAAATAGGTTTATCGTTACTAAAGTCCATAGAATAAAATTCATCCCAATTTTTATTTCCCGATTGTAAAAAATCCATTCTTTCTTTTGATACTTCTGCTAAAGTACCATCAATATCTACTATTACTATCTTATGTTCTACCATCTCGTTCATTAAATTAATTTTTAATTCCTCGTTCTATAAAGCCACTTACTTTTCGGCTTTTTTGGTTTACTCCAATGTGTGCAGTCATTATTTGAACTACTCCAACCGTTACCATTCCATTGTTCAAAATGCATCTTATCACATTTGGCTCTGTATATTAAATATCTTCCTGCTTTTGGTGGGTGGCTATCTCTGTTATCCCAATTGTATTTTGTCCAATCCATATTTTATTTTATTTCTAAAACTTCATATAAAAAATTACCATCTAATTCTTCGTTTAATTCGTTCAAGTATTTAGTGTACTCGTTTACATCAATATAATCAATAAATTTATTCTCTACAACTCCATCATTTTCAATTATATCTTGAAAGGAAATATAATTATTATTTTCACTATAAAACACTAAAACTATATATGTAAATTCAACTATAATCATTATTTGTTACTAAAAATTAGTTACATCTTTTGTTTTCTCTAATACCAATGCTTTTATGCTTTCTTAATTTGTTTTTATTTTGAATTAAGACATCATTATCAAGTTTCTGCTTGTGAGTTATCTTTTTTTTCATATTTTGAAAAACCTCATTGTGAGAGCCAAACTCTCCCCAAACTCGTATAATCTCTTTTTCTAATTTATCTTCGTTAAAAATCATATTTATTTTTTTTACTTAAAGTATTACTTTAATTAACTATATATCCTTGTTACCATTCATTAAAACGCCACTGCGTTAATGGTAACAAAGGCTATAAATAATTTTTTAACTTGTCTTTATCTCTTAAAATAGCTTTACCTCTTTTACTTACTATTCTATGAGCATCATTGTCAAATATTGCCATTATGCTATTTAAAGCAAATGCATTCTTTAGTAGTTCTAAATATTGTTTCATTTTCTTAATCGTTAAAAATATATTCATAGCCTAAACGTTA
>TARA_B110000114_G_scaffold125405_1_pt1 | contig 14713 bp, 13 predicted proteins | sample TARA_B110000114 | Tara Oceans TARA_B110000114 (sample SAMEA4397311) | marine metagenome | biome: Polar Biome; feature: [SRF] surface water layer (ENVO:00010504); material: water (ENVO:00002006), including particulate matter (ENVO:01000060) such as... | depth 5 m
CCCTCAGAAGATTAACGACAACTTAAAAATCATTAAATAAAGCATTTATTTTGTGTGTAATCTCATTGAAGAAATGATTAATTACTATCCAGTAGCTACAGAAAATAAAAATAATTTGAAGTCATTTTTCAATGAATTAATTTCAAATTTCAATTCACACAAAAAAGAGGTTGAATTTCAATTAAGTATGTTTAGGATTTAAGAGAAGCTAAGTTTGTTCTTCGATTAAAAATTAAATAAAAATATATTTTTGAAACATTTTAACCTAATTTACATACAAAAGGTATTATTTAAGAATAGGAAGTATGATTAAGCAATTATTTGTTGGTATTAGTGTTTCAGCCTTGTTCGTTGGATGTAGTCCAAAATGTGAAGAGACTGTTTGTCCTGAGTTACCTCCAGCTGTTGATTTAAAGGATTGTAGTTTACAATTACAAAACCTTATTCAAAACGATAAAAGTCACATCAGAGGACTTCAAGCCGGTAATCCGTTAAACGCCGTGTATGAAAAAGAAGAGGACTTCGCTGATAAAACAAATTTTTACACGAACTACACACCTGATCTTACTATTGATTATTGGGCGGATATAGAATACCACTTTACCGAAGGAAATGTTATTGACAAAGTTGTAACAGAAGTAATTCCAGGCGGTTTAGATAAATCAGAAAACGCAGTTTTAGTTGATTCATTATATTTTGAATTAAGAACGTACCTTTCGGGAAAATACGGAAATTCGGTAACAAATACTGACTATACGCTTGTTTGGAATAAGGTCGACACTAAAGATAATTCTGTTACGATCTTTACTTTAGATTATCATTTCCCAGATGAAGACTTTTCGATTCAAACAGATTCCGAAACAGGATTAAACGACACAATAATCAATCCTCCAACGGTTAAATACGTAGTTAAATACATTCAATAATATTTTAAACGAATTATCACCATTAAAAGCCTTGTACACTCAAGGCTTTTTTTATGTTTTTTTAACTGAGACGTGATTGACAGTTAATTTCATTTTATTTATATTTACTCTCATCATGAAAAAGCTATTTGGCATACTGTTGGGTACTTCGTTTTTGCTTTTAAGCTTAAACGTTCATCTTGCCATTCACTTTTGCCATGATGAAATCATGGATGTTTCATTCTCACATAATGATAAGCATTGTGGAGGTATGGAAAAAAAACCATGCAATGGATGTGAAGATGTTAATGTAACAATCGAAGGTGAACAAGATCAAATTAACCAAGAGTTTAAAATTGAATCCCCAACTCTTTTCTTTACTTCACTTTTCAATTCTCAAATACCACAAGAATTTATCACTTTTAAGCAACATGAGTTCAGCTTATATTGCAGTAACTCTTCCCCTCCTAGGGAAAAGTTATATATACTAAATTCTCAATTTTGTTTTTATGGCTAATGCTCTTGATTTATCTAAAAGCATCACATTATCCATTAAAAACAAACAATCATGAAAAATCTATTTTTAAGCTTATTAATTCTATTAGGGTCACTCAATTCCAAAGCGCAAACTACAGTTGAAACAAGTACTTTTAAAGTAAATGGAAATTGTGAAATGTGTAAACAGCGAATCGAAAAGGCTGCAAAATCTATTAATGGTGTTTCATTTGCAAAATGGAATGTTGAATCTAAAATTATTACAGTAAAATACAAAACAACAAAAACGAATCTGGATTCAATTCACAAGGCCATTTCAGAAATGGGTTATAAAACCGATAAAGTGGCTGCAACGGAGATTGGCTACAAAGCTCTTCCTAATTGTTGTAAAGTAAAAGGAGCTTGCAATCCAATTGAACTAGAATAATCATGAGGTTACTTCTTGTGATTTTTGTACTTATAGCAAATATGCTGCAAGCACAAACCCTTTTATTAAGTGGGGAAATCTTAAATTTTAAATCTGGCGAACCTTTAGTTGGAGCAATAGTATATTGGGAAGGCACTAATGATGCTGTTATTACAGACTTATCTGGTGAGTTCAATATTATAAAAGATACGGTCGTAAACATTCTTGTTATTGATTACACTGGATTTACAACACGAAAGTTTGAAATAACAAACGAGTCTCAAATAGTAGTTAACCTAGAGGAAGACAATAATAACAGTATTGATGTTGTTAAAATAAAAATCGAAAAACCCTCTACCAATATTAACATGCATACCACTATAAAAGTGGAGGAATTAAGTCAAAAAGAATTGGGTAAAGCAGCTTGCTGTAATTTATCCGAAAGCTTTGAAACCAACCCTACAGTTGATGTGTCTTTTACAGATGCTATTACAGGGACTAAACAAATTCAACTCCTTGGACTAGCGGGACCATACTCCCTTATTTCCACTGGAAACATCCCTACAATTACGGGTAATTCAGCTTTAACAGGTCTTGAGTTCATTCCAGGGCAATGGTTAGAATCTATTCAATTGGTAAAAGGAACGGGTTCTGTTGTAAACGGGTACAATTCAATCGCTGGTCAAATTAATACGGAATATAAAAACCTAAATAATGAAGAAAAGCTATTTCTCAACGTTTATGGTAATTCAGCCGCGAAGGTTGAGCTTAATGCCATTAACAATTTCAAAGTAACCGAAACTATTAATTCAGGCTTATTTGTTCAGGCAGATGCAGGATCAATTTCTATGGATAATAACAACGATGAATTCATGGACAATCAAGTAGGAGAAAAAATAGTTTTAATGAACATTTGGGAGTGCCAATCCGATAGTTCAAATTGGACTTTTAAAGGAAGTGTGAAATTCGACTACTTGGATAAAGAAAGTGGTCAAATGCCGAACATACATTCCCGATATCTTTTCACCAATAAACAACAAAAAGCAGAAGCTTGGACCAAGCTAGGCTACGTTTTTAATTCACCAGGGAGAAGTACAGGTTTACAATTACATACTTTTAGCGATAAAAAGGATTTTGCTTTTGGGAACTCAACACTATCAGCAGTCGAACAAAAGTTTTATGCAAATTGGATATACGCTGATATTATCAGCAACTCCAATCACACCATTAAAACAGGGGTTAATTATGTATACAACTCTATTCACAACAGTTTTGATGCGTTAAATTATGGATGGGATGAGAATGTAATTGGTGCATTTGCCGAGTACACCTTTAAACCAAGCAACAAGTTTTCGTTGGTAACAGGTGGAAGAATAGATTATAGTACAGTTTGGGGTCTTATTTTAACCCCAAGAGTACATGTTAGATGGGAAATATCAGAAAACAATGTCGTTCGTTTCTCAGGAGGGCTTGGAACTAAAAACCCAAATCCTTTCTTAGAAAACTTAGGAGTATTTGCAAGTTCTAGGAATATTATCCTCGACGCCAATCTACAACAAGAAAAGGCATGGAATTACGGATTAAACTACACCAAGAAGTTTAAGATGAAAGAAAAGCCCTATTCTGTAAGTTTTGATTTTTATCGAACAGACTTTTTAAATAAACTCATCACCAATTTGGACAATAATTCGCATGAAGTTAATTTTTACAACATCAAAAACGCGAGTTACGCCAATAGCTTTATGAGTCAATTTAAAGCCGAACCTACTAAGTATTTAAATACAACAGTTGCCTATAGATACTATGACGTTCAAACTAAATTTAACGGAACAAACTTCCAAAAAAATCCATTAACCCCTTCCCATAGAGCTTTTATAAATGCAGACGTTAAATTGCATAAAAAATGGAATTGGGATTTAACAGTCAATTGGAATGGAAAGAGCCGATTACCAAGTTTAAATGAACACCCAAACAACCTACAAGTTGGAGCGTTATCAGATGCCTATTGGTTAGCCAATTCACAACTGAAATTCAAGCCTAATAAAAAATGGGAATTTTATATCGGAGCAGAAAACTTATTTAACTACCAGCAACCCAACGCTATTATTGATAGTTCGAACCCGTTTAGCGAAAATTTCGATGCAAGTTTAGTATGGGGTCCGGTATTCGGACGTAAAGTATATGGTGGATTAAAACTTAAAATCTAATAAATCACAACCAAAAAGATAATTGGTTTAATGTGACAAAACATTTTTTCAAAGTTGAAACCCCATATGATTTACTGAATAATAATAAAAATTAACTGTTAAAAAAATAAATTTTATTCCTTTAAATCATTGCGCTGTATGCTTTTTACACATACATTTGCAAACGTTAAGAATACTTGTCTTAACTATAGTTTAAGATTTGAAATGGCATTCCTTGTAGAACGAAGCCTTAACAGCCTAATAACTCTACTATTGTTATTGATAATTAGTGAATAAGATATTAAGTAATTACTATATGAGTATTTTAAAAAATTACATTACAGTTCTGTTTCTGGGTTTATTACTTTCTTTTTCAAAAAAAGTAAATGCACAAAACACCTTAGATTGTTCTTATCCTGAATGGACACCTTGTTACCCTTCTTGTACTTGGGTAGCAGGTGACATTTGTAGTTATGATGACAAAGATTGGCAATTAGGATCAACAGGTCAAAATTTTAGAGCTCCTGGCTCTCAAATTGGATCGGCATACTGGGTTGAAATAAGTGACCCTTGTACAGGTTTACTCAAGCCAAGTGTTGAAGCAACCCTGGTTAGAGCAAATTATTGTACTACATCATTTGGAGTTGGATATATTTCTACTAATGGAGGTGCTATTATTACAGCAAGAGGATTTGTTTATGGAACTTCAGGTAATCCTACTCTTGAAGATGATCTAGTATTATTAGACGCAGGTAACACCATTGGTGATGAATTTGAAGGTTTAATGGAAAATTTAACTCCTGAAACTGATTACTATGTTAGAACATATGCAACAAACAGTGAAGGAACTACTTATGGAACTCAAGCAACTTTTACAACAAGAGCGTCTGCTGACTGCGTTTCCGACTGTAATTTAGCATGTGATGTAACTACACCTGGATTATATAATCCTTCAGTAGCTGCATTGAACACTACCTATTCAACAATAGGAGTAGGTGACACTCTATGTATTACCGAAGATCGCACTTACTCAGGAAACGTAGTAAGAGGGATGTTAAAAGTATGTAATGGAGCCACACTTACAATCTCAGGCTCCATGAATGTTCAAACTTCAGAAAATGGACCAGGGTTTAATGGACAAATTGTTTACGAAGGTTGTAATGAAACAATAAACGGATCTGGAGCATACCAAGGTGATAAAATTTCAGGAACAATTGATGATGTTGATGTGAAACAAATGATTAGTTATTGCGGTACGTGCGATGAAAATGACCAAAGTCAATTTATTAACTTAGATGATCAAAATCAAATACACTTATGGGGTGCAACTTGTAGACCAACATCAACATTACTTTTACCTGTAGAATTAATTTCATTCAGCGCTAGCCTACATGAGCAAGGTGTTTTATTAGAATGGTCAACAGGATCAGAAATCAACAATAGTCACTTCGAAATCGAATCATCTTATGATGGAGTAAATTGGTTCAAAATTGGTATTTCTCAAGGAGCTGGAAATTCAATAGAAACAAATAACTATAGCTTTATTGATAATGGTGCTCAAGAAGGTTCTTTATATTATCGATTAAAACAAGTTGATTTTGATAGAACTGCGCATTATTCAAATATTAAGTATTTCTCTTTTGATGAATCTCAAAAACAAAAAGGTTTTATTGCTTTCCAAAATTCAAATGATCAAATTGAAATACAAGCAAAATTTAGCGGAATGGGTGAAGCTCATTTAATTGATACAAGAGGAAGGATTGTTGAAATACAAACTTTTATTAGTACAAACAAATCTGGAACTAAATTAACTTTTAACACTACTGATTTAGCAACCGGAGTTTACTTTGTAAAAATAAAATCAGGGAATGCCCTTCTTGGAGAAAAAGTTCAAGTTGTAAAGTAATATTTAAAAGCATAAAAAAGGGCGGATTCATTACTGAATCCGCCCTTTTTTATGCTTTTAAACCCTTTTCAGTTAATCCTATAAACCCTTCTACTCATTAAGGAATTAGAATCGAATGATAAAACTGCAGTTCATAAACTAGTACCAGATTTAGAAGATGAATTTTAATATAATTAAAGGACAACTAAACATTAAGTTTTCTATTACGATTTTCGAATACCAAAGCATTAAATAATTGCAATTTAGAAGTCCGTTACTTTTTTGAAAATTTAAACTACTGTTTTAATTATACCTGCTCCACCAGTCTGAGCTATTATTTTCATTCACATTTACCAACTCCCCCAATTCGGGCGTTAAATAACGGACATCTTTAGTAATTGCCGCTTTAACAAACTCATCAACCGGAGTTTTCCAATGATGTAAAGCCAAAGCAAAACCTCCCCAGTGAACCGGCATCATTTTGTTAACCCCAGCATCAATTCCAGCCTGAACACTTTCACTTGGAAACATATGAATAGAATGCCATAGTTTATTGTATTGTCCGCACTCCATAAATCCAAAGTCAAACGGACCTAATTTCTCCCCTACCACTTTAAAATGATCCCCGTAACCGCTGTCTCCGCTAAAGTAAATGTTTTCATTGCTGGTCTTTAAAACCCAACCTCCCCAAAGCGATTTATTACGATCAGCAACTCCTCTTCCAGCAAAATGACGCGTTGGGGTAAATGTGATTTCGATATCATCAAACTTAAACGAACTCCACCAATCAAACTCTTTAATGGCACAATTAACGCCCCATGCTTTTAAATGACGAGCACATCCAAGTGCAACCCAATATTGTTTTACTTTTCCTTTTAATTTAAGAATACTTTCCAAATCCAAATGATCGTAATGATCATGCGTTAAAAGCACCAAATCAATTTCGGGCAATTCATCAATCAAATCCAAAGTACCGTCAGAAAATCGTTTTGTTTTAAAAGGTGCAATCGGAGAAGCATCCAGACCCAACATTGGATCAATCAAAATCGTTTTACCATTCATTTGTAACAAAACAACCGAATGTCCAAACCAAACAAATTTAGTAGAATTCGAGGGTGCTAAAAACGCCGCTTTATCAAAAGCTTTAATCGGTAAAGAAACTTCGGGTAAACGGCCTTTCTTTTTAAAAAATTGATTGTAAACCAACTTGGGAATAGAAGTAATTGGAATAAATAAAGACGTTTCCACTAGATTGTGAAAAACCTTCCCTTTCCAATTAGGAGATTGAATATAACAATCTTTTAGAGCCTTAGTTATCTTCCCTCCAAATTGCAGCATCAAACCCATTACTATAAACTTAAACTAACTGTGAAATTTATAAACTCTCCCACCAAGGATTATAACGAATGTTCAATGAATCTAAATCAATCGTTTCGCCAATTACAGGAGTAACAACATTTACACCCAAAGAATCGGCGGCTTTTTTAATGCGAACAGGTGGTTCAAACCAATCATGTAACGATAAAGTAAAAGCGCCCCAATGAATTGGAATTCCCACTTTAGCACTTAAGTCTTTCACAGCCTGAGCCGACTCTTCTGGGCGCATATGAATTTGCTTCCAGTTATCGTTATACTGCCCACATTCCACCAATGCAAAATCAAATGGCCCGTAGGCATCACCAATCTTTTTAAAATGATCCCCGTATCCACCATCGCCACTAAAAAACACTCTTGAATCCTTTCCTTTGATAACCCAAGAACCCCAAAGCGTTGCATTTGCATCGGTAATTCCACGTCCAGAAAAATGACGTGTTGGCGTAAAAGCAAACTCTAACCCATTCACTTCTCCATCTTCCCACCAATTAAATTCATGAATTTTAGATGCTGGAACATCCCAAGATTTAAAATGCGCACCTACTCCAATTGGCACAATAAAATGCCCTACTTTATCCTTAATTAAATCAATCGTTTCTAAATCCAAATGATCATAATGATCATGGGAAATAAAAACAAAATCAATCTGAGGGAGCTCGGCTATCGCCAAAGGCAACTCTTTACTATATCGTTTTCTCGAAAGCCATTTAACTGGCGAGGGTGCTTTGCCAAGCATTGGATCCAATAAAATATTCTTGCCATCCAACTGCAGTAAAAACGCAGAATGCCCAAACCAAATCAACTTCGATTCGTTTTTAGTTTGTTCTAATTTTAAAGAGTCTTGTTTAACCAGCGGTAATTCAACCTGAGGGTCTCTATTTGGATTTTCCTTTAAATACTCCTTAAAGGTTTTAACAAAAACATCCCATGAAAAACCTCGTGTTGTTTCTACAGAATTAAAAAACACAGCCTCTTTGTAGTGCCCAGTTTTTTCATAACGTCGGATGTCCTCATCGGTATGATCTCCACCGAATTCAGCACTTGTATTCATGAATACAAAAACGCCTATAGCGAATAAAAAAAGTAGGATAAACGTCCATTTAAACAATCCTTTAATGAGCTTCCAAACAAACTTCATATTACGTTAATTAAAAATATTTAACGATACTAAATCGGCAATAAAGTCAGATGTACCAAAGAAAAATCTTACAAACCAATTTGGTTTTTTATCCATAATCTCTGCCGAGAGTTTCCAAGTTTGAACCATCTTAGAGAATGCAATCGTCAATAAAAGTCCTGTGAATAAGTACAGTGAAATCATAATTCCAATTTCAACCAAAGCTACGTCGATAAATTGAGTCTTACCATGAAAATTGATGAACGGTTATAATTTGGTAGCAAGCCCAAATTGAGCGGCCCAATCATAAGGATATCCATCAAAGTCAATACTCGTAACCCTTTGATGACCTTCTCTTATTATTGGATTCTCGATCTTTGTAGATGAAACTCCAAGCATACCAAACATAAAACCAACTCTGATAAATAAATTCACAGTCTTGTTTAATGAAAAACCCTGGAATAAATCAAAACTAATGTTTGATTGTAAGAGAACCTTGAGTTATTATAAATAGTTGAAGCTGAATAATTCAAGCGAGAATTCTCCAAGATAGTCTTCGTTCCCAAACCTCCATAAATATGCAATCTTTCCCATTTTGTAAATTTTAAATTATAGGAATAATTTAACCGAACTAATCGCTTCGACTCTTCACCAATTAACGTTAGAAACATATCACCACTATACATTTCATTTTTAGCCGTTTCTAACTTTAGCACTTTTATTGGTTGCTCGTTCCTTCTAGCCCCAATAAATAATAACGAAGGCAATCCCCAATTGAAATTAAATTTACTTGTATTGTTATTCGAAAGCGGATAAATATCTTTTTGAGCGACACCAAAAACACCAATTTTATAAGTCCAAACAGAATCTTGCTGTGCATTAATCACAAACGCTAATACCGACAATAAAATAACGCAGATATTTTTTATCCCTAAAAATAGATATAAAAAAAAGCATCCATAAAGGATGCTTTCGTAATTATCTAAATAAACTGTTTTTATCTTCTTGATTTCTTTCTGAAGTTTCCTCCACCGCCTCCACCTCTATTATTGGGCTTTCTTCGGTTATTATTCCCTCCATTCTTCTTTGTCAATTCAGCTTCCAATTTTTCAACCTCAGCTAAAGGACTTTGCTCAAAACCAGGAATTGATTTTTTAGGAATTTTAAAACCTAATAACTTCTCAATATCTCTGATGTATTCTTCTTCGTCATGACTTACTATCGAAATAGCTTCACCACTTGCTCCCGCTCTACCAGTACGTCCAATTCTGTGAACATAATCTTCTGGCACGTTTGGCAACTCAAAGTTCACTACATGAGGTAACAATGGAATATCTAATCCTCTAGCCGCGATATCAGTTGCAACTAAAACACGAATAGAACCATTTTTAAATCCAGCTAAAGCTTTCGTCCGAGCGCCCTGACTTTTATCGCCATGAATTGCAGCAGCAGAAATATCACTATTTTTTAACTTATCCGAAATTCTATTAGCCTTATGTTTAGTTCTAGTAAAAACTAAAACCTGTGACCAGTCACCATCTTTAATCAACTTAACAATAACATTTGCTTTATCCGTACGGTTAACAGGGTGTACAATTTGAGTAACCGTTTCAGCAGCGGTATTTTCTGGAGCAGCTTCAACGAAAACTGGACGTTGCATAAACTCGTTTGCTAACTTTTTGATGTCCTTGGAGAAAGTCGCTGAAAATAATAAAGTTTGTCTCTCTCTAGGAATAACCTTTACTATTTTTTTAATGTCGTTGATGAACCCCATGTCCAACATTCTATCCGCCTCATCCAATACAAAAAACTCAACATCTCTTAACGAAACTTCGTTTTGAGATTTTAAATCCATCAATCTACCGGGAGTTGCAATTAAAACATCAACACCTTCGCGCAAAGTTCTTACTTGAGGGTTTTGGTTTACACCACCAAAAATCACCGTTGCTCTAATATCTAAATGCGTACTGTATTCTTTTACGTTTTCATAAATCTGAGCTGCTAATTCACGTGTTGGCGTAAGAATCAAAGCTCTAATTTTTCTTTTTCTATCTATTGTACGCTTTGCTAAAATATGAAGCATTGGCAAAGTAAAACCAGCAGTTTTACCAGTTCCTGTTTGCGCCGATGCTAAAACATCATGTCCGTTTAATATTTCTGGAATCGCCTTTCCTTGAATTGGAGAAGGTTCGGTATAACCTTTTTTAGCGATAGCCTTTAAGATAGACTCGTTTAATCCTAGTGATTTAAATGTCATATAAATTGTGTTTTGAAATGACAATTTAAATGCAAGAATCATTTCACGATTAGGCGCAAAGGTACTCTTAAAAAAGAATTTATAACATATAAAATGTTTTGCGCCCAGATTCCAAAGATCTCGGAGAGAGAAATATTACAAGATTTAATTGATTCAGTAAACCAATCTTTAAAATTTTCAAGAAAATAGTATAAATTACAACCCACTTATATTTATGAAATTCGAGTACTAAAAAAGCATCCCAAGTAAACCCTAAGCTAAAAAACCGTGATCAAACAGATGCGAAAAAAGAATATTCAAGCCAATGCCAATAAACACTATACCTTTAAAAACATCCAACGTTTTCAAGGTTTTCAAGGTTTTTAAAAAAACACCAACTTCTTTCCGAAATACACACTCAAAAAAGTAAACCCAAAAATCAACGTTAGAATTTGCCACACGTCAGAAGTTAAACTCGTAATCGTAATTCCAAAAGCAAAGGCATCAATACTAACAGTACTTTATATTTCAGGAAAAGCACTGAAGAGCCACCGAGGAAAACTAGGCGAAAACAGGGCGGAAACAGGTTGGAAACAGGTTGGATTGTAAACAATATTCTTTCCTGTAGTACTACAAAACGAATCCTTCAATAATTATCAGTTCTTTAATCTTGTAAACTTAATTGATTAAATACAACAGCACTATTTATAACGATAGAATATGCTAGAATATTCCATGTGTCATGTTTTTACTATTTTTAAAGTAATGGAAAAAATCAAATTAATTTGGGACTTCAGAAGTGCTGACGCACTTAAAATTGCTGAACATCATGTAAAACACATCAACGAGTTTTTAAAAAAGGAATCTCATACAAACGAAGAAACAGGTATTTCACCAATTAGCGAGCTGTACTGCACTGCTTTTTTAATTACTACAAAAGATAAAATGGTGCTTTTTAGAGACAAGTTAAAACCTCATCGTGGTGAAGTTATTTAACACAAAAAAAGCGTAAATCATTTAATAATGATTTACGCTAATTATTATTTTTTTGAGGTTATTTTAGCCTATCCCACCTACAACAGAACTAAAATAATCTTGAAAAGAAACACTTTGTTTTAAATCCTTACGCTCCAATAAAGAATAAGCAGCAAGTGCCGTTAGTAAGAACTCTTTCAAAACTGATTTTTCAGAATTAACAGCTGTTAAACCCTCTACTTTTTCTTCTAAACCGGCAACATTATTAATTTCATTTTCAAAATCAGACTGTGTCATTTCATTTAGTAAATCCAAACGCTGTCCACTCTCAAACCAACTCGTGATCAACATGAACTTTTCTTTTAATTCCACAGGAGCTCTTTTATCACTTAAATGCTGGATGTTGTTAAAATATTCAGGAGCAATTGATCTGATAGCCTGGTTAATCAAACGACGAGCAATATTGGATGCCCCTTCTTGCTCTCCTTCATAAACCATTTCAATCTTTCCTATAATCGCAGGAATAGTAGCCGTTAAATCGCCAATCCTTGCAATCCCTTTTTCATCACCATTAATTAACATTCTTCGTTCCACCGCGCTCAAAACATTTTCGTACGCTGATATTGGTAAACGAGCAGACACACCACTTTTGGCATCAATAAACTCACTTCCTCGCGCTTCAATTGCAACTTGTTCAATCAGTTTTTCAATAACCTCAGGAACAACAATATGTTCTTGCCCTTTTTGTCTTTTAACCTCTTGCTTTGTAATGGTTCTACCAATCAAGTTAGAAGTTGGATAATGTGTATAAATCTGACTTTGTATCCGATCTTTTAAAGGCGTAATGATCGAGCCTCTATTCGTATAATCTTCAGGATTAGATGTGAATACAAACTGAACATCCATTGGTATCCTTACCTTATATCCTCTAATTTGCAAATCACCTTCTTGCAATAAATTAAAAAGTGCAACCTGAATTCTTGGTTGTAAATCAGGCAATTCATTAATTACAAAAATCCCTCTATTCGATCGAGGAATAATTCCATAATTAATAACCTCTTCATCCGATAAGCTCAACTTTAAGTTAGCCGCTTTAATGGGATCTATATCTCCTACTAAATCGGCAATATTTACATCAGGCGTTGCCAACTTCTCAGCATACCTTTCAGAACGATGCCACCAGGTAATTGGGGTGTCATCTCCTTTTTCAGCCACCAATTTTTTGGAGGCTGTTGTTAGTGGAAAAAGAGGGTCTTCGTTTAAAGCAGATCCTTTTATAATAGGAACATATTCATCCAAAAGCTGAACGAGTAAACGGGCTATTTTTGTTTTCCCCTGTCCTCTAAGCCCTAAAAAATTAATACTATGACCTGCTAAAACTGCTCTTTCCAACTCCGGAATTACCGTGTCGTCATAACCAATAATGTTTTCAAAAACCTTTTCTCCCGATTGTAATTTTTGGGATAAATTGGCCCTTAATTCTTCCGTTACCGTTTTAAATTCGTATCCCGAAGCTTTTAATTCTCCTAATGTTTTTATTGAAGTAGTGCTCATTCTTGTGGTTTATTTAGATTCCAAATGGAATTTATGATCTTCTTTTTTTATTCTGTTCGTAATCTGAAAAAATGAAATTACCCAATCCTTCTAATCCAGCATAAAATGCTTTTCCTTTATTCGTCTCAGTAAATTTCTCAACAAATTCTTGGAGGTAAGGATCTTGAGCAATCATAAACGTGGTAACCGGTATTTTCATTTTCCGACATTGAGCTGCCAAATTGATTGTTTTTCTTAAAACCTTAGGGTCTTGTCCGTTACTATTTTTATAATAAGTTCCATCTGCATTTTTTAAGCACGTTGGTTTACCATCCGTAATCATGAATATTTGCTTATTCCCTGCCTTTCTTTTTCGCAACAAATCCATTGCCAACTCCAAGCCAGCTACAGTATTGGTATGAAACGGTCCAACTTGTAAATACGGTAAATCTTTCACCTGAATTTGCCAAGCATCATTTCCAAAAACAATAACATCTAAATTGTCTTTTGGATATTTGGTTCTAATCAATTCCGCTAAAGCCATTGCAACCTTCTTTGCAGGCGTAATTCGATCTTCGCCGTACAATATCATCGAATGCGAAATATCAATCATTAAAACAGTGCTCATACTGCTTTGATGTTCGTTTTCAAAAACCACTAAATCTTCATTTTTAAGATTAAAATGATCAATTCCACCTCTTATTTGTGCATTTTTAATACTCGTTTGAAAATCGATTTGCTGCAAAGAATCTCCGTATTGATAAGGGCGCTGATCGGTAGTGTGGTCATCTCCTTTTCCAATTTTTGTTGAGCGATGATTTCCGCCACTGTCCTTTTTTAGTTTCCCGAAAATTTGATCTAATGATCTTTTTCGGATTAATTGCTCAGCTTTCCCTGTAAGCTTCTGACCTTTTCCTTTGGTTGTGTCGCTTAAATAACCGTTTTTTTCTAAATCGCTTCTAAAATCTTCTAGTGTATAATCCGGAGTTGTAATTTTATGTTCTTCATCCACTATTTTCATCCAACGGAATGTCTCTTCTATATCACCAGAAGTATGCACCATGATCTCTAAAAAAAGCTCCAACAGCTTCTGAAAGGGTGTTCGATCATCATCAGGTGTAATGTATTTTTCGAATCGATGTCCAACCATAGCTTTAAGTTAATGAAATTACAACGCAATTTGAATAGTTTTTCATTAGCAAAACTATATAAGTCATTAGAGTTAATTTATTAGCTGCTACCTCAAAGCGTGCAAGCGTTATTTAAACTAAAAATTACTTGTCACCCAGTCATCAAACTTATTATTATGAACGCGAAATCTTTGTTTTTTTTGCCTTACTAGGAACTTCTGCAGTATTTGTTGCCTATTAAAAAAAGCTCACACTCTCCTTGCAACTATTGATGATAGTTACTGGGGTAAACTAATTATCATCAAGTATATACAAACGATACGGTTATAGAATATGATTCTATTTTTCCTGAAAATTCGATATCCTACGAGCAAAAATATAATTTAAGAAAACAGTACTGACACTTCTGGGTATTCTACTGAGAAAACTTTAAGCAATTACTTAAAGATCCCACGCTGCGCTCTGGATGAC
>TARA_B110000114_G_scaffold179684_1_pt1 | contig 14560 bp, 12 predicted proteins | sample TARA_B110000114 | Tara Oceans TARA_B110000114 (sample SAMEA4397311) | marine metagenome | biome: Polar Biome; feature: [SRF] surface water layer (ENVO:00010504); material: water (ENVO:00002006), including particulate matter (ENVO:01000060) such as... | depth 5 m
AATAGGCCAATTCAAAATTTTCAAGGAAATATGTGAAGTGATTATTTAGCATATTTTATTTCAAAATTTTCATTTTGATTAATACTTTATCAACTAATCCATTTATCTCTTTTGAAATTTTTAATAAATAGATGGGTAGAGCAAAAGTAAGGATTACTGTTGAGCAAATAATGGTTCCTTTAATTAATAGATTAACAAATGAGTTTTGAATATATTTACCTTCTGGTATAAAGTATAGAATAATAAAGCTAATAGCTCCAATAACCAAAACCTTAGCTGTTTCCTTAGAAAAAGGGTGGATTTTCAGTTTTAAATAGATTAATGATAATTTTAATGTATTGAATAATATTAAAGCAATTAAGCTTGCCATAGCTGCACCTTCTATTCCATATTTAGGAATAAGAGATAAATTTAGGAATATGTTACAAACTCCTAAAGTTGCTACAAAAATCAAGTTGAAACGATAGTATTTAGAGTAGACTAGAATGTAGGTATTTATGCTTGTAATCATATCAAATAACTTAGCAATACCTAAATAAAGAAAAACGTATTTTCCAACTTTTAACTGTTCGCTATATTTTGTTAGGGATAATATATCATCTAACAAAAACCAAAGAGAAAAAAACACACCAAGTCCAAAGATAAATAATGTGATAGAAGCTTTTTTATATAAAGCCGAAACTCCTTCAATATCATTTTCTGCCATTTTTTTAGAGACAATAGGATTTGTAATATTTAAAATTGATACTGTTGATGTACTCAGTACATTACTCATGTAAAACATAATACCATAAATACCAGTTTGAGTTAAGTTAATTAAAGAGCCAACCATTACTGAGTCCAATTTGAAGCTTAACTGAGTGGAAATGTCATTGAGTAATGAGAAGCCATTGTACATACGAATTTCTTTCTTTTCACTTTTTGAAATCAGAAGCTGAGTACTGTTCTTTATTTGTAAGAATTTATTTTTCAGAACATACCATAATAGCAGTGGTATAGTAATACAATAGTAAAGGAAAAAGAGGCCAATGAAAGTATTGGTTTCTAAATCAAAAGTAAATTTCAAAATTACAATAGTCGGGAAATATATTTTTTGAATAATATTTTTTATCAGATCTGGGATTACTATTCTTTGATTGGTTACAGATATCATTACAAGAAACCCTTGGAAAAGAATACAAAAAAGAACGAGAGGTAGAAAAGGAGAGTAAGCATTAAAACTTCCACTCTTATCAATCTCAGCATATGCTAAAAACTCAGCTAGAGGTTCTCTTAATAGATAAAAAAGTATCAGAAAAAAGCCAAATTGAATTAGAATTCTTTTTACTACCCATTTTTGAAATGCACCTAGTTGATCAGAAAACCTAGGAAAATATTTGTAATAAACAGCAAATAATCCAAGTTGAGCGTAAGGAACAAATAAAGCACCAAGATCTATTAAGTAATTAATAAGACCTTTAGCCTCTAAATCAAAAGGGTAAATAAATAATGTTGCGATAAAACCAATTCCTGTCGCAAAATAGTTTACTAAGCTGTTTTTTATTCCTTGGCTTTGAATAACCCCCATTAATTTATGTTTTGTGTCGCAATAATACGATATTTTCCAAGTAAAATTCTTTGGATTTACTTTTAAGTTCAAAAATTAATATTTCTAAAGAATTCTTATTAAGACTGTGATATTTAATAATGCGGTTTGTTTATGTAAAATTTATCTTTATTTTAATGCACTATAACAAAAGTAATTTTATCTGTTTTCATTTTCTATTATCAAGTAAAATCTTAGTTTTGTTAGAACATTATTCCAATTAAAAAATTATGTCTTATTTAAACTTAATAGACCGAAAAGAAAAACTATTTACTCAAGATATTGAAAGTAATAAGACTGAATTATCAGAACGAGTTTCTTCATCTCGATTTTTAGTTTTGGGTGGGGCAGGAACAATAGGACAGGCCGTAACTAAAGAAATATTTAAGAGGAATCCAAAAAAACTACATGTTGTTGATGTTTCAGAAAACAATTTAGTTGAATTGGTTCGAGATTTAAGAAGTTCTGAAGGCTATATTGATGGGGATTTTAAAACTTTTGTGTTGGATATTGCTTCGATAGAATATGATGCATTTATAAAAAGTGATGGACAGTATGATTATGTGTTAAACTTATCTGCCTTGAAACATGTTAGGAGTGAAAAAGATCCATTTACTTTGATGAGAATGATTGAAGTAAATATTTTGAATACAATAAAAACAATTGATCAATCTATAGAAAATGGAGTAAAAAAATACTTTTGTGTTTCTACTGATAAAGCTGCTAATCCAGTTAATATGATGGGAGGCTCAAAAAGAATTATGGAAATGTTTTTGATGAAAAAGAGTAAAGAGATTATGATTTCAACAGCTCGTTTTGCAAATGTAGCTTTTTCTGATGGATCTTTGCTCCATGGTTTTGACCAAAGAATTAAGAAACAACAGCCTATTGCAGCACCCTCTGATGTGAAAAGATATTTTGTAATCCCTGAAGAATCTGGAGAGCTTTGTTTGATGTCTACCATTTTTGGTGAGAATAGAGATATTTATTTCCCTAAGTTAAATCATGACTTACATTTAATTACTTTTTCTGAAATTGCAAAAAGATATTTGATAGAAAGAGGTCTTGAACCTTATAAGTGTGAAACAGAACAAGAGGCTAGAGATAAAGTGAAAGAGTTAGCTAGTCAAAAAAAATGGCCTTGTCTTTTTTCGAAAAGTAATACAACTGGTGAAAAAAGCTTCGAAGAATTTTTTACTGAAAAAGAAGTGTTAGATTTAGAAAAGCATAAAAAACTAGGAGTGATTAAAAACGAACCAATTTTCGAGGAAGAGAAATTAGATTATTTTTTGTCAAAAATTAATAATTACAGAAAAGAAAGAAAATGGTCCAAATCGGAATTAGTTAATTTGTTTCATGAAATGATTCCCGGTTTTGGACATGTAGAGATGAATAAATATTTAGATAGTAAAATGTAACAACAATAAAATGTTATTTAACTCAATAGATTTTGCTGTATTTCTGCCTTTGGTATTTTTGCTTTATTGGTTTGTTTTTAAAAACAAACTAAAAGCACAAAATGCACTTATAGCTATTGCAAGTTATGTGTTTTATGGCTGGTGGGATTGGAGATTTTTATCGTTAATTTTGTTTAGTACGATTGTAGATTACACGATAGGGAGATTGCTACTTGATGAAAAAGAGCAAGTAAAGCGAAAAGTACTGTTGTGGATTAGTATAGCTGTAAATCTTGGTTTCCTTGGTTTTTTTAAGTATTATAATTTTTTTCTAGATAATTTTATTTCAGCATTTACCTTTTTTGGGTACGAACTAAAAGGAAATTCACTCAATATTATTCTTCCTGTGGGAATTAGTTTTTATACATTTCAAACTATTAGTTATACCATAGATGTATATAGAAAGAAACTAAGGCCAACCAAAGATTTTATAGTCTTTACAGCTTTTGTTAGTTTCTTTCCTCAATTAGTGGCAGGACCCATAGAAAGAGCAACTAATTTGTTGCCACAGTTTTATAAAAACCGAGAATTCAATTATTCACAAGCGGTAGAAGGAATGCGTCAAATACTTTGGGGACTGTTTAAGAAAGTTGTGATTGCCGATAATTGTGCAGAATATGCTAATATTATTTTCAATGGTTCCGAAGATTTATCGGGAAGTACTTTAATTTTAGGAGCACTTTTTTTTACATTTCAGATATATGGAGATTTCTCTGGATATTCAGATATAGCTATTGGTACAGCTCGATTATTTGGATTTAAATTAATGAAAAACTTTGCTTTTCCATATTTTTCAAGAGATATTGCAGAATTTTGGAGAAGATGGCATATCTCACTGTCTACTTGGTTTCGTGATTATTTATACATTCCATTAGGTGGAAGCAGAGGTGGTATTTGGATGAAAATACGGAATACTTTTATTATTTTTATTGTGAGTGGGTTTTGGCATGGAGCTAATTGGACTTTTATAGTTTGGGGAGCATTAAATGCAATCTATTTCTTACCAATAATGCTCAGAGGAAATAATCGAAATAACTTAGATGTGGTTGCGTTTAATAGCTATTTTCCATCATTAAAAGAAGTCCTTAATGTTTTAATTACTTTTAGTCTTACTGTTTTTGCATGGATATTTTTTCGAGCAGTCTCCATTGGACATGCTTTTGAAATCATTTCAGAAATTTTTTCAAGTTCGATATTCACTTTTCCAAATTTCAGAAATAGGCACGAAGCATTTTATTTTATTCCATTGATAATAATTTTCGTAATATTTGAATGGATAGGAAGAAGGGAGGAATTCGCATTATCTAACATAGAGAAAAAATGGAAAAAATGGGTAAGACACATTATTTATTATTCTATTTTAATCGCAATAGTAATTTATGCAGGAGAAGAACAACAATTTATATATTTTCAATTTTAATTCATGAAAAAATTTATAAAAAAGATAATTTGGTTTTTGTTGCCCTTTTTGGCAATACTTACTGTTCCATCATACATTTTATTTAGTTATTCAGAGAGTTTTATAAATATTGATGCTTTAATTCTGAATAAGGAACAAAAGAAACTGATAGGTTATGCGCATAATGAAAATAATTACAAATACTTAAAATGGAAAACTGTCGAATCTTCCGATAGGGCTGATGTTATGGTTCTTGGTTCATCAAGAGTTTTACAGTTTCGATCCACAATGTTTACTTCTAGCTTTTATAATGCGGGCTATACAATAAATAATGTTGAAGATTTTCAATTGTTTTTTAATTCTATTCCAAAGAATAAGTATCCTAAAATTTTATTAATCGGATTGGATCAATGGATTTTTAATCCCAATTGGAATAACTATTTGCCAATAAAAAATAGTAACCATTGGAAATCTTCATTTTCCGTTTTCCCAAAAGGAAATGTATTATTTAAAACCTATGCTGATTTATTTAAAGGGAAAGTTGATTTTACTCCACCAAAAGACACTTTAAATAATAGTATAATTAAAATAGGAATGAACGCTCACATTAACAATAAAGGCTTCAGGAATGATGGGAGCATGATGTACGGGACCCAGATTAATAAATTATTAAATAAAGATATTATAGCAAATGATTTTAACTTTAATAATACTCTTGGTAGAATAAAGAAAGGGAAAAACCCATTTGAATATGGGGATAGATTTAATGAAAATATAATGTCTAAATTAGATTCTTTTCTAAACTTTTGCTCAAAAAATGATGTTTTTGTTGTAGCAATAAGTCCTCCTTTTGCAAATAGGGTCTATTCAGAAATGTCTAATTCATTAAACTATATGTATTTAGACTATATAGAGTCTGAATGTAGTAATCTTTTTAAAAATTACAAATATGAATATTACAACATTAGTCATAATAATGTTGTCGATTTAAATGATGATGGCAATATTGATGGATTTCATGGAGGAGAAGTTGTCTATTTAAAAATGTTAATACATATTTTGGAGAATGACTCAAAATTGAACAAGTATTCTAATTTAATACAATTAAATAAAGATTTGAAATCACCCGTTAACCCTTATTTAGTTTATCCATATTAATTTCGTTTAAATAAGTTAAATACAATTTTTTTTCATTTGAATTCTGATTAAATTTTGAAAAATTACCAGGATTAGGATAAATAAAAATTCTGACATCAAAAATACTCTGATTTTCAAATAAAATTGATACTTTTAGAGTAAATAAGGCATTATACAGACTTGAAAATCTAATTTCCAAGTCTGTATAAAGGAAATTATATTTAGAAAATAAAATAAAGATTTAATGTATCATAATTTAGTATCATTTATTAGAAAAACATTTAAAGTTGAAAAAGACTTTATACCCTTGCATGAGCCAATATTTGTGGGTAATGAGCGCAAGTATGTGTTAGATGCTATAGATTCTACTTTTGTCTCCTCAGTAGGAGCTTATGTGGATAAGTTTGAAAAAATGATGTGCGAAATTACTGGAGCTAAACATGCTGTTGCTCTTGTTAATGGAACTAATGCATTGCATTTATCGTTACTTCTTGCAGGAGTAGAGCCTGAAGACGAAGTGTTAACACAATCTTTGACCTTTGTAGCAACTGCAAATGCAATATCCTATTGTAATGCTACTTCTCATTTTGTAGATGTAGATAAAGAAACTTTAGGATTGTCACCCAGTAAATTAGAAAAATATTTAGAGCAGATTGCAGAAGTAAAAGACGGGAAGTGTTACAATAAAGTCACAGGTAAAAGAATTGCAGCTTGTGTCCCAATGCATACTTTTGGATTGCCACTTTATATTGTTGAATTAGTTAAGGTCTGCGATAAATATAATATTCCAGTAATAGAAGATGCTGCTGAATCACTAGGGTCATATTATAAAGGTAAACATACTGGTACATTTGGATTAATTGGGACTTTTAGTTTCAATGGGAATAAAACCGTAACTTCGGGAGGAGGAGGAGCAATAATAACAAATGACGAATCTATAGCTAAAAGAGCAAAGCATTTGTCTACACAAGCTAAAATTGCTCATAAATGGGAGTATAAGCATGACCAAGTGGGATATAATTATAGAATGCCAAATTTAAATGCTGCACTCGCTTGCGCTCAATTAGAGCAACTTCCTTTTTATGTAGAGAACAAAAGGGAATTATCAGATTTGTACAATGATTTTTTATCTGAAAATAAAGAATTATTGTTGATAAGAGAAGTGAAGGATGCAAAGTCTAATTATTGGTTGAATGCAGTAATTTTAAAAGATAAAAAATCAAGAGATGAATTTCTTGATTTTACTAATTCAAAAGGAATAATGACTCGTCCAATTTGGGTATTAATGAATAACTTAGAAATGTTTAAAGATTATCCTAAAGATGATTTGTCTAACTCAGAATGGTTAGAAGATAGAGTAGTAAATATAACCAGTAGTGTAAGAATATGAAAGATATAGTTATTATTGGTTCAGGAGGTTTTGCGAAAGAAGTTGTGTTTTTAATTGAGGAATGCAACAAAACAGAGAAAGAATGGAATATATTAGGCTTTATTGACGAAGAAAAGGATTTAATAATTGGAAAACATAAAGTTTACGAAACAGATGAATGGCTTTTAAATTTAAATAAAGAAATTTATGTAGTTTTTGGAATTGGAAACCCAACATTAATTAAGGAAATTCATTTAAAGTTGGAGATTAATTCTAATTTAATATTTCCAAATATCATTCATCCAAATGTTGTTGGAGATTGGGAAGGGATTGAGTTAGGGAAAGGGAATTTATTTTGTGCTTCCAATACATTGACAACAGGTATTAAAATAGGAGACTTCAATATTTTTAATTTAGATTGTACTATTGGTCACGACTCTATATTTGGTAGTTATAATGTTATAAATCCATCTGCTAATATTTCTGGAGGAGTTGAAATAGCTGATAATGTTCTTATAGGAACTAACGTAACAATTTTACAGTATAAAAAAATATTTTCTAATGTTATTGTAGGTGCAAGTTCACTAGTTACAAAAGACATTGTGGAAGAGGGGGTTTATGTAGGCTCACCAGTTGTAAAAATTAAATAGAATTTAAATGATTAAAAAAACAATCATAATAGCTGAAGCAGGAGTAAATCATAATGGAGATGTGAATATAGCAAAAAAATTAATAGATGCTGCTTCAGATGCTAAAGTCGATTATGTTAAATTTCAGACTTTTATTGCAGAAGAAAATATTTCTGTAAACGCAAAAAAAGCGGAATATCAAATTAAGAATACAAATAATAATGTTGAATCTCAGTTAGAAATGGTTAAAAAACTGGAGTTATCTGAAGAGAATCATTACGATTTGGTAAAATATTGTAAAAATAAAAATGTGAAGTTTTTATCAACTGCATTTGATTTTAAAAGTATAGAATTGTTAAAGAAAATATCAATTGATTTTTTCAAAATTCCTTCAGGAGAGATAACAAATCTTCCTTATTTAATAGCAGTATCTAAACTCGAGTTACCTATTGTAATGAGTACCGGGATGGCAACAATGGATGAGGTAAGAATAGCTTTGGGAGTGTTATTATTAAATGGGATAAGTAAGGATGATATTACAATTTTACATTGTAATACAGAATATCCTACGCCTATGGAAGATGTAAATCTTACTGCTATGTTAAGTGTTGGAAGAGAATTAGATGTGAAAATTGGTTATTCTGATCATACTTTAGGAATTGAAATTCCTATTGCTGCAGTTGCTTTGGGAGCTAAAGTTATAGAGAAACATTTTACTCTAGATAGAAGTATGGCTGGCCCAGATCATAAAGCATCATTAGAACCAAATGAATTAAAAGCAATGGTTACTGCAATACGCAACATTGAACGAGCTTTAGGAGATGGGATAAAGATTCCAAGTAAGAGTGAAAAGAAAAATATTGCAATAGCAAGAAAAAGTATTGTCGCTTCAAGAGAAATAAAAAAAGGAGAAGTTTTTAGTGGGAAAAATTTAACAACAAAACGTCCTGGAACAGGAGTTTCTCCAATGAATTGGGAATCAATAATAGGGACTAAGTCTGAAAAAGATTATAATCAAGACGATTTAATATGAAGATAGGTGTTTTAACAAGTTCTAGAGCTGATTTTGGTATCTATTTACCTTTACTTCAAAGGTTGAAGAAAGACGTTTTTTTTCAACTTGAAATTATAGCATTTGGAACTCATTTATCTGAAGAACATGGATACACAATTTCTGAAATTGAACTGTACGATTTAGGCGCAATTCATAAAATAGTTACTCTTCCTGTTTCCGATTCGCCAAAGGATATCACAAAAAGTATAGGAGAAACAACAAAATCATTTGCAGATTTTTGGAGTAAACAAGAATTTGATTTAGTTTTTTGCTTAGGCGATAGATTTGAGATGTTTGCAGCAGTCTCTTCAGGCACACCCTTCAATTTTAATTTTGCTCATATCCATGCTGGAGAAACCACTTTGGGAGCTATAGATAATGCTTACCGACATGCGATATCACTTTTTTCAAGTTACTTATTCGTCAGCACAAATGAGTATAAGAAAAGAGCCGAAGAAATAGTGGAAAAGTCCGTTCCTGTATACAATGTTGGAGCATTGAGCATTGATAATCTTTCTAAAATAAATTACTTAACCAAACAAGATTTTAAAAGTAAATTCGATATTGATTTATCAAAGCCGACTATCTTGTCTACTTTTCATCCAGAAACTGTTTCTTATGAAAGAAATGAAGCTCATATTCGTGAGTTGTTAAGTTCATTTGATGAACTTAAGGAGAAGTATCAAATTGTAATCACAATGCCAAATACAGATACTATGGGGCAAATGATTAGAGATGCAATTAATGAGTATAAATTGAATAATCCCGAAATCATATTAATAGAATCGTTTGGGATGTTAGGATACCTTACTTGCATGAAATACTGTAGTTTTTTGTTAGGTAATACTTCAAGTGGATTTGTAGAAGCTTCTTATTTTCCTAAATTTGTAGTAAATATTGGAGATAGACAAAAGGGAAGGGTTGAAACTAAAAATATTTATACAATTCCAATATCAGAGTCAAAAATTCTTGAGACAGTAAAAGAAATAGAGAATAGTTCTTATCTTGAAAATGAAAAGGTTTATGGAGAAGGAAATTCATCAAAAAAAATCATTGAAATTCTAAAAGAAATTAAAATATGAATAGAGAGGCCATAATAAAGAAAGATTCTACTATAAAGGTTGCACTTCAGACAATAAACAATTTGTCTGGACAAACTTTATTTGTTGTAAATGAAGAAGGTAAAATGGTTGGGACTATTTCTGATGGAGATATTCGAAGAGCATTAATTAATGATTTTACGACTAGCTCAAGTATAGCAGAAGTAATGTCTACTAACTTCAGGTTTTTAAGAATTAACAGTTTTTCATCAGAACGACTTGCTGAATTTAAAAAGTCTAACATTCAATATGTTCCATTATTAAATGAACAAGATGAAATAGAAGATATTATTAATCTTAAAAATCTTAAATCAGTTTTGCCTTTAGAAGCAATTATTATGGCTGGAGGGAAAGGAACAAGATTAAAGCCTCATACTCTTTCGACTCCAAAACCACTTCTGGAAATTAATGGAAAACCAATTATTGAATATAACATTGATAGATTAATTCAATTTGGAGTGAAGAAAATATACATTTCTGTAAATTACCTAAAGGAACAGATTAAAGAATATTTTGGTAACGGGAGCAGCAAAGGTATTTCTATTGAATACATTGAAGAAACGGAAATAACAGGAACTTTAGGCTCTGCTACTTATGTGGATAAATTCCATACAAAAGAAGTATTAGTTATGAATTCTGATTTACTTACCAATGTAAATTATGAAGATTTGTATAAAACTTATCTGGAGAAAAAATCGGAAATAGTTGTTGCAACAGTGCCTTACGAAGTCACAATTCCTTACGGAGTAGTAGAGACAGAAGATTCAAAAGTAAAATCTTTAAAAGAGAAGCCGACTTACACTTATTATTCAAATGCTGGAATTTATATCATAAATTCAAGTTGTTTTAGAGAAATCCCCCAGAGAGCTTTTTATAATGCAACAGATTTAATTAATAAATTACTAATAGAGAAAAGAACCGTAACTAATTATCCAATAATAGGATATTGGTTAGATATTGGGAAGCCAAGGGATTTTGCAAAGGCACAAGAGGACGCTAAACATATACAGTTTTAAATGAATACACTAGTCGTAATTCCGGCAAGATCGGGTAGCAAAGGGTTAAAGGATAAAAATATCAAGCCTTTAAACGGTAAGCCTTTGCTTTTTTATTCCATAGATACTGCAAGAGAAGTTTTTTCTGATAATGATCTTTTTATTTCTACTGATTCAGTCGATTATGCTAATTTGGTCAAAAATAAGAAAAGATTAAATATACCTTTTTTAAGGCCACAAAAATTAGCTTCTGACTCTGCTAATACTCAAGATGTATTATTACATACTTTAGCCTATTTTGAGAAGCAAGGAGAAGTATATGATGCCGTTATGTTATTACAGCCAACTAGCCCTTTTAGAAAAAAAGAACATTTAATAGAAGCTCTTAAGCTTTATGAAATGAATAAAAATTGTGATATGGTTGTTTCAGTTAAAGAAACTGATGTAAATCCTTATTATGTTTTATTTGAAGAAGTCAATGGTTTCTTGAAAAAGAGTAAAGAATCAAACGTAACAAGAAGACAGGATTTACCTCCGGTTTATGAGATAAATGGCTCTATTTATATATATAATTCAGAATCACTTAAGACTAAAAATGTGTCTGAATTTGATAAAATTATTAAATATAAGATGGCAAAAGAATTTTCTATTGATATTGACGATCAATTAGATTTTGATTTTGCTAGCTTTATGATTTTAAACAGTTTTTTTTAACAGAAAATTAAGTTACTATGAATTATGCATTTATTGATATTGCTCAAGAGTTTCAAGTGTTATCACTTGATAAATTCCTTAAAACTACTGGTTCTAAAGTCAGTTATATTCATAGTACTTCAGAGGTCCATTTTTATGGAGATTTCTCAATTTTCGAAATTTTTTTAAAAGAAATTAAAAAGGATAATCCAACATTGGTTCATAAAGAAGTAACGGAGTATCTTTTTTTAGATAATTTAAAAGAATTAATCAAAGTACCGTGGGTTATTTCAACAAGCGATCTATTGAATTATAAGCACATTGAAAGTATGTCAATGCGCTTAATGGATCGTTCATCTTTAATTCCAATTTCGGGATTTTCAAGAAGAAGAATTTATTTATTATTGCTGAATTATTTTCAATACATCATAGAAAATAACAATATAGAAGGATTAATAGTTTTTGATACTCCCCATTCATTTCATTCTCATATTTTTTTTGAGCTATGTAAATATAAAAAATTAAAAATAATTAAGATGGAATATCATTTCCATAACGATTATTCACTTATTTTAGATCGTGATTTATGCCCAATTGTACCTAAGGAATACAACCAAAACACATCAATATCAGAATTAGAAAAGCTAATTCCCAAAGGTTTATTTGAGTCAGTTTACGAGAATTCAAAGTATTTAGTGAGTTTTAAAGAAAAAGAAACAAAAGCAATTGTTAAAAAAGGAATTTTTTCTACTTTTTTATTGATTTTTAAATATTTGGATAAATGTGCTAAAAATTTAATAATGGGAGTTTTTCCATTTCTTTTTAAGAAAGAAATGTTGCATTTTTCATCCCTTAATAATATTTCAAATAGACTGAAGTATAGACTTGTTTTAAATGGTAAGCTATATAAATTGGTAAGATTAAATATTTTTTATAATAAAATTGCACAAAAAAATATAAATATTGAGGACAAATTTATATTTGTCGGCTTACATATGCAACCTGAAAAAACCAGTCAGCCAATGGGAGAGGAGTATGATAATCAATTAATTATGATTAAAATCTTAGCCGACAGTGCTCCTGAAGGATGTAAAATATATGTAAAAGAGCATCCAAATCAATTTAATGTAAAAAAAGTGCCAAATAGGCATTATCGAGATAAGTTTTTTTATGAGAGTCTTAGTGAAATTAAAAATGTCGTTTTTGTACCCTTAGAATTTGATTCTCTATCTTTAATAGATAAGTCAATAATGGTAGCTACTGTAACTGGAACTTCTGGTTGGGAAGCTATTACAAGGTCAAAGGCAGTCTTGGTTTTTGGTAATGCATATTATGTAGGATGCAGAGCTGTAAGGAAAATAACATCTGTTGAAACATGTAAAATAGCTATTAAAGAGCTCTTGCTCTTAAAAAGTGATGATGATTTCAGAAAAGAAATTTATAAATATGTATTGTATTATTACGAAAATAATTTTCTTGTTAAATCTGCTAATTGGCACACTTTATTTAAATTAAATTCATTATCCTATTTGTCTCAAATTGATAATATTGTTGACAAGCTTGTATATTTCCATAATAAAAACAAAATATAATGAAATACCTTGTTTACTCTAATACTGGATTAAGTTCAAAACAAATTGGATTAACTGCTCAGTTTGTTAATGATTCTTTCAAAGAAGGAGTTGATTTAAAAATTGTTAAATGCGATAATGTTTTAGCAAATTGTTTTTTTAATCCCATGCACAATCAAATTGCATGCGCTACTTGTCAAAGTAGGTCTCAGGTATTATATAATCAAATTGGTTTAAAAAAGGATAATTTCATAAAATTGAAGCTTAAGAATTTCAATTTTTCAGTTCCCAAATTTAATAATCTAGACGAGTTAATGGAATATAGTTTTGAAGGAGTTAATGTAGGAAGAGGGGTAGCTTCATCTATATTATCGTATTACAAAGATTATCATATTGATTCAGAAAAATATGGAGATTTAATAGAACTAGAATTAATAAAGGCAGTTAATGTTTATTTAAACTTTAAAGAAATAATTAATGTTGAAAAACCTGACAAGGTTATTTTGTTTAATGGAAGATTTAGTGAAGTTATGCCTCTGTTTGATTATTGTCGTGTAAGTAATCAAGATTTTTCTGTTATTGAAGCTGGAGCTAAAAATAATTATGAGATGTACGATAATTGTTTTCCTCATAGTATTGATTTTCGTACCAAGACAACATTAGAACTTTGGAACCAAGAAACGGATATAAAAAAGAAGGAAGAAATTGGGCATAATTGGTTTAAAAAGAAAAGATTTGGAGATGAATCTTTTGAAAAATCCTATACTAAAAATCAAGAAAATGGATTACTGCCAGAAACTTTTGATACTGGAAAAAGGAATATACTAATTCTTAATTCTTCGGAAGATGAGATGAAGGTAATTGGTGAATGGAAAACAGATTTATATAACAATCAAAATGAAGCGATAGAGAAAATTTTAACTCATTTTGAAGGGAATGAATCTATTCATTTTATATTAAGAGCTCATCCTAATTTAGATGTTGAGGGCAATATTCAGATGAATGAGATTTATGATATGAATTACAGGAATTTCACTGTAATTAAACCGCACGAAGATATAGATACATATGCCTTGATGGATGCCTGTGAAAAAACTATAACTTTTGGGTCAACATCTGGTATTGAAGCAACTTATTGGGGGAAACCCTCAATTTTAATAGGGAAATCTTTTTATTTTTTATTAAAAGATACTGCTTATAAACCAAGTTCTTATGATGAAGTATTTCAATTAATAGAGAATAAAGAATTAACTCCATTAGGTCAAGATAATTGTTTGCCATACGGGTATTACTATTCTAAAGTTGGAATTAAATCTAATGACTTTATATACAATGGACTAAGGAGCTCAACTTTTAAAGGAAAAAAAATAAGAAAATGGTATCCATTAACTTTTGTTTACTTTATTAAATACTTATTCCAATCTCGTAAATGGATAAAAGCTCACCAAGTGGTTACAGGTAAAAGATGGAAACTATCAGATTTTTTCCGATACAAGATTTAATTTTTCTCTGTATTTTGCAGGGATAATAAAATAAGCAACTAACAAGAGTAATAGTAGAATGGAGGTAAT
>TARA_B110000114_G_scaffold167347_1_pt1 | contig 14455 bp, 10 predicted proteins | sample TARA_B110000114 | Tara Oceans TARA_B110000114 (sample SAMEA4397311) | marine metagenome | biome: Polar Biome; feature: [SRF] surface water layer (ENVO:00010504); material: water (ENVO:00002006), including particulate matter (ENVO:01000060) such as... | depth 5 m
GGAACTGGAACTTTAAGTGGTTCATCTGGAACTGGAACTGGAACTGGTGGAACTGGAACTTGTAACATTATTGGGTTTGTTGTTGGCTCCAATATTGCGTTGTCTTTACCCCTCACACCAGTATCTGTTGGAAGCTGATGCGGTTGAAGATCCAGTCGTATTGGCTCGTTTGAAGAAATGTTGGGAAGGGGTGTTTGACTAGGAACCTCTTTGCTCGCAGCATATATTATCGCAGCGATGACAATAAATAACACCACACAGAATGTCCCAAATACAACTGTGTACATTCTTCAAATTTAAATGGTACATATAAAAAAAAAAACATAATGTCCAACAATCCCAACGAATTACTGCAGTTTTGGGAAATACCAGGGAATGACGATATGAAACTAAAGGTGTTGTCTAAAAGAGTAACACGTATCACACATGATGGGTCCGAACCATCCATTTGTCGAATGTGTCAAAATACTTATATTGCATAAAATGCAATTCGTTTTGCAGTTTTCGAGACATATATATTTATCTACGGACCTGTTGTATGGGAACATCAATGCCGTCGAATATAGAAGCCCATTGCTCCGACAAAACTCACACTCACCACGCAGAACACCATTCGAACCAATCCTCGTTATAGTTTTATGAGGCGCTTGTTTGAATTCGGCAAGTCTTAAATTTTCCATTTTGCACACATTTACCAAAGTTTTACTGTATAATTGGCTGAAAATATACTTACAAGAAAGTGATACCGCCAATTTGTTATGGTCGTCTAAAAATGACGCGATATGTAGCAACGCGTCAGGGAACAATTCGTCCAACATTATGGTTTGCTTTTTCTTCACTTTAATTGACAATTTTTTCATAACCATGATTTCGAATCTATTCTTTCATTCGTTCATAGAATATAACATACGAGTTGTCTAAATCAATATATTGTATTTCTGAGATATTAGTGTCGTCGATTAAAATTATACGTTCGTCGTCTAACGAAATTGTTGCGTTATAATGCCCGTTATCTACGTTTCCTATATGTCTGGCACACGACGACAGGCGGAATTTACACGACTGTGCTGGATTCTGAAAATACATGAAACATGATAGATCGATGTATTTCGGAATACCTATCGTTTTACAATTCTTTTCGACTCTCCCGCCCCGATAATCAAATCTGTTCAAGCTAACGACCAGTAAATTCGGCAACCTGTTCAGCCATGTTTGCGTCACGCTTCTTTTGTCCACATATTTACACTTATCACACACCCACATCTCTATGAAGGAACTTTCGAAATATTTTTTAAAACACCCGACCAAGTCGTCGCAGTTTATGATATCTAGCGGCAACACCGAAATGATTTCGTAGTTGTGGCGCACGTGCCCACAGTTCGAACACTTCGTGTCGACTATGACTTGGGTGTACGCGAGGTCGCATACGGCAGACCACGCGTTATTCCAGTTCGCGTCACTGTTATATCGAACGACTTCTGCAACTCCTCTTTGTTTTGGTTTTTTTACAGGAATGACCTGTTTGAATTCTTCGAAGAAAACGTCAAAAACGTGACAAATGAACTCGTGTATATCATTTGTTTCGTTAATTTGGATTGATTGGATTTTGGCCTGGATTCGCCTGACCGTCGAAATGTATTCACCAACCAATTGTCCGGAAGGTTCTATTAGTCGGTCAGACAGGCGTTTTATCAACAAAATATCCGGCGTTATTTTCAAAAACTCACAAAAGTAACGCGAATTCAGGAGACACTGTAATGTGGTGTTGAGGTAACACGTGTTTCCGAGGTTGGGTAACCCGTGCATATCGACGCGGATACCTTACATTAATTATAACATATACCCTATAAATAAGATACCGTGCCCCGATGTCTCGACAAAATACATTAGTTATATGTCCGAAGGGAACATTGCACAATAGAGTTAAAATATTAATTAGCGCCATGATTTTTGCAGAAGAAAATGGGTTGGAATTGTGTATGATATGGGACCACCCTGTAGAATATAGTTCTCTATTTGTCGACACGGTAAAATGTATAGAGGTTGGATATCTGAAAAACAAATCCTATTATTATAACCCAGCTTTGCCAACGTGTGATTTAATAAAAAAAATTAAGATTGACAATTTTGAAAACGTCGGTTATTATTTTGTATTAGAAACAGGTGACGAATTTTACGACGTCAGTGCGTTCGTATCACACGAACAATACCGCATCGAACGCATGTGTAATTATCAAAGGTTTATTCGCGATTCGTTGTCTGGTAATATAACTGGTAAATTAAACTATACTGGTGAGTGTGTGGTTTTTGACAAGACCCGAACTGTTAATTGTATCGGGAAAAATCAGATTTTCCCCCAAGAAGATGGTGGTATGGGGGAGCATGATATGTATGCGAATATTATTTCTTTGAGCAACTCTCGTATAATTATTTGTTACGACGATACGTTACACAACACGTTATTAGACTCCCTCGACATAGTGCCTTTAATTGTGTTGTGTAAAAAACAACATAAATGCGACAAATCGATCGCGACGACGACCGGATTCATGGAATTTGGAACTGTTTTGAATCCTGATATCAAAGCCATGATTGAATATATAAAATCGCCCTTTAATATAAACGAACAATGATCCAGCCGATCGGACCGCTTCGGTTTGTTATATTTGGGGGGATATTGACTACAATCTGTCTTTGTGTGACTTTGATATTTTATAACACGCAGAAAATTTTAAAATTAGAGGTCGAGATAAGTGACTTAAAATATGAATTCAAGAAAAAAGATATGAACAATGTTTTTATCGCAGAAGTTAGCAAGAATGTTATTGAGTATATTAATACACAGCATTAGATACTAATCGTTGGGTACCTTCTTTTTTATACGGCTCCCACCGGAGTATCGATTCGTTTAAAGAATTGTGTGAGTGGTCGATGCCCCTCGCGTTCGTTGTTCAATTCGTGTAATATTGGAGAAAATAGAAGTTCGTGCACCTCTTTTTGCTTCAAAACGTTAATTTTATCCTTTGTTTTCTTAAGAGTATACGTATTCACCAAACTCGCCTCTTTGTTTCTATAATAAGTTCGCGATTTTGATTTCGGAATGTCGAATAGACACAGGGCTAGCAGCTGACAAACCGGATTCGAAATCTGGTTCGTGATGTAGAAAGTGTAATTTATCTTTATTTTATTTTCGGTTATGAATGTCGGGTCCTCGATCTTATCTCCTTGAAGAAGGGATTTTTTTGTTTGGTCATATTCCACGTATACATATGGGACGCGTTCGTTAACCTGGGGGGCTGAACCAGGGTCTCTTTCAAACATCCTATCGGCCAAGACTTTGTGTGCAATCTTCGACGGGTCAGCGTAAGTTTTCCGCAGGGTTTTTGTGATGATTAAATCAGACATCCCGTAATTCCCGTCGATCAATTCTCTCAAAGACTTTTTAAGGAAGGAAATCGATGTATTCACACTCCCCCCTCCCAATAATATATCGATTATTCCGCCATATATTCGTTTGACGATATTGGCGTTGTCTCGTCGCTTCAAGACGATCCCCATGCTCTTCTGCTTATATTTAGTAACGTCGTGTTCGTAGAGATTCCCCACATATTTCTTTTTTGACAATATGATGAACGGAAAGAATGTTTTTTCGTATTCCAAATCATGTGGGTGCTTCAACTCCTTTCGGAACTCTCTACTCGCTTCGACACTAATGTCAATCGATTTTTGGAGAACTTCGGTTCTGTCAGTCAGGTTGAACTTTTCTTTCACTTTGAAGTCTACAAATATACTATCGGTGTCTCCGTAAATAACGTCCGCGTCATAGTTTGCTTCCATGAATTTCTTTGCTTTGATAATTAAATTTCGCCCCGTTGCCGTGGTAGACGCGGCGAGTTCTTTCATATATATCTGCGACGTCGGTGCCCCGACCGAGCCATACAGACTATTTGCGGTCACCTTATAGGCCAACTGTAACCCGTCTAAAACGGCTTTCATGAAATCGTTGTACACGTCACTTATTTTGCGAATGTCTGCTGTTATAACGACAATTCGGTCCCCGTCGACTGTTTTGATGGCACTGTGTGTATTGTCTTCAGTATCAACAAATCCCACATATGAGATATTGTCATTCATCTCGATACATTTGTGTTCAATTTTTTTACGAGTTGCCTTTCTTTGAGACAAGAGTTTCATCAAGATTCGTGGGAGGACACCTTTTTCGTTATCTGGGAACTGGGCATACCTGCACACTTTTTCACCGGTCTTTTCTTTTTTATCACCAATACCCGTGAAAATATCATACGTGACGTCGACGTACTCGAATCCTTCCAAATTGTCGTATTTTTCGTCCAACACGATAGAATCGTGTGAAATGTTTTCACTGATCATACTTGATGGGTAAAGTGAGGCATAGTCCATTACAGATATGGGTGCTTCTACATAAACACCGGGTGTGGGGTCCAGAACAATGGCTCCCTCATACCCCTCTGCATCAATGACGTCCGGGTCATATTTGAGCGTTGGGATAATAATGTTATCACCCCTGCATTGATTTGCCACCAGGCTGAAAATCTTGACCCCCTGCCCTCGTAGAAAGATGTATGACATGGGCACCATACACACATTGGCCATACCAAGATTATTCGCGATAATTTCCAGCTTCACCATGATACTGTTGCATAATGCACTATCTTGAACACAGTATTTCGCGACCAATGCTCTGTCTGAAGATGAACCTTTTTGGCACCGAAATATTTCTTTAGGAGTCACGTCGTCCTTTGCCAACCCCCATTGTGTCACGGGCTGTTCTGTGTCAACGGGTTTGTTGAGGCATATTTGTTTTCCCGAGATTGAATCGATTTTGTATTTTTGATTGTTAAGGTATATGTAGTCCCCGGTATTTAGACCCGTTGTATTCTCGACAAGAATACCCCGTCCGTCAACTTTTTTTACTTTTCCGTTAATAAACGAGTTCACTACATTATCCAGCTTATAACTGTCCAATTTATGGTCTCGTTGAACGACTTTCATAATATCGATAACAACACGTCCTTCCATTTCAACATATTTGAGCGTATTGTCCCCCAACGCCGACGAAGATAGATTTTTCTCCCGGAAAACGGAATCGTGTGAACATAAACGACTACATGCCAGAAGATCTTCAGAGCACTCGAGTTCTTCTGAACGCTGATACATATAACTAAAGTCAAACCCCAGTATGTTGTACCCTGTGATAATATCTGGATCGATACGGTTCACCATACGACACCACTCGTTGATGACATCTTCTTCAGTCTCGCACACAACGACGTCGATCCCATCAATATCGTCACATGTTCCGAGTGTAATAATGTTTTTGTAAAAACAGGTCGTTTCACCATATCGGTGAAGCGTTGTACCGATTTGAATGACCGGGTCACCTTCGATGTCTGGAAACAGCTTGTTCAATTTCGTTTCAAGAATTTGAACGCACTTTTGAGATGCTGATTTTTCATCCTTCGTGTATTGTATCTTGTTTTCCAGAATTTTGAGAATGTCGTCCACGTGCTTGTTGATTTGAACACCCATGCTCACAATATCAACAGGTTCTTTGGTGTATACTATCGACAGATAACCTTCTATCTTGTCATCAAACATACTTTGTAATGCCGTTATAATGAGATTTCTAAAATCATAGACGTCTTGGACCCGATTATAGTAATCGACTAATTCGTTTGCCGATTTATTGTATGTCTTTTTGGCCATAGGAAAATCCCCGTGACTACTCGTACACTCAATGTCAAAGCTCATGACAATAAACGGAGCAATCTTAGTGTTTTCAAACGAGAATACCGATTTCCATGAGGTGGTCAGGTTTATTTGAGTTTTCGCAGGAATTGTTTTGTTGCACTTTTCATACTTTTGTAACCGAATCCAACCACCGGGTTGAATATTTCGCATATGTATGAACCTCAGAATAGGTTCAACATTCGATTCGTGAAACTTAATATGGGATGTTGTTGAACCAAATGTTAACGAAGAGTTGTTCGTCTTCTCGTATCTACTCAAGAATTTCCGCACAGAATACATGCTTGATATAGAGGAAAATTTCAACTTGATATACTGGCGCTTTTCATTGTTAGTGAATCCCCACAATGTTTTTTTAGAGACGGTTACAATCTCCAAATCGTTGCACAAAGTAGGGTGGATATTTGAAACAATAACCCTTTTTAGGTCGGACACGTCGAGGGCCGACAATTTTGCTTTTTTACATGTGATATAGAAGTATGTCTTAAATCCCGTGACGTTCACACTGACCGAATTCCCGTCCTCGTCATTCCCAAAAAGTTTAATAATGTACTTTTTGTGCTTGGACTCGTTGACTTCGACATCAACCGAATACCAATCCAGAATTTGAAAACAAAAATCCTTATCAGATTCGATATCAACGGCTATATCCCCTCGAAACATCTGTGTGTTATTTTTGATTAGTAATTTTAAATCTTATTTCAATATTCATCAATTTTTTAAAAATATCTATCTTGATAAATATGCACAATATTGAAGTCGTTCTCGTATTTATTTCAGTTATTCTGATACTTTTCTATGTTCAAAAGAAATATTTAGAAGTCGAATATGTGAAATCGAGTATTGATGACAGAGTTTATCTTGTTCGAAATACACATAATAAGGACCGTGCCGCGGACATTCTAGCCAAGTTAAATATTAAGATATCCAAATTGCTGGGACATTTGAAGTACAAGTTTCCGGATAATTCAGATATAACACGGTTGGTCTCAAACTATAACGTGGACACCATATCGGAGGGCACAGAGACTTCGAATTACACATCATATTCAGTTAACAAGGGTGAAAAGATTGTTTTTTGCCTTCGTTCCCGAGACGGGCTCGACTCATTCGTAGATGAAAATGTTCTCATGTATGTTGCTACACACGAACTCGCACACCTGATGACAAAGGATGTCGGGCACACGGACAATTTTTGGTCGAATTTCAAATTTATTCTACAAGAAGCAATAGACATCAAAGTATATACAAAAGTCGACTTTTCCTCATCCCCGACAGACTACTGTGGTATAAAAATAAAAAGCTCAGTTATTTAAAATATTTATGATATAAATGTACATAATTAAAAAATGGTTGAATGCGGACAAAAACAACGTGTATATATTCCATGGAATCGAGGATGTGGATAAAATAGAATCAGAATCGTTGTATAAAGACAATTTCACAAACAAAGTAGTGTTTGTGCCGGAGAGTATATTTATATCAGATACTTTGTTGAGTGTAAAAAGAAAGATAGCACAATTTTGTTCGAAGAACATAGACGTGGACTCCATTTATATGTGGGGGTTAATTGACACAAATATGGATGAGATGAAATCATTCTGGTTAGATGTTTTTAAATCAAACAAAACCCTGTCCGTGGAGTATCTTTCAAATATATTGTCGATATTTTACGACGCGACTCTGCTCGACAAACCACTCCCGGTTGAAGGTGATCTTTCCTTACTCGAAGTCCTTGACATTGTCAAGGATTTCTCACAATTGAACAAACCGATTGGATTCAAGTATACAGATATCAACGACCATGATGTTTTATTGTCGCCAAACCCATACGGTTCTCATTTGAGTGATGTGAATTTAGAGGAAAACAGTCTTCATTCGGATATGAATGTCATCTTATATATGACGGGTATAAATAACACAATAAATTATTGTGCAAAAAAGAAAGACACCAAACCTGTTTATTTTCCATTTACCAAAACAACAATGAATATTGATTATTTCCGCGTGAAAGACGAATTTATGACACAGTATGAGTCGTCGATAGTATCTGATATCGATTCCTGGAACCACAAAACGGACTTGTTGATGTTTAGAGCATTGCCATATAAGCACGATTTGAATATCAATCTAAAACACATTTTTAATCGAGTTCACACAAACATAAACATGCCTTTACTGATAATTAAAGACAACAAGACGTCTATGTATAAAGCAAACAAGACTTCTCTATCAAAGGTGGATAAGAATACTTTGAAAAAGATAAAAAACTCGGAATCATCTCTCAATAATAACCCTACCCGCAACTCTTCTTATTTACTCGCGTATTTTCACACCGGTAATGTTTCTTTCGTTTTGATAATGTCCAAAAACGGTAGCTATAAAGTGAAGTTTATTATGAGCGGGGCAACGTATATGTCTGTCGAAGATATAACGAAAGAACTCGGTTGTGTCGAGTCGTTCATTAGGGATATTGGAGACGAAAATATATATGCTCTGGGTCCATTAACCGATATATTCGCGTCCCCGTTCATACAGATATCCGACTACTCCACACACAATGTGTTGTCTATGAAGAATGAGTCGATAGACTACGATCAGTGTTTAAGCAATTTGAAAAATCTTGGGTTCATGTTTGATGTGGTGGGTGTGGATTCTAATATCATACGGCTCAAATTCAAAGAAGTTTCCAATTTTTTCAATACAGACAGTGTTTCGAGCTACATATACAAACACCGGGAGATAAACGACGCCGAACTCGTTTCGAATATTCAGGCCGAATTCAATCTATCAAAAACTGAGGCTGAAAACGAGCTGAGTGAAAAGAGGAATAGTATGTCGATAAAGGTATCAAAAAAAGGAAGCAATATGTTTGCCGTAAGAGATTATGATACGAGCATTTTGGTGAAGCTAAATATTATGAGTGGTTCGTCGTTCCGAATCGTCACGACAAACTCCCAAAATTCAAAATATATCAAACAACTATCCTTATATATTGCACATATACTTACCAAAAAGGTGGTCATTAAAAACAAATATGTGCAGCCGGTGGAAACCAACTCTGTAAAAACAAAAAGTGCACCCAACGAACCAGGGTTTGAAGATTTATTAGACAATTTTGACAATGATTTCGACTTGTCCGCATTTGACGATACAGGTTTATTTGCCACAGAATCACCCGTCGTAAACCGGGAAACCGATATGAATCTCGACGACGAGGTGGGAAACGAGGAGGTGGAAGACACTAAACAACAGAGTGTAATTAAAACTGGTGTTAGTAAACAAGACTATACTACACATGTGTTGAAACGGCTGCAGTTAGCAGACCCATTGTTGTTTAAATGGGAATCCGACGAGGGTTCTAAGAAAACTACAAATTATTCTGGGAAATGCGGTGCCGTAAACTACCGCCAACCCATTGTTCTCAATAAAAAAGAAAAAGAACACATCGACAAAGAACACCCCGGTTCATACACTGGGTACGTAAAAACTGGAAGTTCCAAACAACTCGTCGAGGACAACTATTATATTTGTCCCAAAATATGGTGCCGTGTTTCCAACGTGAGTCTCACTCAAGACGAATTCGAAAAAAAATACAACAGTAAGTGCCCAACTGGAGAAGAACCGTTGGTGTTTCCCAAAAAAGGCACCGAAAGAAGCAAAAACTATTTCATAAATCGGAAGGGGGAGGAAATCCACTGGCCAATACTAATGGGTAGAAATAAACATCCGAACAATCTCCAGCTTCCTTGTTGTGGAAAGCTCGTTCCGAAAAACGAGACGGGAACGAAAGATGACCAGTCGATGTATATTTCAAAAATAGCAAACACCACAACTCTCGAAGTTGGAAAAAATGGCGTCTTACCGGAACTACTGGACAATCTTCTTAACAAAGGAATATCTTGCGTAGGAATCATGGATAAAAAGAAATCGTGTTATGTCAGAACAGGTATTGAGAAGGAAAATCAGCTTATGTATATTATGCAAATTGTTCTCGGAGTATCTGACGTTAAAAAATATATATGCGACGAGCTTACGTTGAGCGAGTATATATTTCTGAACAACGGCAACACACTTCGGTCATATATCGACGATTCTGAAATATCCAGCATTTACAAGCCAATCGAATTCGAGATTTTTAGAAAATCACTCATCGAAAACAAAAAGTATGTGAAAGAACATAATCTCAAACATATTGTTAGACGTGTCAAATCATTGAGCGTGTTTGACGTGGATAAAACGGATGAGCAATTTATGACTATTTTGAGGCAGTATTTGATATTCAGGTCGTTTTCAAATTATAAAAAAAGTTTGGTTTCAGACCTCTTTGAAAACGATATCGATGATATGTATCATTTGATAAAAAACATATTGAAAAAGGAGAATAAAAACTTAATTGTTTTAGAATTTGATGAGACTGACGTATTTTTATTGAATAACAAATACTTTGACGTATTTGAATCACTGGATATCGAGAAAGACACATGTGTGATTATTAAAGTTGGGAAATCTTATGAATACGTGAGACTACTTACACATAAAAACACCCGCCCGTTCGTCAACGCGACCGACATCGAACCGTTGATCACCATTTTTAGAAAAACAAAAACACCAGAGACGAAACAAGAAGAGTCCAAATACGACACGGGTGTTAAGCGGATAGTTCTGGGCATGGACTTTAAAATAGTAGGGTTGGTAACGCTTGATGACAATTTCGTTCCATTCGACACCTATTCGACAACCAACTACGCCCGTATTTCTGTTAAATCGTTCGTGTTCGTCGATGAGATAAATATCGATAATATCGACTTAGCGTTCGCTCGAAAAATCGGGGTCCTTAAACCGAAGAGGCTCATGAAATCGTTGATTGTCTCAAAAACGCCTGACACGAATTTACGCGTATTTACTCATTCGAACGTTCAAACGGAAACAGACGAATCTGACGAAACAAAAGCGTTTGCTCTTTCAACACGAATTCAATCGAAAAAGAAAATGTTAGCTTCATACAACGTTCTTGTCCATGAATTGGGTCATTTTACCAACTCAGAAAAGTTGGTTTTGTTAAAAAGTCTACTCAATAAGAACAAGATAACATACGACGACGACGATGATGTGATGAATATTTTACTTGCAACACATATAGGTATATTCCAAACATATTATAAAAACAATACGATGAATATTTCGCCGGACGAGATAATATTCACACCGAAAGATGTTCAACTTGGTGCCCTTGATGCATTACACGATAATGTATTTTCGGGATTAATGGTGAAAAAGGTGAGCAGTGACGACAACGTGATATATATAGAAAAAATCAACATAGACGCACTTTTTCCAAGTCCATGATCAGTTTTGGCATAAATCCGGGATTTATACAATACGTTTGCGAACGAATCCAGTTTTGTTTTATAATCAATGGTGTGCTGTTGAATATATTTAGTATATAATAAAATAATAAAACATATCGTTTTTTTGTTACTAATAATAAACTAAATGGATCACTCTTTCCTTTTACCCGTCTATGTATCCACTCTTGTCGCAATGTATTTTGTTTCGGGTATAGATAAGCTGTTCCACTTTGAAAAGGTTGTATATGGGTTGCATAAGCGCCTAGCCATCGCCCCCATGTTTCTGTGTTCACTCATGATTGTTGCTGCGATTTTCATAGAACTCTTAGCTCCACTTGCTTGTCTCTATGGCTCCGTTCGATACGACGACGTACGCGCAGTTCGTATGGGAATATGGGGGTCGAATGCTCTCATCCTATTTACCGTGATGGCAACTCTTTTCTACCATTTCCCACCAACCACTAGTGCAAAATATTATCCTTTCATGTCCAACCTCGCAACCACGGGTGGGTTACTACTGATGCGATATATATTCACCACACAATCTTAACTCGTTGTATCGGCGTTAATCGGGAAGTAATCAATTACATCTGTGGTAGAGAATGCAACCACCCGATCATTGCGCCCGATGTATTTCTGGATACGATCCGATACATAATGTAATGGTGTTTTTATGGTATCATACACTTGTTTAATGAAATGTATGTGTTCGGACATCTCACTACACGAAGGTTTTATATACGATTCAAGCATGTGTTCGATCCGGTCCACCTTCTTGTGAATCATTTGGAGTTCGTCGTGAATGGTTTGTAGATCCATTTATAGACTAAAAATAAAAAATAAATAAAAATTGACTTAAAATATGGAGGATAATAACAAATAGTATGCGTGTCACAAAGCGAGACGGAACACGCGAGACTGTGTCGTTCGACAAAGTTCTGCGGCGAATTCAGCTTTTATCGGATGATTTGCGTATTAATGGTTTCGAAATTGCTCAAAAGGTGTGTAACCGCATTTACGACGGTGTTTTAACATCGGAGTTGGATGAATTAACTGCATATATTTGTAGTTCCATTGTTGCGGACAATCCAGACTATGATAAACTCGCATCGAGAATTACGATTTCTAATCATCAAAAGAAAACATCACCTTCATTTTCTGAAACGATCGAACATTTGCACAAAGCAGAGGTGCGTGTAATTAACCATGAACTTTACAATATCGTCCAGAAACATAAAGACAAAATAAACTCCTATATTAATTACCAACGCGACTATCTTTTCGATTATTTTGGGTTTAAAACTCTTGAACGCGCGTATCTCCTACGTGTCAATAACAAAATTGTGGAACGCCCCCAAGACATGTTTATGCGCGTTGCTCTAGGTATCCACGGGAATGATATTAAGGACGCTTTGGAGACATATGACGCAATGTCCACGAAAATGTTTCTACACGCGACACCCACGTTATTTAATTACGGAACTCTCCGGGAGCAAGGTAGTAGTTGTTTTCTTCTCCACATGAACGACGATTCTATTAACGGTATTTACGAATCACTCGCCGAATGCGCCGCCATCTCGAAATACGCGGGTGGAATCGGAATTCACATTCATAATATTCGTGGTAAAAACAGTGTTATTCGAGGAACAAATGGGAACTCTGACGGTATTGTCCCCATGCTCCGTGTGTTCAACTCGACAGCTAGGTATGTGAACCAGTCTGGGAAGAGAAACGGTAGTATTGCAGTTTATCTGGAGCCATGGCATTGTGATATTGAAATGTTTCTCGATATGAAAAAGAATCACGGGAACGAAGAAGACCGTGCGCGGGATTTGTTTTATGGTCTATGGATCCCGGATCTATTCATGGAGCGCGTGAAATCGAATGGCGTATGGTCCCTTATGTGTCCCGATAAATGTAAGTATCTATCGGACGTGTATGGTGATGAATTTTACAAGCTCTATACCGGTTACGAAGAAAAAGGTATGTTTATCAAGCAGATAAAGGCCCAAGATCTATGGATTAAAATCCTAGAGTCGCAAATCGAAACAGGAACGCCATATATGCTATATAAAGATGCTGTCAACAAAAAATCTAATCAAAGCAACCTGGGTATCATCAAAAGCAGCAACCTGTGCACGGAGATCGTGGAATACACGTCCCCTGACGAGATCGCTGTATGTAATTTAGCGAGCCTGTGTCTCCCGTCATACATTGTCAAAGGTGTTTTCGATTTCGAGTTGCTTGGAAGACACGTTAAGATTCTGACGAAGAATCTTAACAAAATCATCGATAAAAACTTTTATCCATTGGAGAAAGCAAGGACGAGTAACCTGAAACATCGCCCGATCGGAATCGGGGTCCAGGGATTGTCTGATACTTACATGATTTTGAAGCTCCCATACGAGAGCCGGGAAGCGTCTGAACTCAACAAGAAAATTTTCGAAACAATTTATTACTATGCTATGGAAATGTCCATGGAGATTTCGAAGAAACGTACAGAAATCATTTTGGAAACAGACTCTTCGCCAGACTATGTGGTGGATCTCAACGAGTTTGAGGAAAACATGACGTCGTTCAAAGGAGCATATAGCTCATTCGACGGATCTCCTCTCTCCAACGGAAAGTTCCAATTCGACTTATGGGGCGTGTCGCCGTCAATGTATGACTGGGATAGTCTGAGAAAAATGGTGTGCAAGTGGGGTGTTCGAAACAGTTTACTGGCAGCACCCATGCCAACGGCTTCAACTTCTCAAATTATGGGGTTTACCGAGAGTTTCGAAATCCCCACCTCAAACATTTACAAGCGCAAGACGATGGCTGGTGAGTTTATTATTATCAACAAATATCTTGTGAATGATTTAATCGAAAAAGGTCTATGGGATAACGCTATGAAAGAGGACATTTTGATTCGAGAAGGTTCTATTCAAACAATCGATAAGATTCCCGACGACTTGAAACAATTATACAAAACTGCCTGGGAAATTAAACAAAAGAATTACATCGAGCAGGCGAGAGACCGGGGTGCGTTCATCTGCCAGTCGCAAAGTATGAACATCTTTGTGGCCGACCCGACATTCAATAAACTAAACACGATCCACTTCTATACTTGGACGTGTGGGTTGAAAACGGGCATGTACTACCTGCGCACCAAACCAAAGGCCAATACCCAACAGTTTACGATCGATCCAAACAAATCAAAATCGAATACTTCAGAAGAACCCCCTTGTGAGAGTTGTTCTGCATAAATAAAACTCGTCAATACTAATTATAATTTCTCGATATTTGAGAATATATTCAAAAAATATTTTTTTAAA
>TARA_B110000114_G_scaffold95533_1_pt1 | contig 14358 bp, 13 predicted proteins | sample TARA_B110000114 | Tara Oceans TARA_B110000114 (sample SAMEA4397311) | marine metagenome | biome: Polar Biome; feature: [SRF] surface water layer (ENVO:00010504); material: water (ENVO:00002006), including particulate matter (ENVO:01000060) such as... | depth 5 m
CGAGGAGGTTTCAAAGAAGCGGTCCAAGATTATCGCTACCGCCGCCGCCGCAGAGTCGCCTGGAGAAGAGCACGTCGAAGAGGCCATTGAAACGCCGCCGCCTGCGCCAACTCCCGTTGTGCCAACTCCCGCACCAACCCCGGCGCCGCCGCCCGCGGTGCAAACCATGCTGAATTTCTTGCCGACTGCTGTGGTCGCAAACGGCACCGGCTCTGACGTCGAGGCGTCCCTCGAGCCGCAAATCCCAAAGACGCAGCTGGCGCTCTGTCCGGCAAATGATTCGACGCCTTCCATGGTGCACGCCCCTCTCAGCTGGACGTCGCTCACACCGGATTGGTTTTCAATCATCGTTCCGAAGATACCCCCTGGATTCGTCGTCGAGATGAGCGCGCCGACGGTTCACTGTTGCGGCATGCTCTCACTGAAGCGCTCGGCCAAACCCATTGACAACCCGCTTGACTTTTGAATTCGTTAGGTGTGTGTGTGCATGTGTGTGTGTGTGTAAAAAGAATTCTTGCGGAAGGTGCACGGTGTGGTTCTTGCGGAAGGTGTCTCTTGTATTTAACACATACGACACACACGACACGCAAAAAAGATGCCACCCGCCAAGCGCGCACGCGCACCTGCGCTCCAACCACAAGACGAGGACGAAGAGGACGAAGAGGACAATGGTCTCCATCCCGACGTTGTCGTTGCGCTGACGCAACGTGCAAGCCGCGCCGCGCGTTCGCCAGCACCATCTACCACAGCACAGATGCAGGCGTGGAAGCGAAGCACCGACTTGGCAGAGGAGCTCGAAGACCAAGACCTGGTTAGGGTTGACCGTCTTCCCCCCACAACCTTTCAGTCGCGACCAAGTACAGGCGGCCATGGTCGTGGCGGCGGTCGTGGTCGTGGACGCGGGGGTGGACGCGGGGGTGGGCGTTCAAACTCGGCCGAGGAGGCCACACCCGTCCTCGACGCCGGCAAGCCCGCCAGTCCGACGGCGCAGCTGTCCCACGTGTTCTCACTTCAGCGTTCAATCGACGCCAATGCGCGCGAGGCGTCCTTTATGACCTACCAATCCGTTCTGCCACTCGAATCGACGCAATTGGCAGCACACGGCATGCGAAGCAACTCAGTCCGAGTCTCGCTCGTGAACAAGCCAAAGAAGACGTGTGGCGGCGGTCAGCAGACGACGAGGAACAACTTGGGCGACTTAGCCGCGGCAGCGTCGTCACAATCCGTGTCTGTGGCCATCACATTGGGCGCGGCACGCCGCATCGCGCTCGACGCCCACGGCGTTCACGTTGACGACCCGAGGGCCACGATTGCCATCGACACCTCTTTGCTCGTGGCCGAAGACCGTGGACGCAACGACACCTTCAAAGAAGACATTGTCTTTCTCGTGGCCACGACGGCCCGGCTCTTGCCGCACGCGCTGCCGACACGCGTGGCCCAGAACTCATTTTTAAACTCAATGCGCGAGTTTGCCCGCGGAGAATTGGAAATGGGCATGCTTCGGCAGCGGGTGTCGCAGCAGGTGGACGCACTTCGCTCAGTGTGCAATAATGTGGTCGACAACACCGAGGGCACGAGCGTGTGGGCGGCATGGGTCCTGCTGTGCCACATGCTCTCGGATGCGAGATTGCGCCGGCTGGTGCAGGCGTCGCCCATTAGTGACATGGACGCCGCCACCGCCGCCGTTTTTCAAACCTATGCTCGCGGAGAGATTACACGGCGCGCGCGCATGGAGACGATGCCGCCGGTCAGCAAGGCCACGTCTTTGGCCGACGAAGACGAGTTTAACGAGGGTGTCAAGTGGGGCGCGACTGCTGCGAGCATTCCAGGCATGGACATGGACAAGGTGCTGGAAATGGCCACACGGGGCGCAGAGGAGGGCGAGTGCGATCCCCAGTGGTCCCAAGGCGTAACCAAGGCACTCAAGATGGAATCGGAGAAACCGGAGAAGCGATTTGCAATCGTGGTGCACCAGGACGAGGCTGCACAGCGCACCGCAACCGACAAGCAGACACTCTCCCTGAAGCGCAAGCGCCCGCCCACCTCGTGCTCGGCTCCGCCATCGGGCTCGGGGTTATTCTTGGAGTACTGGCAGGCCGCCTTGAGCTCCGACTACGCCTCCATTCTGAAGACGATGATCACACAGTCCAAGTCGGCAGCTGGCGCGGCTGCGCTCGAGACACTGTGTGGCCAGTCGCCCGAGGGTATGCGCGCGCACTTCAACCCGCTGCTCGCAGACATTTCAAGCCGCAACGCCATCAAGTCGGCCGAGGCAATTTCCAGTCTCGTGGTGACATCCGAGGCACGCGTTCCAAAGATTATCGTATGGCGCGCACGCAATCACGACAATACCATCCAGCTGCACTCTGGGCTCATTCGCAGCCCAAACGACGTGTCCAACACGACGTTGCACGCGTGCAGTTTGGCACCCAGACGCGTGCAGCCCTCGAATGGAACTCAAAACCACACCGTTGCCATCTGGAGCCTGGCCGTGCGCAACACGACGCCGCACGATGCGGCGACGACGCTGCTTCCGTCTGTTGCCGAAGGCGCGGTCCACTTGAACGCCTTGCAGTCTGGGAAGATCACGCTGCGCTCGCGACACCACCTCTCGCGCGTCTTTGAAATGGTAAAGTCGCGTGCGGCGCGCGGCGCCTCGGACGGCTCACTGGACACGACGCTCACGGGAATTGCGCGCGGCATCATCGTGCTGCGCGCCAAGCTGTGCGTGAGCGCCTCGCAGGTGCACGCGGGCGCGAGCATCGCCAAGGACTTGGCCGATGCGCACTCGGAGGCTGCTCGACGTGCGGGGTTTACGCCACAAAACGACTACGAGAGTTGCGCGCTCATCTCCGAGGAGAGTCTCGACGGTCAGCGCATCAAGGAGCCGTACGCCACACCCGCGTCCAATTTGGGCCTGGCGTTGCAAGCCAATGAGCAGCTGCGCGTGCTCATGAAGAATCGGTCGCATCGTGGCGATCCGTGCCGGCACCTGTGTGGGGTTACAACTCCGGCTGAGATGTCCGAGGCCTCGGTGGAGCAGTACGATCTGCCACAGGCGCTGCTTCCGATTGTCGATTGTCAGGTGGATTTTTTGGAAGACCCGCGCGGCACCGAGAGCACGGCGCTTCCAAACAGGCGCGACGCCATGCTGCGCAAGGTGGCCATCACGCTGACCGTGTGTGGCGACGCGCCCGTGCGCGTGACCGACTTGGTCGACGCCTACTGTGACGACTACGTGGATCGGCCCTTTGAGGGCATGGATGCCGACGGCCTCTTTGAGGCGCTGGCACTGACTCACGCCGCGGCGGCGCGCGCATCCGAGGTCAACGACCTCGCATGCTCCGTGTGCGCCGGTCACGTCAACTCTAGCATCGCCTCGGCCAAGCGCATCCTCGTGGGCGACCTGAACACGCGACTCTATTTGACCATTTACAATGTGTGGCGCGTGGGCACGGGCAACGTGCCGCGGCAGTTTGAGACGACGCCGTGGTCGGGCACGTACGGAGCAGGGTACGACATTGGTACGTCGGGCGGTATAGGCATCCGCGCATCGTCGGTGACGGCGGACAAGCGGTGCGCGCATGCCCTTGGTGCCCATCTCTACACCCCGCAAAGTGCTTGGGTTTTACGTTGCGCGTTGGCGGCCAGAATTCCAACCGCCAGCGCGCAACGTAAAACCCAAGCACTTTACTCATTACAGGAACCATGGCAAGATCTTAATGGGACAAGAGCAGGTCGACGACTGGTGTGCCGACCTGGCCGATGCACACTACGTTCAAATCGACGAGCACCGCTACGCTGCCATTCCGCGCGAGTGCCGTGGTGTACCCCATCAGACCATCCCCGGACTGCACGCCTACCTCGACGACTACGAGACGGCCATGGAACGGTCCCGCGAGCTCTTGGGTGTCCAAGAGCACGCCACCGTCGACTCGCTCCAGGCCCTGAGCTTTGGTCCGTATGCCGAGCGCCTCGCACCCTACGTGTCCGAACAGTCCGACCCAACCACGTCCAAGAGCTTCCGCAACCCCGACGACAAGACGCACGCCGACGGGCGCGCCTTTCAGGCCGACGCCACCTGCCCCGACTTGGGCATCTTTCGCGAGCCGCTCGTGTCTTCGGTGGCCATCACCTCGCCGCAAGACAATATTTTCGCACAAGCCCAACCTTTTTTGGCCTCGGTCTTTGGCGCCGCCGCCGTCATCGCGCGCCACGCTCGCACATCCTACCGATTGGCACACTCGCAACTTCCAGGCGAAGTCTCGCGCCCGCGCGACGAGATTGCCTTTTTGCATCGCCAGCTTTCGAGCTTCCACTCGGGAGAGGAAATGGACCACGTCAACCACTACCTGTCGGCGAGCGTCATGGTGCTGCTCAATGTGATCTTTCCGGCCTCGCACGCCATGGGGGGCGTCATTATTCGTACCGCCTACGCGCGTGCGCCCGCGCTCTGCGCCGCCGCCATCCGCGCCAAGGACGCCAAGGGCCATAGCGTCCACGGCCACAGGGGACCAACCCTAACTCAGATGGGACTCCCCGAAGACGTGCTCGCCGAGGCCCAAGCCTTTTGGGCACCCTTTGCACGGGCCAATGCGAGCACCAATGCGTGGATACGCGGCATCGAGCCGTTGCTCCTTGCGCTGCTCGAGGCCGACGGCAGCTACGACAATGGGATCGAGACACTCGACGGGCTCTGGCGCGCCAATGACGCGCTGCTGCGTGCGGCGGCGTGGTACGTGGCCTCGCCCGACGGCCAGCACGCGCCCTCGTACCCGTCGCCTCTCGCGGGCGTGCGCTCGTGGACCCAGGTCCGCTCCGACCACCTCGCGCCCATCTTTGTGGGCCACGTGCACGCCACAACTGGCAAGCACGTGCCCGCGCGCTCGTCGCTCGTGGGCTGCATGCCCATGGGCTTTCAGCAAGTCTTGCACCTCCTAATGGGCGCCGCGAATGATGCCAGGGTGCTTGTGCAGTACGCGCATAATTTTGGCGGTCTCATCTATCGCCCGAGCGCCGCGGCCGATATTATGACGTCCAAGAATCGCGAACGCAGCTCCAAGGCCATCTCGGTGGTGAACGTAGAGGGCGACGACGCCGCTTTTGGCACGCGATCTGAGAAATTGAAAATGTGCAAACTGCATCGCTCAGCGTGGGAATGTAATTTGGAGCTGGTCAAGCCGCTGTGTACGCGTATTGCGCGGCCGCTTTCCGACACGCGCCGCGCGCGCGGCGATCGTGGCGCTGTGGATTTTATCAAGTCGCAAAAGCGCGATCTGGATGCGGTGGGTGTGCACACAATGCAAGAACACAACGCGGCCGCCCTCTTTCACAGAGCAGTTCTCGACTCGATTCCGCGTACCGAAAACTGAGCGGCTCCGCGCTAACGCGTGCGCGCGCGCAAATGCGGGGTGGGGTTATCAGACACGGCGCAAACGCACACACACGCACACTCACACACACACACATGGCCGAAGTGGAGCACGCACCCGCTGCCAAGCGCGAGATTCAGAGCAAGTCCAACCGTGCGGGTCTGGAGTTTTCCACATCTCGCGTCGAGAAGAAGCTTCGCAAGGCCAACTTTTGCAAGACGGTTGCTTCGGCGTCGTCGATTCACCTCACGGCCGTCGTCGAGCGCGTGATTCAGGAAGTGCTGGCCAATGCCGACAAGCAGGCTGATGGCATCGAGGGCAAGACGCACGCTTCCAAGCGGATTACGGCCCAACATATTGTCGCGGCCGCCCGTTCCGATCCTGACCTGGCACGCGCCTTTTCGGGCTTCTGTTTTACGAGCTACGTAAACGCACCCAAGGCAGTTGACCACATTTTGGACGTTGAGACCCAAAAGGGACGCAAGGAGGCCTCGGCGGCGGCGGTGGCCAAGAAGAAGGACAAGGAGACGGAGGCGGCGCTCCAGGATTAGGATTTGCGAGTGTGTGTGTGTGTATTTTGGAGTTTTTTTACAATACAATCTTAAACACAAAACTATACACTTTGTAGAGACGAGGCGCACACGTGGCACAGTGGACTTTTAATGTTGCACGCGTAGTCGGTTGTCGCGCAAATGTAGATCCGACACGTCTGACAATTGAGTGGGGGCTTGCAGCCAGTGACGGGGTGATGCTGAAGTAGACGGAGACAATTATTGTGAAATCCAACGGGAACTCCGTGGTTTAAGAGTGCAGTGCGCGCTCTGTCGACGATGTGGTTCACGACCGCCTCTCGCTCCAATTCAACTTCCGGGCCGTGTGTTTCGACCCACCCCTCGAATTGGTCTAGGATAAACTGGCCAATTGTCGAGTCCAAGGCCAGTTGTTGAAATCGCTCATCGCGTCTTCGAATTACAGCCCTTGGCCAGACCATTGTGCGCGCGTGCATGCGCGTGCACCGAGTGGCACGCTCCGCAAGGAAACAATAGCGCGAGGCTTGCGAATAATGCAGCCATGGTTAGGTAATGGGTAGACGGGTGCAAACGACGCGTGCGGCCATGTCGCTTCCTCCGCTCACTCACCTGTCGATTGCTGCACACCTGGCCGCGCGCTCGCTCGAGGATGCGGCGCCAACCGATGCAACCGATGCAACCGATGCAACCGATGCAACCAAGGACGCGTTGAGCATCGATGCGATCATCAATCAGTTCATCCTGGACTTTGGAGGGGCAACAACCGATGCAACCGGCGTAAAGCGCAAGCGTCCAAAGACCAAACTCAAAAACCAGACCACTCTGAGCGTCGATGCGGTCATCAATCGGTTCAAAAGGGAGTTTGGCAGGGCGCTTGAAACCGTCATGGCTGTGGCCAAGGCGGCCGAAGAGCCCAACGAGGCGCGGCGCGTCGCGGCGGTCAAACGGGTGATTACAGAGGAGGTTGTCGCCCTGAGCGCGGAGCGCTCGAAGCTGTACAATGGCGATCCCGAAAAGGGCCCCGAATACAACAGCGTCATCCAAGGATTTTCCAGTCACGGAACCCTTGGACACACAAAGATTCAAGAAAATCTCGAATACATCATCAACGAGGCCAGACTGCATCGGAGCGGGCAAAAAAAGCTGAGTCTGGAGAGGCGTGCGTATTTGAGACAGCGCTACGAGATCTACACCGACTTCACCTCCTCTTGGAGGTTTTTGCGCCTCAGGTACATTGAACAACGGCTCAAGAATGCCCCGCCATCGGAAGCGCTGGCAGAGCACGCCAAGGCCGCCATCAGGATCCTTTCAGCGCAGCCCCACGGAATGGAAGATGGCAAACCGCACACCTACTACCGCACGTGGGAGTCGGCGTTTGGTTTGTTCGACGCGGGCCAAGCGGACGTTGCCATTGGAGACTCCGAATTCCCCGTTGCGGTGCGCAACAACACCCAAGAGTGTGGCGGTCGGGTGGTCGGCTCCATGTGGTTGCAGGACCTGCGGTTTCAGCGCGTGTTGTTGCAGCTCGCCGAGGAGGCGACGACCAAGGCAGTGCAACACTCTCACGAAGCCCAAGATCTGGTGATGAAGTGGAAGCTCAATTGCTACGAATGGACCAATCCGTCAGAAGGGGGCGCGTTTACACGCCCCTACGAGCAAGACGAAGGCGTTCGCAACCAGAGCTTCTTGCTGTCGGTGGAAACGGCAGCGCGCCGCGTGCGTCGATGGATTGGAACGCAAAGGATGAAACCCAAGCCCGTTAAAAAAGGCGTCACCGTGGGTCTGCTGGGCTGGGACTTGAAGCTCAAACTGGATGCCCTCGACAACCGCTGGGCACGAAAAAGGGTGGAGGCCATCGCGTCAATGGGCGGCGAAGAAGCCCCCAAGACAATGGGTGCCATTTTTGCACGCTCCACTGCTCGTCGGTTACTCATGGACAAGTGTACACGCCGACTTGCGCGCATCGGTACCGCCACCGACTTTGCCGAAGGCATTGACGGCGTTGTCGACTCTGAGAATGTACAAATCGATTTTGGTGTCGACTCCATTTCCAATGTGGACGCGTTTCTCGCGTTTATCGCGAGTCCTCCCGATGGGTCCTCGTGCGCGCAAGTCGACTACGATCCCATGTGTGCACTCTACCCAGAGCACATTCGCTTGCACATACAGGGCGATTTGATCATCCTCGCGGACAAGAAACGATTGTCAACCTTTCGCGACTCCCGGTCCAAGCAGGTGGCGCTGGTCTCGTGGGGGGGACGCACGTGCGTGTTGTTCAAGCATCGCAGTGGCACAACAACAAACTTCAAACTGGTCGATCCCCTCGGCAGACACGGAAAATTTCCCAATGTGCTAATTCAAACCAGCTGGGTGGAGCGTACGGTCGAGGCTGCGTCTGTCGAATCGGGCCTTCTCACCGCCGTCGTGCGTGCCATGGCGATTGCACACGCGGCCTCGCAGCAGCGCAGTACCACCAGCGAGGAACGCATGTTGCGCGCGGCCTGGGAGTCGCCAGGGGATGGTGTGGCGCCGCTCTGCGCCGCCGTGGCGGTGCTCGCGCACGCCTATTATGCCGAAGACAAGTACGAGCGAGTCGAAGTGTATCCCATCGCGGATTACACAATGATTCAGGTCCGCCAGGCAATGGCAACCAGAGCGCTCCTCGAAGACAGACGCCTCGAGTCAGAGGATTTGGACGAGGCGGCGGCGCCGGAGGCGGAGGCACCTCCGGAGGCACCTCCGGCGGTGGAGATGGAGGACGACGGAGAGGACGAGGCGGCGGCGCCGGCGCCGGAGGCACCTCCGGAGGCACCTCCTGAGGCACCTCTGGCGGTGGAGATGGAGGGCGACGAGGACGAGGACGAGGGCGAGGACGACGATTGGTGGGACGACGCCGTCTCGGACGACGCAGAAGTGGAAGACGGTAGCGACGACGACGATTGGTGGGACACGGCGGAGGCAAAGGACTCGACGGTGGCGTCAATGGCCTTTCAATTGGTCTTCGACCCGCGCTTGGCGCGGGTCGAATGATCTTTTTGTTGAAAACGCAGCGTGTGTGTGTGTGTGTGTGTGTGTGTGTGCGTGCGCAAAACAGCAGAGTCTCAAGGGAGTTTATGGTTACCTCGTCCCGCACTCGAGAGCCGCCCCTAAGGTTCGTACGCATGGTCCGGCGACGAAAATAGGTTGAACCACAAAGCTGATTTCACGTAGTCCGTCATCAGCTTTTCCTTCATGTAAATGCCGCTCCGTGCAATGTTGACAGCTGTTGGGTTCCTATCTTGGTTTTCGCTATAGCCCATTGATTTGAAAGGCTGCATCAGCCCTGCGTGCGTAATAATCTTGTGCACCTCAAAGTCTTTTAACATGTCATGCCCGTCGAGCTCGACGATGATGACTTGAAACGCGGCCGGGTTGACAGACGAGATCACCTTGTGCTCGGCGCCCTCGACGTCGAGGGACATGAACGCGACGCTTGGCATGCCTGCCTCACGCATGACCTGCTCGAGTGGTTGGCACGGAACGCGTACGAACTGGCTGCCTTGCTGTGTCTTCCACTTCGCCTTGAAGCTATCTGACATGGCGCTGGCATCGCCGCTCACAGCTGAGCCGGTCGAGGAGAAGTTGACGTATCCAGCTCCACCGGGCGGGCAAATGGCCAGATTTTTCAGAACATTTTTCGGCGAAGGACGGTTGTGTTTCAGTTTTTCAAAGTTTTGTGGGCTACCTTCGATGAGCAGCCCGTGCCACCCAAAGCAGCGCTCGAGCATATACGTGTTTGAGAACGTCTTTCCATCGAGCGCACCAAGCTCAACAAATGTCTTCTGCCCTTCGTGCTTGGCCGCCAGTAGTAAGATCTCCAAGATGTGCATGTCCTCCAAATCCTGCGACTGGACCTCTGAGGCACAGCACTCTAGCTGCTGGTCTGTGATATGCAGGTGCTTTGTCCAGCGCTGCACTTTGAGGCGTTTGATCTCGCTGCGAATCTCCCATCGTCGGGACATTTGTCCGACGGTGCTGGGCACGTATGTGAGAATGTAACACGCCAAGATGAGCCCCGGCACCCACAGCGGCCATGTGCGCCTGACCCGTGACGAAGGCCCCAGAGAATCGTATCGGGACATTGCGGGGACCGCCTTGCGGACTGAGACTTTGGGCGAACCTGCGCGCGCGCACGACTCTGTCAGGCACAGCAGGGCGAAGGCGGCCTACCCTGAACTACGTGGTTCATCCGTGTGCGTGTGGGCAGCGCTGCGGTGCCGGAGGATACCAGGGGCGAAGGCCCAATTGTGCAGTCCACGCGGTGCGGGCGGATGTCTCTGGAGGTAGTGTGCGGCGCAGTTGTGGGCTGTGGCCGGGGAGGCGAGGCGTGGGCGCTTGGGCCGGTTTGTGTCGCTGTCTGGCTCTGGCGGCGGCATGGCCGCTCTCGTATGTGGTTGATACACGTGTGCACCTTCCGCAAGAATTCATTTTTTTAGCGCACACGCGTGCGCGCGCTAATTGCAGCAACGCGCAAACATTTTTTCAACGGCGGCGGCGGCGCCCTTTTCCTCCTCGTGGGTGTTAGGGTTGGGGTTAGGGCGCTGACGTGCGTGTGTGTGCGTGCGCAAAACAACAGAGTCTCAAGGGAGTTTCTGGTTTGTGCCCACACTCGAATCTGCACCATTACAATCACAATTGATAAACAATTCCCTTTCCCAACTCCACACTCCTGTTTTTGGCAAGGCGACGTCATTATTTTGGAGGAGGCGGCCTATTGCGACCCGGCGAGTTTGCATTCAATCCCGATCACGGTTGCGTGCAGTATTCACCCGTGTGCTTCCCCCCACGTTTCCAGGGCCTCGTCAGCGAGGTCGTGGTTCCACTTCTGTCGATGCAGCAGTCGGTTTTGCTCTGTATCAGCACCATTTTGGACTCGGGAAACCACTATACCAAAATGGTACCGAGCGCCACTCGAATCACAATACAACGTACGACAACACTCATTGTGCTTCCCTCGGGCAGATGGAACTCGTCGATGACTTCGGGAAAACTGTCTTCGAGACGATTAAAATTACGCTCGTTTGCGACGAGTGCCTTCTCGGCGACCACCCTGAAAAGTGTAGGCACAAGCTCGCCTCCATGCCCCGCTGGCTTTCCAGCGCCAAGGTCGAAGTCGTGAGGAAGCTCCTAGCCGGTGAGCCCGCTTTTGTGTACCAATGCCTCTTTTCCATTCTGAACGTCCTTTCTTGTGCGCGTGCGCAGAGGACCCAGCTATGCTGTGCGCGCCACTCCCTCCCACGCCTTGGGCCATAGCTCCTGTGGAACCTTGGCCACCTCTTCCGGTAGCAGCGTGGTTAGCTTCTCCTTGTTGGCCGTGGAATGCATGGGATGCATGTTGGGCTTCGACCAGCAACGACGGACGTCTTCCGGGTCGCTGTGGTCGTACGCGCTCTTGGGAATACGATGGTCCACGCTCCACACGGATCCGTAGTTTGACGTTGTCATTCCATCGCTTGCCTTTGCGTTTGCGCATTTGCGTATCCCATAGACTCTCACCGTTAGCGTTGCGTGCGCAGTTTACGCGAGTCCTTGGGCATTTCCGCCGACGGCAGCGAAAAAGCATTCGCGCAACGCGACATTGAAAACATGCTCGCAAGAACAGCACCCGAGATCGAGTACTCGGCGCGCGACCCTCGAAGGAACACCCAACATTTCTTCCTGGCAGTCGACCCTTCGGGGGGAGGCGCTTCGGCCTTTTCAATCGCGACGATTTGCTGCGGTCCCAATGGTTTTATGCATGTGCGAAGAATAATACTCAAACCTCTATTCCAACCCCATTCCCAACGGCTCGCCTGGCCAAAGCTCACACAGTGTGCACACGAGCGCCACGAGTGCGTCGGGGTTTTGGGCCATGCCGGCCACAAAACTGGGAATGGCCATCGGCAGCACGCGATCTTGCAAGTCGGCCACCAGCTCCGGATCCGAGCCCGCAAACGACTCGCGCACACCCACTTCCCTATGAAGAGCAAACAACAGCGCCGCGCGCTTGGCCGCGATGCCCTCAATAGTGGGGTCCATGTCGACGATCCGATTCCACTCCAGTCTCGCTTGGTCCAATGCGTCGCACTCGCCGACGTCCTCGGCCAAGATGAGCATGGCCCTACGCAGACAGGCGTTCAGATCATTGGCCAAGGCCTCGGGCTGGAGCCGCTCACGCGCCAGCAGCGGTCGTCCAAACAGCAACCCCCGAAGCTCATCCTTTGGTCGCGTCAGCATCCGATGTGCGTGTGTGCGTGCGCGCGCAGGTGCTCGGCGTCGAAGCGTTGCACACGCGCGATGTGAGACACACGCACCGGTTGCTGATCAAGCACATCCTAGCGCTGCGGAGCATCAGCATTCTCAGTCATACAAAATGTGTGCTCATCCTCGAGAGCAACCTTGCCTTTGAGAGCCAGCACCTGCTGCACGCGCTCGAGACGGCCGGCGTCAAGAATTGGGTCTCGCTGAGCGAGGGCCAGCAGGGCTCCCTCGGGTGGCTCACGACTCACGAGCGCAAGGTGCACGATTACTCGTTGAACGTCGCGAACGCGTTGCTCACAAACCATTTGCGATTGCACGCAGGAGCAAATGTGCCTGCTACTGCGCGAGGCGATGAGCGTAGGACGCATCGCACTGTCAGAATGCTTCTTTTCCACCGAATTGGGAGACCGCGAGGCGCGCCAGCGGATCAAGGATGAGCTTTCGAGCTTTTGCGTCGTCAACGAGGCGCCCAAGACCACCTTTGGCAAGTTTAGGAAGACTTACACGGGCAAGCTCTACGGCAAACAGGACGACTTGGCCATTGCACTTCAGCTTGCGATGATTGGATGTCAAAAGGTTTGATATGCACTTTCAAATCCCCTTCAAACACAAACTCTCGACACTCCTCCGCACACTCTTCCGCAGTTTTTTCAAGACCCAAAGTACCGGGGCTTCCGGACCGAGGACTACCACACACCGCTGGGGCTGGCCAACTCCAACCAGCCGCGCGGTGTCGTGTAGTGCTTTCACATGACACCGGTCGTAAACATCTGCAAGCGCTGGTTGGCAAGGGCCATGGCCGATCCGAAGCTCTTCAGGCAGACCTGTGCGACGACAATTTTGACCACGTTGGTCTCGGCTCCCAGAGTCTGGGCGTTGAGGAGCAGAATGACAACGGTTAAGATGAGTGTGGTGCGCAGGCCGCCCGAGATGAGAGCGGTTGCAAACGGCGGGAGCGTGCGGGCCTTTTTGTTGAGGCCTGGGTCTGAGGAAAAGGGGCGGTCTGCGCGCGTTGCACTGTAGTGTAACAGTGTAAAGAGAATCATCGTAATCGCCGGAATGGCCACGGTGACGAGCGCGGCCGTCTGTAGCATGTGGACCTGCGTGTTGGTCGTATTGAACTCGTACGCTAGCAGGTGAATGTCCAGCACGACCACCGTGATCCACACACAAAGGTTGAACACGATGAATCCGACCCAACCCTCCATGCGCGCGGTGTCATTAGGGCCACGTTGGCCCCGAGTGCCGTCGAGCTGTGCGGACCAAAAGTAGGGGAGGTCCAGAGTGTCGGCCATGGTGAGAAGTTTTATTATGGGCGCTTGTTGCTCTTGGGTTTTAAACAATACCATTATCACCGGGCGCACGAATACACACGCGTGCTCTAACGGCCCACACGAAACGCATAGAGCGCGTAATTGTCGGCGCCAAATGCGGCTTGGCACGATTGGTGCACGGCCTCGTACGCCGTATCCAGCCCACCGCCGACCATGCGTGCCGACCAGTCGACGACGCCCATGCGGTCCATTTCGGCGCTCACGTCAAAGTCGCCATTCTGGATGCCCACTTGGTATCGGTACACGTCGCGGTAAATGGACGTTTCCATGTTGGTGTGCAGCGCCGTCTTCACGCTCATGACCTCGGTCGGCGCCGGGTGCGCGGTGGTGCAGGATGCGAGCGTGTCCTCGCTGCGCAGGCTGTACTTGGTCTTGCCCGTCAGGACGTAGGTGTTGGCCAGCGTCCGTTCCGTTCCATAGGAGAGCAAGAAGCCACAGGGCATCGTCGCGCCGCCAAACTTGTACGACATGCCGCAGCCCGTGGGGGTGGATGCCGCGTCGTTTGACGTTGGCGCCGACGTTGGCACCGACGTTGGCGCCGCCTCTAGCTCGGGTGCGCGGCGAACGCTCATTGACGCGCGCACGTTTTCCCTCTTCCTTACAGACTGCACCGCTTGTGGAATATTGCGCGCGCGGGGGCCTTGGGTTAGGGTTGGGGTGGTCCGGCATGGCCGACGAGGGCGTGCGCACGCTCTACGCGCCGCGCGAGAGCACCACCGTGTGGCGCAAGGCGGACGAACCAGAGACGACCGTGGTGGCCACGCGCAAGCAGCTCGACCCGTCGGGCACTGCGCTCGTGGTACCGACGCGCGACTATGCCAGCACGAGCGGCGTGCTCGACCC
>TARA_B110000114_G_scaffold88413_1_pt1 | contig 14334 bp, 10 predicted proteins | sample TARA_B110000114 | Tara Oceans TARA_B110000114 (sample SAMEA4397311) | marine metagenome | biome: Polar Biome; feature: [SRF] surface water layer (ENVO:00010504); material: water (ENVO:00002006), including particulate matter (ENVO:01000060) such as... | depth 5 m
TCGTGGGCAAAAAGGGCTAATTTAAAACCCGGAGGCACCTGTATGTGAGACATGGATGCCTCAGGACTCAATGGGTTTTGTAATTGAGGGATGGGATCTTTCTTTTCATAATTGGGGATCACGGCCTCTGTATAGGTCAATGGGGCTACAGGAAAGTTTTTGGCTAAGTTTTTGGCCGTTTCACCGACGGACCAAAAAATACCGTTTTCGACAAGTTGTAGGAATTCGGTCTGCTCCCAGGTGCGTTGGTCATGGCCATATGCGGTATAAAACACACGTCCTTCGCCCTCATTTCTGATCCAAGTCCAAGGTTCGTTTCGTTCCCCTTCTTTCCGGGTCATCAGTAAGGTCAGGTCATCGCCTAAGTTTTTGTGCACATACGTTTCATCCGTGGTTTCAAAGGGTTGAAGACCTTTCATAATTATATGACTGGTATCTGAATAGTGAGTAGTAAATTGTTCAAATCCATGGCTGTCAAATTGTCCTCCGATGGTCTTAAGGTATGCGGGAGCATTGCGAAAGCAATGCGAGGCTGCGTGTAAGGCAACCAATCCTTTTCCGTTACGAACAAATCCCAACAAAGCGGCTTCTTGGGAAGGTGCGATCGAATCATGATTGGCATAAATGATTAATCCATCAAATAGGGTTAGGTATTCCTTATTTAAATCACCTGGATCTTCCGTGTAGGTGATGTTGATGGCCTTTTTGGCTACATGGGTGGCGAGCAGGGGCATATAAACCGCAGAATTATGATGTTCAGAATTGTGACCTAAAAATAAAACTTCCAAGCGGCGGGGTTGATCAGAAGAGCTGCAGCTCGTGATAACCAAAAGAAACATCAGGGCAATGCATCCGTTTTTAGAAATGATTTTTTTCATCGAGGGGGTGAATTTAGATATAAAAGTTAGCCCAAAAATCAATTTAAACCTAGCAATAGTGGAGTGAAGGTGGATTGTTCCTGAGGTGGTCACTTTTATAGAGGCTTTCATTCAACTAGGATCAAGCGCATCGGCGAGGGGAATTTTTTCTTCGAAAGGTAATTAGTGTGGAGGCCAAAAGGTCAGGTGCAGAGAGGCACAGGTGGTTAATTTTCCATCAGGCAGCAGGGGGAACTCATGATTCGGATGGCCCAGAGGGTGTCTATTAAGTGAGCTTTTTAGGCTTTTTTAAAGACATTTGTGTCAGGGAATCTATCTTTTAATACGATGTCTGTGTTGTTTTAATATATTAAAGAACCCCTATTGGAGGATCTAGCCATAGTCCCATCCCGCAGGGAAGCTTTGGTGAAGACACTGCGAGATTATGAAGAAGGATCCTACATCTTCGTCACCTATTTTGCCAAGGAATTTGCAGAAAACCAATGAGGGCGAAACATCTACAATGGGTAAACGTGATCCAAACTAAGCTCCTAAAGCGTTATCTCTTTGGGATCACATGTCTCCAGAAATGATCCGATTAAAATAATCTTGAAGAAACATGCTGCCCTTCTTTTCAAGGGCATCCATTGATTTATTTCTCTTGGAAATCAGATTTTTTTCTAAATTTTTGTCTTCTGCAAGGTAAAACCCTGTCGCTTTTTTACCGTTATGGACACAAATATATTCATCGTCCATAATGAAATAACTCCCTCCACCGAAGAAGTTCATTACAAAGGAGGCATCCGAAGGGGCATTCATCAAACTCATGCCCCAACTTCTAAAGGGCTTCTGATAGCCCATTAGATCCGCAACAGTAGGATAAATGTCCATATGACTGGTCAATCTTTCATCCACACCGATTAGGGTGCTTTCCGTCTGGTATATCATTAATGGATTGGCAAATCGGTTGATTGTTTTTTCATAAAACGGATAAAAAGTTTGATTGCCATGGTCGGCAGTGAAGATGAAAATTGTATTCTTGAACCAACTGGAGTTTTTACTTTTTTCAAAAAAGCGCCTCAAAGCAAAATCTGTGTATCTAACACATTGATGCATCTGGATGTTGCCCACTTCAAATTTGCCCATATATTTTTTAGGAATTATATAAGGTTCATGCGAGCTGACAGTAAAAACAGTACTTAAAAAAGGCCTCTTTTTTTTATCTAGTTCGGAGCTCATAAACTGCAAGAAGGGCTCATCCCAAATGCCCCAATAGCCATCAAATTCGCTATCATCATTAAATTCATTACGTCCATAATACTCGTCAAAGCCCAAGGTATTCGAAAAACCCTGAAAGCCCATCGAGCCGTTGGCGGCACCATGAAAAAAAGAGGTTTCATAATCGAGTTCATTGGCGAGAGAGACAACGGATTGAATTTTTTGTTTGGCATAGCTCGAGGAGGCATAAGACAATTTGAATGAAGGAATTCCTGCCAAGACAGAAGGCATGCCGTGGATTGATTTTCTGCTGGTGGCAAAGGCATTGGGATAAATCAAGCTGTGCTGGGCTAGTGAATCAAGAAAAGGGGTATAACTGATGTAATTAGGAATTTGCGTTTTTTGGTTCATAGATCCCCAATATTCTCTGCCCATGCTTTCCAAAATGAAAATGACCACATTGGGCTTTGTATCCCAGTCCCTATTGTAGGATTTAATTGGGTTTAAAACCTCAGTCAATTCATCTTCATTGAATTGATCTCGTATCTTAAAGTCCTCTTGATTCAATGTCCTGATGATGGTAAATAAGGAATTAAGGACGACATCAGCATGCAGCGGGTTGTCCACATGATCCATGGCATCGATGAGGGTGATGGGCCGGGTGCTTTTCTTTAAATCTCCTCCGCGGACACCCATCACCGCGAGGGTACTAACCGTGAGAAAAAATAAGACCGAGGAAATAATATAATTTCTTATTTTAACGATCTTATTTGGATCAATAACAATCTTATTATAAAGCCATATCCAAAGAACAAATAAAAACATATAGATCAGCAAGAGATGAAAGTGGGTATAGAGGAAATGGAAAAACAAGGTAGTCTTGTTGGTTTCAAATTTGACGACTTCAAATACTGAGCTCATCATTCGATTTAAATTGAATCGGTAGTATTCCAAATCAATAAAATTAATAATCATACCGATACCGTTGAAGATAAAGTAGACACCAAACAAGAATTTTTGATAGCCATTAGAGGTAATTTGGGTAAGGGGCAAAATGGACAAAAGCAGGAAAATCAAGTTGGAATAAACAATTGCCACACTATCGAATCGAAGTCCGTAATAGCACAGCTCTAAAACATTGCCAAAAGAAGTTAATTTTAGAATATCGTTATTAAAGTATATAAAAAGCAATCTGAATGAGGTATAAAAAAGAAATACGAGTAAGATTCTGTAGGAAAGGACTTTGATTTCTTGAATTCTATAATTCATATTTTCGCAAGCGGCCGATGCACTTTATTTATGCGCCTTGAAATGAAAATTTTTGTTTTCTCGAAAACAAAAGTCAACGCTTTATTTTAAATAAGCAAATCAAACGGGGACCATTTCAAGGATTTAAATAATGTAGGTAAGGAAATTCAATTTCGAAAGACGCATTGAAAGATCTCAAGGGGGAATAAAGAGTCGGGAACAAAGCCTCTGGAGTTCTCTTTTTGCTGGGGGGCATAAGTTTATTAGGGAGGGGGAGTCCAATAAGCCTAGTTTCATGTTGCGCCAGTGGTAAAAGCCTATTTTTTATACAATATTAGGGAGCATTATCTATTTTTTTTTGTATCCATTCAGGAAGAGGGACATAATTATGGTCATCCCAAAACTCATCTAACCAAGGGCTAGAATGACGTTTTATTTGATCAACCTGAATAAAAGTGGGTTTAAATATTTTGCTGTCATATGATTTTGCGGAATTGATATTGTAAATAGCAGTTCTTTCAACTACAGACTTTGATTCAGGTTGCCATATAGTATAAAAATCACTGTATATTTTTCTTTTAGAATAGTCCAAATACCACTTGCCCTCAACTTCTTTGAATCCAATTTCATAAAATTCTTCTTTTGATTCCGAATAAAATTTAACCATTTTCTGAACCGCATATGATGACTTTGAAATCCATAAAACGATGCTGTGAAATTCTTCTTTTTTCTTAGGAAAACAATGCAGCTTAATTAGATTTTTATCCTCTTTATTGTCCTCTAAAATTTCAAAATTATATTTTTTGAGGTTTTTATTTTTGAATATGGCGTATTGATATTTGAAAATATTATCTACATAAATAGCTATTCCACCGATCATCCTCATGTCCTTAAGATGCTTTTTGCCGGCATCAGAAAAGGGGTTGACTCTTACTTTTAATAGGTCAAACTCGGAATTACTTCTTGCATTTTGATAAACATCCATGAAATATTCACTTAGCATATGAAGTTCTGAGTAATCTTGCTCGTATTCTAATGTTCTCACATAAGCGCTGTACATAACGGGTTCCACAAAATGATTCATAGTGATTGCATTGATGACTCTTGCCATGATCTCTGATCCAGATGCTGCATGTATTATAATTTCATTAAGGCCAATCGATTTTTTTGAAACCCTAATGGTATCCGCTGTGATTTTTCCCACAACTTTTTTGTATGATTCATAAGAGATATGGCTTATCTCCACTACTTCATTTTTATAGAGATCTTTTAATATGAATCTACCATCTATATTAGTTTTCGTGCCCTTTTTCAATTGGCCGTCTATATAAATATGTGCATTGGCAATGGGTAGTCCTGTTTCATCATCAATGATAACCTTTGATATGTTTCGTTGCCCAAAAACAAGGGTTATTGTACTGGTAAAAAATAATAGGATACAGAATGCTTTCATTTATCATTAAAATTTAAATAATAGTAAGACCACTTAGTCTAAGTGGTCTTACTTAAAAAACAAAAGACTTACAGTTGCGAAATAGTAATAGCTACCATCGCAACTTGAATTGCCAAAGTTGCCCAGCATCCAAATTTGCACGCTCCTCTACCACCTCCTCTGTTATAATCGTTACAACCTTTTAAACAGTCTGCCGTTTCATTAGCTACCCTGCCATCTTCAGTCTCCATATTATTATCATAATCGATCCAAAAATCAGGAGTTAGGTCAGTTTGTTGGAAAATATTGTTAGTCATCTCAAAGTTGATGAGTGTATTATCTTCTCCAATAGGAATTGTAAACCTCATCTTACCAATAATTTCTTTACCGTCATCAGTTATCACCTTTACCTCTATTTCCTCAATATCAATGTCCTGAGAACTAACTCTGCCATTTGTGATATCAGTTTTCAAATTATTTGGAATGGCCACCTCATTAAAACGAAGGTCCTCAATTACGGGTGACGGTTCATTGCAGCGCCAAAAAAGGAGGGCAATCAACAGCATTTTTGAAATATTTAGTTTTTTCATATTTTTTTTGTTTCAAGTGAATCTCATTCTCAAAATGAGCGTGGGAACCATTCCCTTTAGCAGTCATTAATTCACCATTATTAGTTTTCCCTTCAAAGTTCGGACCTCAAAAATGAGTTGTTTTTGTCAATGCTATAGGTGACCTTTTTTTACTGAACCGTTGAATTCTACTCATATGCTTCATTTAATTCATGCCTTTTAATTAGCGCCTTTATGATTATCATAGAACAAGAGATCGTCATTAAGCTTTTCTAATTATCCATGAATTTCGGTCAACAAGAAGGGCCAAAAAAAGAGTAGGTCACGAACGGGGTATTTCATGTATTGAAAATTTAATAAATTGGTATGAAGTGGGATCGTTACTTTTTTTAATAAAGGGTAAAAAGAATACCCCCTTGGAGCGACCTACAAGTGTGGACCCATAAAAGATGTGGGCTGGCCAAACAGGTCGAAGTAATGATTTGGAAAATATTGAGTTTAGGCGATCACCCAAAATTCATGATGGGAGAGGATTTAATGGATGACCGATGGTGCCGTGGCACCAAGGATTTTACAGGGGCGTGGATTCATTTTGGAACCCATGATGTTTCCGATGGAAAAGCAGTCTTGAAAGATCTCAAGGGGGAAATCAATGGTTGGGATCAAAGCCTATGGGTTTTCTCTTTATGCTGAGGGGGCATAAGTTCATTTGGGAGGTAAAGAAAGAAGTACCACGGCGAGCGTTACCTATTTTCTTGTATTCATTCAAGAAGGAGGACATAATTAGGGTCATCCCAAAATCTATCTAACCAATGACTAGCATGATATTTTATTGATTCAGCGATAAGGTCAATAGTGGTTTGAAATAGTTTACTGTAATATGATTAAGCGGAAAGGATATTGTAAATGGCAGCGATTTCTAAAACAGACGTTGATTCAGATTGTCATTTAGTTAAAAGACAGAGGATGTTTTTTGTCTCGAAGAGGCCAAATACCACTTCTCCTCAATCTCTTTGAAGCCGACTTCCTTAAATTTACAGGCGCTTCTCTTCCACCCATTCGTTTACCAAGCCTTCGAGAATACTGAGGGGAACCGCACCACTGGTGAGCACCACTTCGTGGAACTCTCGAATATCGAAATGGTCTCCGAGTTCGTTTTTGGCCTTTCCTCTGAGTTCAAGAATCTTCAGCATGCCGATTTTATATGCGGTCGCCTGAGAAGCCATAATGATATGTCGCTCTACCATGCGTTCACAGTCTCGATCACTACCGGCTGTATTTGCTTTGTAGTATGCGATGCCTTCTTCTCTTGTCCATTTTTTCAGATGGATTCCCGTATCTACAACCAATCGACAAGATCTCCAAAGCTCAGCAGCCAATCGCCCATAATCAGAATAGGGATTTGAGTACATGCCCATTTCTTTTGGAATGTATTCGCTATACAATCCCCAGCCTTCTATATAAGCCGTATATCCACCGAATTTTCGAAATTTAGGAATATCGGTCAGTTCCTGAGCGATGGATCGATCCATGTGATGTCCAGGGATACCTTCGTGATAGGCGAGTGCTTCCATATCGTACTTAGGCATGTCTTCAGAATTGGCAAGGTTGGCGTAGTATGTGCCAGGTCTTGAACCATCAGGGGCAGGGGGCTCATAGAAAGCTTTACCAGCAGAATTTTCTCTAAAGGCTTCCACTCTTTTTACCACCATTTCTGCTTTGGGCTTGGTGATGAATAGTTCATCGAGCAAGGTTCTCATGTTGTCAATAATGGCAGTTGCACTGTCTACATAGGCTTGCTTTCCTTCGTCTGTATTAGGGTAGAAAAATTGCTCATCATTTTTGAGATAAGTAAAAAAATCAGTCAGTTCTCCTTCAAACTCGACCGTTTTCATGATTTCCCGCATTTCGTCATGGATTCTTGCTACTTCGGACAAACCTTTTTCGTGTATTTCTTCGGCGGTCATATCGGTCGTAGTGGTTCGCTTCAGTGCGACATTATAATATTCGTCTCCTTCTGGAAGTTTCCAGATGCCATCTTCATTGGTAGCTCTGCTTTCTTGTCCTTCTAAAAAAGTAATCAGCCCTTCATATGCAGGCTTCACGATATTCACGAGAGCATCATCTGCAGCTGATTTGAAAGCCTCTTTTACGTCCTTAGAAACATCAATGGCATCTACCTTTCTATAAAAATCAGCTTGAAGTGTGCTAGGCGCTCGGCCATCAAAAGGCGCACCGGAAATTATATTTCTAGAGGCTTCAATTGATCTTGGGAAAACAAATTTTGGCGGCATGATATTTTTCTCTTCTCTTATTTTTAGATTTTCGATGAGCTGATCAAAGATGACTTTTACCCCCTGCAGCCTCGAAACATAAGCTGCGGCGTCACTTGAATCAGAAACCTGATGAATATTGATGAGGAAAGAAGCGACCTGAGTGTGCTGGCCAAACATTTGGTTTACGGGATAATTATGGTGCCGCCATTTATGATCGGCTATATCGTTCTCAGCATCTTCCTTGAACAGCTTGTAGCTAATTCGTCCTTGAAGATCAAGTGCGTCTGGATTAATCGAATCTAGCAGGAATTGAAGTTCTTTTTTTGTGATTTCTAGTTCTTTCTCCGTGTTGGCTTCTGAAAGGTTGTCCCACTTATCATAGTCCTTCTTGATTCCGAGATAACTCTGATAGACCGGCGAACGGTCCATTGCTTCATTGAAAGTTTTTTCAAAAAAGGCATTGGCTTTGGCAGATTCGGTCTCGATTTCCTCAAGGGAATATTTTTTAGGTCCTGGGGAGGAGCAGCCATAAATAAAAAGTCCAATCGTAATTGTGGTCAGTAGCCTGATCATAATAGTAGAATTTAAGTTTCTTAGTTCATTAAAACTAGTTATAAGACCTCTGAACTCCAACTTTGTTACACCATCGGTAATTCAAAAATGCTGACATTGGTTAAACCGAATCCCCATTCAAAATGATCTAAACGTTTTTGAAACGGCTCATGGCATTGATTTCTTCCCGTGAAGTGATGGGACATTCTTTTAAGTCTTGGAGGTTGTCACCTTCAGATCCAACGCGTGACGTTCTTTGTGCTTGAGTATGATTTTTATCAATTGATAGAGGGAAGGATAGTGAAAGTTCGCTTGCTCCGTGATTTCTTCTTTATAAGAGAATCGGTAATCTTCTTTCAGCCCTTTATTCGCCATAGGTTATGAGCCCATGTTATGGCTGGGTTATTGTATTTCTTGAGAACCATTGGATGGGGATGAAGTGAGATCTGACAGGGTTTAATAATTGAAAAAAGAGCACTCCCACAGAACTATTTACAAGCGTGGATCCATAAAAGAGGAGGGTGGTCCAAACACTTCAAAGAAAGATTGATTTTCGGTCATCACCAACCACTTATGATGGGAGTTGATTTAATGGATGACCGTCGGTGCTGTGGCGCCAAGGATTTTACAGGAGTATGGATTCATTTTGGAAAGCATGATGCTCTCGATTGGGAACCAGGACTGAAATACTTCAAGATGGAATCAATGATTGGGATCAAAGCCTCTAAGGGTTCTCTTTTTCTTGAGGGTACATAAGTTTATTCGGTAGGTAAAAAAAGAAGTACCACGACCCTAATAAATGGTCATTTTAATTTCGTTTATTTATTGAGATGGCCTAGTTCTGTAAGCACGGGAGGCTTCCTGTGGGAGGTTCCTTGTTCATAGGAGTAGGCTAATTTAATTAAGGTCGGCTCATCATACATTCTTCCCAAAAACTGAAGTCCAACGGGCAAATTTTCTTGAAGAAACCCCATGGGAACGGTAAATGCGGGCTGACCCGTATGGGGTGAAATGACCTGACTGTTATCCCCTTTATATTCTTCTTCAAAGTGATCGACTCTTGCCGGTGGATGGTTCCATGATGGATATACCATTGCATCCAATTGTAAGGAATCCATTACTTTTTCAATGGCCACTCTAAATGCGATCCTTCGTGTGTCATGATAAGCATCTAAACATTCAGCATCAGCATTTTGCCACCGACCATTTCTAGTTGAATTGGCTATCAATCGTGCTTTGGCAAATGGCGAGGTGGTTCCGACTCTGATGATATCTTCTACGGTTTGCATCGTATCTCTTCTAACATAGGTGGCCAAGTACGCCTCAATATCGGTTCTGAAAGTTGTACACCATTGATTTTGCCGTAGGGTTGAGAAGTCAGGGATTACCACTGGATCAACGACGACTGCGCCTAGTGAGTCCAAATCCCGTAGGGCCTTGTCAAATAAGGTCTTGACTTCAGGATCTATATTATTTTCACTTAATGCGCGAAGTACCCCTATTCTAGACCCTTTCAGCCCCTCTTTTATAAGAAACTGACGATAGTTGGTCTCTGTTTTTCCTTGTGAGTTCAGCGTTAGTTGGTCCTCGGGGTCATATCCCACCATGATTTCCATGGTTCTTGTAGCATCTTCTACCGTGCGACCCATCGGACCCACCACATCGTTTCTTAAAAATAAAGGGATGATTCCGCTTCTGCTGATGAGGCCAAGGGTCGTCCTGAATCCCACCAAAGCGCAATGAGAAGACGGCCCTCGAATGGAGTTGCCCGTGTCAGTACCCAAACCAATGGTTGCCAAATTGGCAGCGATCGAAGCTGCGGTTCCACCGCTTGAACCTGCAGGGACATAATCTAGGTTATATGGATTACGCGTGATGCCACCTGTAGCACTTTCTGTATGCATTGGTGAGAAGGCCCATTCCGCCAGGTTAGATTTTGCGAGAATGATCGCACCTGCATCTACGAGCTTTTTAATAATAAACGCATCTTGATCAGGAACAAAATCTTTAAGTGCAAAGGATCCACCTGTGGTCAGCAGGTCTTTGGTATTGATATTGTCTTTAATAATTATCGGAATTCCGTGTAATGGTCGGAGTGTTTTGGTTTTTTCGTATTCTTCGTCGAGACCTTTTGCAATGATCCTCGCCTGCTGATTGATCGTTGTAATTGCGTTGATGTCCCCGTCAAATTGTTCGATCCGTTCTAAATAAGCCACCACAAGTTGTTGACTATTGAACGTTCCCGCCTGGTAAGCAGCATGGATGTCCGAAATAGTTAATTCTGTTAACTCTATAGGACTCGAAGGCTTCGGTGCTTGGCATCCTATACCTACTGCGATTAACGCAGTAAAGAGTAATATAAATTCTAGTCTTTTCATAAGATTACAATTTAAGGTATCGCCTTCATTATTCCTTCCTGTGATTAGCTGATCTTGTTGTTAAGGTTAAAAAACTTTTCGAAGGCAACCAACAGTCAATACCAATGGGCCGCAGGAAATGAACCCTTAACTTACCACTCAATAGGTTCTCATTTTTATAGATTCTCCTTGGCCGATTATTGATTATCTATTCTCATCAGATGTAAATCTTGAAAATCAAAGCTAAAATCGATAGCAGGTGAGATACCCTTCATTTTAAACCCTTGTGCTTTCCCTTCTTCATCCAACTGAAACATGACAAAAGCGTCTGCATCGGTTAACCCAGACGCGGGCCATTTTACGACAAAAGTATTGGCTCTGTAAAATTGCATGGGCCCGGATAATTTTGGAGATCGCAAGGACCTAAACCAAAGTTGCTGATCCTTTTCATATATTTCTATGTTCCCAAACCAAGGATCTTTGTAAAGACCAGTATAGTTCTTGTTATCAATAATAGCAGTATTTGCCGCTGCTACAGTCGCCCATATTTTAGCTTCTACCGCATTGGCTTCGCTTGCGCCTTGATTCAATCTTTTTGCATAGGTGCCGATCCAATCAAAATCATCTAATCCCAAATACTTATCTAAAAGGGACTGAGTCACCACGGAAAATACCCCAGCACCATCTAAATAGGTATTGGTCAAAACAATAATACCAAGATTCAAATCAGGAACCAGCATCGTTTTAGATAACATCCCGATTAATCCTCCAGTATGTGAAACCACCAAAGCCCCATTGACATCTGTTAAGTTCCACCCCAAGCCATAGCCAGAAAAATGTGAATGGTATCGTGGATTTCTATTGACCTCAGTGGTCGTATGTATTTTCCACATCTCCTGTTGACTGGCTTCTGTAAACAGTTGCTGTTCTAAATTTGCACCGTACTTTCCTTTGTTAAGCTGCACGAGCATCCAGTTAGTCAGGTCATGTACATTTGAATAAATGCCCCCTGCTGCTCCATTTATTTTTGTCGGATCCCACTGTTCAGGATCTGTAAGGGATAGTTTTTTGGCTTTGTTTAAATGCGGAGAGGCAACCTTACTTTTGTCATTTATATAGGTAAGAGAGGCATAAGAATCGTCCATGGAAAGAGGATTAAAAATACGCTGCTCAATAAATTGTTCCCAAGTTAACCCACTTACTCTTTTGATAATTTCCCCAGCCACTAAATAAAGAAGGTTGTCGTAATCAAACTTCGTTCGAAATGCTGAAACGGGTTCAAAATACTGAAAACTGCCAAGGATATCATCTATGGTAAAGTTTGAGCCGTCAGGGAAAAACATCAAATCTCCAATACCTAAACCGAGGCCACTTCTGTGGGTGAGTAAGTCTTGAATGTTAAAATTTTGAGTGACATAATCATTATACATTTTGAACTCCGGTATGTAATGGATGACCTTATCGGTCCAGGCCATTTTTCCTTCTTCTACCAGAATGGCTAAACACGCGGTGGTGAAGGCTTTAGAGTTAGAGGCAATTCCAAAATTGGTATTTTCGGTTACCTTTTTTTTAGTGGCTATCGATTGTATTCCGTAACCTTTTTGATGGACAATTTTGCCGTCTTTAACTACCGCCACGGCCACACCCGCGACCGTAAAGTTATCCATCGCTCGTGCTACAATATCATCGATGTCTTGCGAGGTTACTTGGGAAAATAATACAGGCGTGTTTACCCCAAGTATCAGGAGTAGCAAGAGGATTATCTTGGAAGATCTCTTATTCATAATTATTTGTTCTGTGTGGTGACTCCTGGGATACACGACGTAGTCATTTTTTACTGGCTATGATCGATGTATAGTTTTTGTATGGCGTTTTATCTGAGTAATTACTTTTTCAATATCTTGTCTATAATGGCTGCGGTCACCTCCTGAGTAGATGCGTTACCCCCTAAATCTTTGGTAAGTGTTTTCCCTTCTTTTATGATATTTTCAATAGCTTCCATGAGCAATTTTGCTGCTTCCACCTCACCCAAATGATCAAGCATCATTTGGGCTGTCCAGAAACAAGCAATGGGGTTAGCAATATTTTTTCCTGCAATGTCAGGAGCACTTCCATGTACGGGTTCAAACATACTTGGATAGACTCTTTCCGGGTTGATATTGGCGCCTGCCGCAATGCCCATTCCTCCAACTACCGCAGGTCCTAAATCAGATAAAATGTCCCCAAATAAATTACTGGCGACCACTACATCAAACCAATGCGGGTTCTGAACGAAATGAGCGGCTAGAATATCAATATGAAATTGGTCCTTTTCAACTTGAGGATAAGATTTTCCAATTTCTTGAAATCTTTGATCCCAAAACGGCATCGTATGGACAATACCATTGGATTTTGTGGCACTGGTAATTTTCTTTACTCTTGTATTCGCTAATTCAAAAGCAAACTTCATTACTCTATCAACACCTTTTTTAGTAAAAATGCTTTCTTGAAAGACCACTTCATTTTCCGTACCTTCGTAGATTTTACCTCCAGCGTTAGAGTATTCTCCCTCATTATTTTCTCGTACGATGTAAAAGTCCACTTTGCCGGGATTTTTCAAGGGAGATGAAATTCCTTCTAGGAGACGGACTGGACGAAGATTGACATATTGTTGAAAGGTTCTTCTAATAGGGATCAATAATCCCCATAAGGAAACATGATCAGGGACTCCAGGATAACCTACGGCTCCTAAAAAGAGGCTATCACTATCCCTTAATCGCCCCAAACCATCATCTGGCATCATTTTGCCATGTTTCATGTAATACTCACAACTATAGTCATAGTAATCAAACCGGAAAGAAAAACCACACTGGGCAGCTATAGCTTTCAACACTTTTATTGATTCTGGGACCACTTCCTTTCCGATTCCATCGCCCGCTATGACAGCTATTTGGTAAGATTTCATTTGCTCTATTTAGTTAAAAACTTCAGTAAGATATTTAGTGTTTCTTCAGGGGCCTCTTCTGGCAAATAATGTCCAGAATTTATTTCAAATCCTTGAACAGAACCTGCCCAGTTGGACCATTCTGCAATCATATCATATTTTCTTCCCACAAATCCCTTCTTACCCCAAAGACAAAGAACAGGACATTTTATTTTGTTTCCATAGTCTAAGTCGACTTGGTCATGCTCAATATCAATGGTAGCGGATGCTCTGTAATCTTCGCAACTTGCATGTATGGTTTCGGGGGTCAAACATCTAAGGTATTCATTAAATGCCTCTTTGGAAAAAGCACTATCATCTCTTCCCCATTGCCCCAATTTTTTTTCTAAGAAATACAAGGGATTTTGACCAATCATTTTTTCCGGTATGTCGTAAGGCTGAATCAAGAAAAACCAATGGTAGTAGGCAGTTGCAAATTCCATATCAGTCGTCTTATACATTGTATAAGTCGGTGCAATATCCATAACCACTAATTTTTTAATCACATCTGGATGGTCCAAAGCCATTCGATGTCCAACACGACCACCCCTGTCATGACCGACCAATTGAAATTTACTAAATCCCAGATATTTCATCAACCGAACTTGATCATTTCCACTTGCTCTTTTGGAATAGGGGGTATGAGTATCGTTGGTAGGGGGCTTATCACTATCCCCATAGCCTCTTAAGTCACTTGCAACAACTGTATAATGCGCTGCCAATTGCTCAGCAATTTTATGCCACATCACATGAGTTTGCGGATAACCATGCAGTAATAGGATGGGAGATCCGCTACCACCAATTACATAATTGATTTTTACCTCGCCAATCTCTAGCGTTGATTTTTTAAACTGACTGAACAT
>TARA_B110000114_G_scaffold57190_2_pt1 | contig 14110 bp, 17 predicted proteins | sample TARA_B110000114 | Tara Oceans TARA_B110000114 (sample SAMEA4397311) | marine metagenome | biome: Polar Biome; feature: [SRF] surface water layer (ENVO:00010504); material: water (ENVO:00002006), including particulate matter (ENVO:01000060) such as... | depth 5 m
GTGAACCTCTTCTATTGAAGGTGTTTGATAAGAGGACATATTAACAACTCTAATACTATCCTTGTATTCTTTTTTATTATTTTTCATTATATATTTTACTATGACAAGCTATTAGCTAATCCATTATTGTACAAGAAATTAACCTCTTCTTTTGTTAATTCTCTATTAAACATTGATAATTCATCAATAGATGTTTTCGACTGTAGGGGACTAGACAATCTTTCTCCACCTATAATAAAATCTCCTCCACCATCAAGCATCCTTTGGTAGCTGTTATTTGAATCAACGGAAGGAGGTCTGTTGTTAGCGGTCATATAACTATTATTCAAATACCATACAAATGTATTGTATTCATCAGCTCCTTTACCATTATAGGAATAAACAAAGTGATTCCATTCTCCAGAGTTTATTTCGAATTGACTAAAACTATACCCTCTGCCCATAAAGTGAGCCATTATTGAGCTTCTAGCTGAGTCACGGAAGCTCATTTCAAAGTAAGGCGTTTGACCGTTTGTTGAAGTAGAATTATCCGTATAACTAAGCTTCCACTCAAAAACACCTGCTAATGATTTAGATATTAAACTCCTTGTCCCTTTAGGAGATGTGTCATCTATTTTAAACCATATACTAACACTAAATGGTTTTTCATCGCCTTCTATTTCCCCAAGATAAAAAGAGTCATCATTAGGTACTTTTGCGGAAGCTAGAACTCTTTCATCAAACGTACCAGCTCTACCCAATATACCAGAGTAATTGTTATTAGAATCATAACTTCCTTGATAAGTACCGTTATTATTTCCTAACTCATCTACTAATGTAGTTAGGTTTGTTTCTTCAAATTTGTAATACGCTATTGAATCATTCAATGTAGGACTTACTTGAGTATTCGCTTCATTGGGAGTCATTACACCGAATTGATATATTGAGTGAGTAAATGTATCTGAAAACGGAGAGTATTCTCCAAGAGAGTTCTTTAACCTAACCTTGTAATCAAAAGTACCGTTTATACCAGTAAGCACAGCGTAAGTGTATGGCACGTAAGGCTCTACCACTATCGTCTTAAACAGAACGTTATTTCTAAATATTTCTACTTGAGAAACAGTTCGATTGTATTCTCTTAGGGAGTAAGCCAGTCTAAACCCATCTGTAGTAGCGTTAGTTGCATATAAATTATAAGGAGCAAGAAAATCATCTGCTGATTCGTTTGTTAGGTTGTAACCTATAGACCTAACACCCTCTCCAAACTCATTAGTTGCTTTTAATGTCATTGAAATAGCACCAACACTCCCTGTAGGGATACCCGTTATCACGCCTGTAGCAGAGTCTAACGATAATCCATCTATTAAATTATCAACAGAATAACTTGTAGGATTATTGGTTGCGTTTATCTGTTCAAAATAAGGGAAATCTAATTGAATAAAATGTTCTGAACTTGTATTAAATAATATAAATGGTGCATCCCCAGAAATAACCGTACCACCATCTCCACTTCCGTTATCATTAGATACAGAAGTTTCTCCGATAATATAAGTATTATCATCTAACTCATTATATTGCTTGTATAGACTTCCATTTCCTATCTTATGACTATTTAAAGATATATCATTATTTGTCTGCGAGGTAACGTAAATCTTATCCCTGTACCATAATTTTTCGTCTTTAGTAATTTCAAAGTAGTAAGTAGCATCTTCTGATAGGATACTTGATGAAAAAGTGACGTTAATATAGTTACCTAAATTGACTACATTTAAAGGCGGTCTAGATTCCTCCGTACCATCTCCATCTCTCCTTATAAGTAAAGATATTACACCAGAAACACTATTGCTTCTCGGCATAATGCTTATTGTTTTTTCTCCTGCTGTTGGTTCTAATATTAACATAATAAGATAACTGAAAATTAATATTTTGTTTTATTTAATAAGAAAACCCCACCAAATGGCAGGGTTTAATAAGTTAAAGTATACACATACTGTTAAACTACAGTTGTAGCAAACCCAGCATTTAATAAGTCAACACCAACAGTGTTAGTATACACACCAGAAGTAGAAGGTCTGTTTATGAAATTAGCAGGTGCTTTTTCCATACCTGTAAAACTTAAAGTATATCCACTCATATCTCCCATAGCACCACCAGTAACGATTGTACCACCAGTTACATCAGCACCGTGTTCAGCTCCAGATAACAGTAAGTTTCCGTTATTGTCTTCAATGATTATGTTTGGTCTACCAAAAGATAATAACTTAATTGTCTTATGGTCTTCCTTACTTAATTTTTTAAGAGATAATTCTAGCACTTGCTCGAAAGCAGTAGTTCCGTTTTCTCTACTTGATTGAATGCTTTCTGAATAGGTAGAACTACCTCTAACCTCATACCTGTAAGCCATAGGAGACCCTAAAACTGCATCAATTACATCTACATCAGTAGAGTCATAAGTAATACCAGTTATATCTCCGTAGTTAACAATCCATACTGCGTTAATCCCTCCAACGCTGTCTTTACAAGGTTCTGCCCTTGCAGTTGTGATATCACAAGCCATATTTTATATTTTTATATTAGTTAATAAAAAAAGAGGTAGGCAGTTATACCGACCACCTCTTTTTTAGTTTATTTATTTATTACTATGCAATTCCGTAGGTTACGATATCAGAAGCAATTCCGTATTGAACACCTGCGGTAAATCTCATAATTACTCTAATGTTCTGAGAACCGTCCAAATCGCTCATATCTAGGACTTTAACTTCTTGTGCATCCGACATTAAGCCAGTTCCAAAGTGTAAATTATCTTTAGTTGTAGCAATCATCTTGTCAGAAGGTAATCCGTTAGCCATAAAGATTTTTACACCATCAAAGCTTTCAATGTTAATGTTTTGGTTGTTACCTTTATCTTGAAAACCTGCACCACCTTGACCTCCAGAAGCAAATCCTCCTAAAGCACGTTTGTAAGCTCTAAATACGTTTTGTGGAACGTAGATACTTAAATCTTCTCTTCCGTATAAAGTAGAAGGAATAGCATCTACAACTTTACCTAACTCTTCAACAACGTTTGCAGCAGTTACAGCAGTTCCAGTTACAGCAACCTTTCCAGCATCAGCAGCTAATAATGTAGAAAATCCATCAAATGAACCTTCAGCAGAAGCTCCTGCCCAAATGTTTTGTTCGTTCTTTTGTGCAACCTTAGAAGCAACATAACCGATTAAATACTCTTGGAAAGAGCTTGGTAAGTTGTCAAAAGCAGAGTATCCCATTTGGATAGCATCCCAATCAGAACGGAAGTCTTTCTTACATAACTCTAAGTTAACTTGTAACTCTTTAGGTTGTAAGATTCTCTCAGTTAGTGTTAAAGTAGATGTATCAGAGAAATCACAAGAACCGTCTTTTACGATACCGTCTAATTCTAATCTTTTTACAACTTCTTTGAATTTCACATTTGGACGGATAGTTAATCCATCGTTTGCGATTGTGTTACCTGCTAAAAGTGCAGCAGAAATATATTTTCCTGCAGATTCTCCAGCGTAAGTAGTAGTAATACTTGTAGTAGTAGCCATTTTTATATAGTTTTTAATTGAATAACATTCTATGAACTCTTTGCTCTGTAGTCATAGGTTTATTTGGTTTTGATAATAAATTCTTTTTAGTTTCGATTGCTGATTCTGGAGAATGGATTACTTCTTCTGCTTCTTCAGATAACTCAACTTCTTCTTGTTTAGATAATTCTTGTGGAACTTCTTTGGTTTCTGAAACTGCCTTATCTTCGATTAACGCTTTAATCATAGAAAGTAATTCAGTTTTTACTGCTGATAAATCTTCAGATGTTACGTAATTTGCTACTGGTGCTTCAGCTACCTCGTCAACAACTACTTCTTCTTCTTTAGATTCTTCTGCAAGAACAACTTCTTTTACTTCTTCTTCTATAACTTCAACCACTTCTTCAGTAGATAATTCTACTACCTCTTCAGTAACAACGTCTTCAATCTTTACCTCTTCTTTAGAAAGATGTAAAAGCTCTTTAACGGTATTAAGGATTTCTGTTGCTTTCATACTTATTGATTTATATTAATATAACTATTTACAGACTTAGTGTCTTGTTTTTATTCCTCTGTCTCCTTGTGTATAGAGCCTATACCTTGCTTCCAATACTCATCTGCCTTGCATTTATTACTGTCTTTACCACAATCGATAGAGTAGGTATTTTTACATTTACAATATACTGCTCTAGCCATTAGATAGTAATTTTTTAAGTTCACTTAATATGTTCTCAGCTTCAACCTCTTCTATATCTTCTCCCTTGTCGCTAAACATACCTTCAATACTTAATCCTAAGTACTTTCCAGACTTAACGTCTTTCCACACATCATCGTTATCTATCTTCATAGTTACCGCCCAAGCTCCCTCTACAGCGTTTAGTCCGTATAAAGCAGTTTTATCCTTTAAAGGGTCTTCTACTATCCAAGATTCTATAACAGATACACCACTTGTCATTTGCTCATCGTGTTCTAATGTAGCATTGTTTAGTTTAAGACGTTTTAAGTATAGCTCAGAAGCCTTTCTTACAGTTTCCTTAGAGAATATGATATTGTACTCAGTCTTACCGCTACGTCTATAAATAGGCTTATCTGGAACTAAAGCAAGACCAACTATAATCCTCTTCTCGGTATCTACTGTTTTAAACTCTACCTTGTGTTTACTTAATGCAACAAAGTTTTCTTCTATTGCAGGAAATTCAACTAAAGAGATAGCTTCTATGCCATCTTCTTCTCTAGCATCATCTATAAATAGTTCAAAAGTTTCTAATTCGTTCATATCTAATTCTTTTATATTATGTTAACTTTATTCATTATAATTGTTTTATTTTAGGTACTTGCTTGATTTACAATTATACCATCTAATTGCTGTTGACTTGTAACCTCTCTTGATACTACATATGCTTTTAATGGTTGTCCGAATTGAGCTTGAATAGCGTTTATTAGCAAACTATCTCCAGACCTTCCGACTACATTAAACGAAGGCTCTGGTCTTGCAGAACTACCACCACCACCACCGCCATTATTCGTAGGTGTTGAGGGGGCTGTTGATTGAAACGTTGTTCTTGCAATAGCTGCTACTTTTGCGAGTCCAGCCGCTACCGCTACCCCTGCTGCTATTTTAGCTCTTATAGGCGATGTAGGGTCAAATTGCATTTGAGATAAATAGGCTTTTTGTGCTGCCATATAAGTATCTGCTATTGTCATAGCTATGTTAAATGCCTTAGTAACCTTAAATTGCTTTCTTGCTATAGTTTCTTGCTTAACCCTTAGTTTCTCGTCATTTTGAGCTATTTCATTTTGAATAGATGCTCTTTGGTCTTTAGATAGATTTTCATTATTTAATCTATTGTTTAACTCTGCGTTTAGAGCATTAGTTTTATTTTGTTCTATAGTTAACTCTCTTTCAAACTCTCCATCAATAAAATCTGAAAGACCAGACATTAAGACTTTGTATTGTTTAATAAATTCAGCTATTTCATCGTAAGGCGTGGTTATTTTAGGGGTTATAGGTATCACTATCTCTCCCACTATATCGGAGTCAACAATAAGGTCTTTAAAACCTACTATTTCCCTATAAAGAGTGTCTGTAAATTCTTTAGCAACAGACTCTGCTTTTCCACTTCCCTTCTTGTCTTTTGAGTTAAAGAAATCCTCAAAAAACCCTTCATCTGTAGATATCTTTAATAATTCCTTAACTTGAGTACCAACTCTTTTCTTGGTTTCGTCAAAAGCAGCTAATTCTCTTCTTATTTTGGAAGCTGTATGATATTTCTCCATATCAAGTTGACCTTTATAATCTCCTTTTTGATAGAATATTAATTGGTTTCTTCTTTCAATAAAAGCTTCTTTTGTTTCGTCTGCTCTTTGATTTTCAGTATCTCTAAAATCAGCTATATTTTTAAGACCTAATTCTTTTAATTCATCAGAAGTTTCTCTCTGAAGTTCACTAGCAGCCTTCGCTACCTCTGCGTTTTTATTTTCTATCTCCGTTAACATAGCGTTAGCTAAAGCCAACCTACCTAAAGAAGCTATCTTTTTATCTATTTGAATTATACTCTCTTTAGTTAGTCTACCTTCTTCTCCTATACTTAAATTTAAATCCTTGTATTTTTTATTTACTTTGTCAATCACATTAGATAGGTCTTCTTTACTTAACATATCTTCTCTCATTACTATAAGTAGAGATTTTAAATCAGAAGCAGAGCCAGAAGCAGAAACTCTAAAGCTATCTAAAGATTCTTCAGCTTTTCCCATACCTACTTGAAAATAGTCTAATAAAGCAATACCAGCTTGAAAAGCAACTAATACACCAGTAGCTCCCCAAAGACCTGTACCTAACTGCTTTAAAGCTCCTCCGAACCCAACGGCTTTACCAGTAGATTCAACTGTCTTTTTAGACATAAAGAACAAGTTAGATGCTAATTGCTGAATGTTATTGGCTACACCTCGAATACCATAAGGCATATCTGAGAATACACGACCAAGTTCTAACGAAGCAGAAGTTGAAGCACCAGTACTGCTACTAAGTTGCTTCATTTCTTTAGCTGTCTTCTTAGTTGCCTTTTCTACTTTTACCGTTGAACCTGCAAGCCCTTTCTCTACTAGAATCCTTTTCTGTTGAGCTTTAACTAAATCTCTTTCTGCTTGAGCAATTAGTTGTAACGTAGGCTTATAATCTTTATGAGTTTTATCTAAACTCTGTAAAGAAGCTTTTAATTCATTTAATTTTGAATTTGCGTTACCCTCGATTAATTCAACCTCTAAAATTACCTTCTTATCTGCCATTTGTTAGTTTTTTTCTTTTAATAATTGTTTTTATCTCCTTAAACGATGAAGGTAATTCGTGTAATCCCTTTGCTATATTGATATCCATATCATCAATTAGCCATTCCTTGTCTCTTAGTAATTCTAAAGTTTCTCTTATCATTATATGTCGCTTAATAATTCTATTTCTGATTTACCTGTGTAAAAATCTGTTTCTATTGAGTTAATCTTATAACTTTTTCCAGACACTACAAACCTGTCAGCTAATGTGTATTTATGTAGTATATTTAAAGGCAAGTAAGCACTAATCTTAGTTAATCTATTTGATTGATTAAAAACACTTGATATGTAGTTTTTATGATAGTTGTTAAAAAGAGTCTCATTTGTTACAATCAATTCCCATTCATCTGGCTCTGAACTAAAATTCAAAGACTGTCTATCCTCTACTTGAGTATACTTTAAGTCAGAATTAGCAGGAACGTAATAAGAGCTAAGTGGTTTATGAGATGTAGGTTCGTTATTTACAGAGCTTACAGTATCAACAAATGATATTCTATTACTTGTTGAAAGTGTTTTTAAATCCATATAGAAAATTATAGGCTTACCTATGTAGCTTGATTGGTTGTCATCAACACAAAATCCCCATTGTATATCCGTTAAACCACTTGTGTTTGAATCTATTAGTCTCTCGAACTTCATATGCTCAAAAGGTATTTTGTAATTATAAACACCTCCAGAAAATATTGTTAAAGAATCTCCATTATCAGTAGTTCCCTTGTATTCTTCTTTACCCCAATCTTTATTGAATAGTTGGTTGTGTTTTTTTGCCAAGAAAGTTCCTAATCCTTCATAAGTAAAAACTATTTCCCTAAAAGGAAGAGCTGTATTTGTTTGACTTCTATTTACATCAACATACCTTGTTATGTCAAAAGGAGAATCTGAAGATGGATTATCATAAAATTCATCTAATTTCTTTACAATCATTTCACCTCCTTGAACATAAGCCACTAAATTAAACATTCTAAATACAGAAGTTAAGAAATCAAGAACCTTCATCTTGGGCATTTGTTCTTGTATATTAAATATAAATTGTTCAGCTACAGTAAACGCAGCGTCATAGGTGTCTAAGTTGCTAGGAAACTTTCTAACAAACCATCTAACACGGTCAAAAGAAGCTATTTGAGCAGAAGTTACTCTTACTGTATATCCAGCGTATAATGCTATAGGTATTCCAAAAGTTCTATTACCAGATGCAGTTGTACTTTGGTAAACAATGTTTCCAGACTGAAATACAGTTACTGAATATGCCTTATTTACATCACTTACATTTGGTGTTAATTCCAAAGACAAAACATCTGGACTAGGAGCGACTGTTAATGTTAATGCGTTATTTGACATTTTACTTATGCTACCTGTATAATCACTCCACGTATCAATAAAAGCTTCGTACTCCGTAACTTGAGAACCTGTCGAAACAGCTCCTTTAGTTCTGTGCATCCACATATACAAATCTTGAAAAGAAGTGTCATTATCGAAAAAGTCTGAACTAAATATTATTCCATACTTGTTTTCTATTGATTTTATTATTATTTTTAATTTTATTGCAAATTTTAACTCATTCCATTTAACTCCGTGCTTGTGTACTCCACCTCCATCGAAATAATGCAAGTCTCCAGTATCAAGTACATCATCAGCGGTATTGCTACTAAACTCAAGCCTTTGTGTATGAGTTATTAAAGGCACTTGTATTGGGTTCTCATAAGTGACTCCGTCAATAATCCTATCTTGAGATGTTGTTAAATACGTCTCTATATCCGCAGAGTTGTGAAGCAAGGGGTCTCCGTTAGCCTTCTTACTAAGTTCGCTAAATAAGCTAACCTTACCTTCTGGCACACTACCTAATGAAGATAGTAAGTCTTCTCCTAATAAATTCTTTAAAGATATAGTATTTCCAAAAAAAGTTATTCTGTATGTATGAGCAGCATTGTTTCTTAAATCAACACCCTCAAGCTTAATGTAACCTTCCTTAAAAGGAATAGAGTTTAATTGCAATTTAGCTGGAACTCTAATTCTTGCATCAAAGCCATTAATTATGTCGCTATTATAATAGTGTTTAAATATTTTATTATTAGTCTTACTTGCAGGTAAGCTGAATGTTTGAGAGTACTCAGTAAACACCTTGTTAACATCTCTTACATCCTTAATAGTGTCCGTGATAGTAACACCTTCAAAGTCAGACATTTCAGCTCTCTCCCCTTCTATGTATATTTCTATTTTCTGCATCTACCTAATATTGTTTATAGTGTCGAATGATTTATCAAATTCTATTGTGTATTCTACTAACTTGTTATTTAAAGAAGTCTTATAAGTAATATCACTTGTTTTAACATTTATTGGTAATACTTGCTCTCCAGATTCTAATATATTAGTAACCCAAACCTTTTCAGATAACATCATTTGCTTAAATACCTCGTTGTACTCTTCACTCAAGAATCCACTACTTAAAGTGATTGATTCTTTCCCAACTATATTAAAATCTCTATTTACGTGGTTATAGCTATTGTAAGTACCTGTGGAAGATATTATATTAGACTTGTAAGATTCTTTCTCAATAGTCATTTGCTCAACTGCTTTCTTGAAGAAGTACATATCTTGTAAAGCACCAAACTTATTTATAAATGTTACTTTCTTTGGTTCGTATTTACATTCTTCTATTACGTTTACTTTTATAGTTTCTATTTTTGCACCGTAAGATTCTTTTACAGATACATTGCTTATAGAAAATGTTAAGGGATTTGCTAAATCGTTTGCTTCTGCTTGAAATTGTATTCTATCAAACGTCCCAACTCCCTCAACTCTATACGTTCCGTTACCTGTTATATTTATTGGAAAAGGATACCTCATAGAAGCAGTTCCTGTTCCGCTGAAATTTGTTACTGTAAATTCACTATATAAATTTAGACCATTAACCGATGCACCTTGATAAAGTCTGTCAATTGCCAAGTCAGTAGAGTTTAAAAAACTTGCGTTGTTGTTTATTGTCCAATCAGATGTTTCTTTAGTCCACGATGTGTCTGTTTCGAAATTACCATTAGAAACCAACTCATTTCCGTAAGAATTACCAGAAACAGTTATTTTATCAACTGCACCTATTGAGTAACTATTGAAAAATGATTGTAAACAATAACTGTCTTCGTAAGAACCATTTTCATTTAAAATTCTTTCTTGGTACGTATCCCAATTAACGTCATCTCCGTAAATAGAAACGTACTTTATTTGGTTAGCACTCAAGTCTTCGGTATTAAATGTTTCCGATGCTATTACTTCTCCGTCTTTATAGAAAACAACTGATGGACTATTAGTGGTATGAATAGGTATTCTAAAAACATTGTCCTCTAATACAAATAACTCTCTGTTGCTAATGAATAAGGAATTATTATTTGGAGATAGGGTTGGTTCTTCAAAATAGGAATATCCATCAAAAGCTGATTGTGTATTAGTAAAAACTCGAAGTACTACATTAGATGAATTGTAAGCAGTCTTAACAGTCTTTACCCATACTGCTTGTCCATTATAATCTCCATCAAAAGTAACATCTACATAATCTCTAACAAGTTCTGATATCTCAAAAAGAACATCTACACTTGTTCCTATTACACTTTTTCTTAAATTATATTGTGCAGTTGCAGGAACATCTGTGTTTTTATCTCCATTCCATATAGATATGTCTAATGTAGCATAAGCAGTAGTAGCTTCTGATGTGCTTGTGTAATATGGACTCCTTAAATTTATTGCCATTTTATATTTCTTTTAATTTTACTATTATATCCAATTTGTATGCTTCTGCAATCATATCTTTTACATTATTTACTACGTCTTTCTTTATCTCTTCAAGAAATCCACTACCTTGATATCCGAATCTCTTAGATATACCTCCTGTTTTAGCTTTGTCAGGAGACTGACCAGCTATACTTCGAGCAATAACAAAAGCCATACTTTTCATATTAGCATCTGTCCTAGAAAGAAGCCTTCCTTTCGCTCCTCTTGGCTGCAAGCCCCTAGATTTTGCCCATTCAAGTATATTATGTACGTTTGGGAACTTCTTTTTATGTATCCCATCAGAAATAGCTCCTATGTATTCTAAAGCACTAATCTCTACTATATTACCTTTAACTTTATAAGATATAGACTTCTCTAAGCTTCCAGAAGCCTTAAATCCATCTCTCTTAATAGCTAATCTCTTAATCTCAGAAACAACATTCTCTCCTACATCTTTTAAAGCCTTATCTAAATTCTCCATTTAGCAGATGCTTATGCCATTAGGAATCTCTATTGATATGTCAGTACTCCATCCTGCTAGTTCGTTGCTAAAACGCTCTTTAAATGGCTGTGCTGAAGGTTGTGTTGTAACTTGATAGTTAGCTTCAAATAAATCTCCCCTCATTAACTTAGAGATTAAGGTGTTTATTACTTGAAATTGAGTGTTTAGTATGTCGTGAAGGTTGTCATTACCGTAAAATAACTCAAAATTAGCCTTATCTTTATTGTAGTCAACTATATCAGCACATAACAGTTTTATGTTAAAAACTACTGTTCTTTCGTTATAATTTACACTATCTATTAATAAGTGTGATAAAGGGAACATAGTCGTCTTATCTAGGTCTACATCTGCTATATCTCCGTATGTTACGGTATTTACAGAAGGACTTAGTAGTAATTCCTCTCTTAATTTGTCTAATATGTCGTAAACGTGTGTCATCTTGTTTGTGCTTTAAGCATTCTCTCTTCTAATTCTGATTTCTCCTTAATAAATTCCAAGTACATTAAACATTGGTGTACTGGTAGTTCTGTAACTTCTCCAATTCTTCTGACATCTTCTCCAGCGAGCGTAAATATTGCTTGATAGTTTCCCCACTTTTTACCGAATGCTTGTCCTTGCGACCTTCCTGCTTCTGCTGAAGCTCTTTGAGTGTATAAGCCATCGTAAAGTTGGATAATTTTGTCGCTAAACGATAAAAAAAAACCCTTGCGCTTAATGCAACATCTAAGGGAGTGTTCTTCATAACCTCTGCGAGATACTCTGTACCATTGTAGTCGTGTATAAGGTAACTGCCTTTACTCTTGAGTTTAACAGGTCTATACATAACAGCCATTGCTCTATGGAGGTCTTTGTCTACAAATAGATACTTTTCTAAATCCACAAATTCTCCATAACTCATCTTATCAAAGTTAGGTATTAAGCCAAATTCAACAGTTACATCATCAGTACCTGTCATTTTAAAGGTCTTTACAAGCTCTGGTTTGCTATTTAAAATGTTAGATAAGTGTTGTATTGTATTATCAAATACACTTAAACCTATCCTATCTATGTCTTTTAACTCTACTCCGCAAAATATTCCAAGTAGCTTCTTCTCTAAAAATCCTGTAAGTTCTGCATCCTTGTTTTTCTCTAAGATTTCAATATACCTCTGCCATTGGCTTAGTTTAATGTCTCTTAGAGTTTCTGGTATTGTAAAGTCAAAATTGCTATCCATAAATAAATTATATTATACTAAGATAACTTTTTTGTATATTTTTGTATTAATTATTTGCACAGTAAATATATTTGATATACTTTTGACAAAAATAAAAGAATTTAAACTAAAGTAATATGGAAGCAACTATGGTAAGAAACACAATGTCTGTTTATGATAAAGATGAAAAATTTAAAAAAGGTTACTTAGAATTAAAATTTAATAATAAAGAATGGTTTAATGATTGTGAATTTTTTACAATATACAATAATATAGAATACAAGTATTTACATATAAAAAAACACTACATAGATATACCTAAAGGAGCAAGAAACAATAAAAAGGGTAGGTTTGGTATTTTTGCAGAGATACCTTTAGGTAATTACGAAATAGATGAAGACGAAAGTACCCAAGATGAATTAATAATTTATTACAACTAAAACTAAAGTAATATGGAAGGTTGTTATATTGATTATTGTCAAGAAGTTAAACAAGAAATAAATAAATTATGAACATTATAAACGATAAGAACAGTATTAGGTTCGGTAGCTTTAAGTGCTTAGATACTAATAAGGTTTATACGGTAATGTCTACTCGTTCAACTTTTGATTTAAGCCAACCTCATTATAAAGATAGTTCTTTAAAGTCTGAGGATATTGTTAAAAGAGAAGATGGTGTAAAGAGAGTATTAATGAGGAGTGAATTAAAGAGTAGATTTACAAACATAGAAGAATATAAACAAAAACCAAAATAGATAATTATGAGTGAACAAGGAAAGATTACAGCAGAGCAAATTACTTACTTAAAGTCAATAATATTGTCTCAGCTACTATTAGAAGCTAACGAATCTTTAGTTAATACAAATGTTTATAAGCAGAGCTTAAAGCAGCAGATAAACAGAATGAATGGTATATTAGAGCCTATTGTTAGGCAGGAGTTTGATGGTGTCTATAATTCAGACCCAGAGATGACTACAAATATCTTAAACAAGATAGAATCACTTGTAGATAAGATTTCTTCCTACCAAATAGAAGAGTTAGTAATATTAGAAGCAGTTGTAGAGAAGTATGAGAATAATAAAGAATGGTTCTTAGAGCATACAGCTTCTGATTTCTTAAAGATAGATTAGTATGAAACTAAACTCAATGGATAGTATAGGTAGAAAAACACACATAGCAACACAGGATTGGTGTTTGTCAGAATGGAAAGCATTTAGAAGTAGTGTAAAAGACTACTACACTTTAAAGGACAAAGCATATAGCTCTGGAGATTACAGTCTTATAACAGAGTTTAGAGAGCTTAAATTAGAACTAATATTAAAACACAAATAACAACAAACCTTAACTTAGAGAGAAGGCACAAACATAAAGAGTTTAAATTGATTGGGGAATCTTCTTTAGTGTTACTGAATTTAAGTTAAGGATTAATAAATAAATTATGAAAAAGAATAGATTAAATGCTTTTGAAGGTATAGTATTATTTCTTTTAGCATCTTGGACAATAATAACCTTTATAGGAATAATAACAATTTTAATAATGCAAAATAAATAAATTATGAACAGTTACGAGAAATTATTAGAAATAGCAGGTAATTTTAACCAAGAGTTAGAGGAGTCTGAAAGAGCAGATAGACAAAGAATTATAGCACAGAACGGTAATAGTGGATTACATTATGAGTTAGAGAAGTTTAACACGACAATGAATACAAAGGATTTAGAGATGCTAACAGATACTTTTACTAATCCTGTAGATACTGCTAAAGAAAGAAAAGAAACACCTATATTCTCTGGAGTATTAAAGTACTTTCCA
>TARA_B110000114_G_scaffold38825_1_pt1 | contig 14029 bp, 14 predicted proteins | sample TARA_B110000114 | Tara Oceans TARA_B110000114 (sample SAMEA4397311) | marine metagenome | biome: Polar Biome; feature: [SRF] surface water layer (ENVO:00010504); material: water (ENVO:00002006), including particulate matter (ENVO:01000060) such as... | depth 5 m
TCACTAATAGAAATAAAGTCACCACAACTTTTAAAAACAATATCATCAATTGCTAAATCATTTCCGCAACCGCCAATTCCATTATTTATCATTTTTAATATTACAGATGTTTGACTTGGCAATGTTTGAAAAACTAAACCATATTGCTGCCAGTTAGGGGAATTAGATCCAGAAATATTTCCGGTATCTCCAGAGGCCAATAAACTTGTATCTGCAATATCCCAAATTTGGAATTTTACATTTATAGGAATTCCATTACCACCACAACTAGAAGAAGGCAATAAATTTAAGAGCCATGCCGAAAATTCATAAGTAGTATTTTCACACAGCCCATTAATTGTTGTTCTGTAAAATTCACCTGTTATTAAATCGTCCGCGTTTACTATTAAACTTTTGCCATTTGTATTTCCTACAGTATGGTCTGTTGTATTATGCCAATCAAAATAACCTGTATTATTTGATACAGTATAAAATCCATCTTGAGGATTTGTATTTGCAAAAGTATAGGTTGTAGTTCCTGCAGGCAAAGGGGTGTTTGACGCTCCTGTTCCAAAAGTTTCTGTAAAAATTGGATCTCCCGAATTTCCGTTACAGAATCCTAATTGAGCGATTACTATTTGTGAAGAAAAAAAAGCACAAAAAATTATGATAAAATTAAGTGTACAAAAGTATTTTTTCATGAATAGAAACTTAGAACTATGAGATCAATATTAATTGTAATTATTTAATGAAGCAACTTTTACACTGTCAAATACATCTATGTATAGTCTATGTATAGGTTAACTAAGTTGGATGATTGACTATAAAAAGAAAATCCGTCTATTAAAAAATAGGCGGATTTTCAACGTTTGACCGAAATCAAACATACTAACCAACTAAAACCTATAGTTTATGCCTGTATAAACTCCAAATAGATAAGGCTCAAAGTTGTTACCGCTATTTGAAAATGTTTTTGTGTGTATTTTTAGCATTGGCGCAACATTGATATATATTTTTTTATTGATTTTATAATCAATATCAAAACCAATATTTCCACTAAAGTTTACTTTATTTAGATTGTTTGCCTCACCTAGATTAGAAGAAAATTCAGAAGTAGAGACAAATACTTCGTTTTTATTTAATAACAATGTACTTAAACCACCAATTAAGTTAACACCCAATTTTTTAGAGGTGTTCGTTAATGTGTATTTTAATTCTAGTGGAATTTCTATATAACCAAAACTTTGATTTAACTCTCCAGTTAATGCACTATTCGAATTTGTCTCAAGGAATACATCATCTATAAAGCTTTTGGCATTTACGTTTAATATTGTTGCTGTATTCGTATAGTTTACGTTTGTTAATTTACCTTCTAATTGACTTGTTGGATTTATAAAAACATTTCCAATTTTATATCCTACATCAATTTTTGAAACTCCAGATTGAAGCGTTAATTTATCATTAAGCCTATATCCTATTTTCACACCGTACGCAACAGATTTACTACCCGTTTTTGGACTGTCTTTAAATTGTAAATCTAAAGGAGAGCCTTTTGTATTAAATGTATTGTAATAAATGGGAGCAATAGAAGATGCTATTGACCATTTTTTAGCACTCTCTTCTTCTTCTTTTTCTTTAATGTCTTCTGACATATCAGAATTTAAAAGGTCATCATACTTATTTGGAATGAAAGCGACTTCTTCTTCAGTTTTTAAAACAGTCTTTTGAATAGTATCTAAATTACTTTCTACACTATACTTTTCTTCAAAATTCTCTTCTTTAGATTGAGTAATTGCATTTTTATTAGTATTAAAGATACTTTGTGTATTGCTTTTCGAATCAGAATTGGTTAATTCACTTGTGATTTCTGAGTTACTATTTTCTTCTGTTTTGTTGAATTTTAAAAGTTTCTGGGTGAACTTTTCTTTAGAACTTATAATCTTTGTGTTATTAGATTTGTTTTTATCTATTAGAGCAACATTAGATTTGGTAGATAAAGATGTACCACTCAATTTCTCTAAATCATTTTTAGAATTAGAAAATGTAGACACTTCACTTATGATACTATTTTTAGGAGTTGAATTAAATTGAATTTGTTTTCTTGTTTGAGTGTTGTCAACTTTTAATGTTTCATAAGCAGCATTGTTATTTTGGATAACCTCTGTAACTACAGAGTTGCTTTTGTTAGAATCATTTATTGCTGGATTTAAAATGCCGTTTTCATTTACAGGAGTATTCTCAATGTCATTTGAATCCGTAATAATAATATCATTAGAGATTTTATCAAAATAATTGACTCCACCAAGAGTAAGCAGTAACAAGATTGCAGCCGCTCCAGACATTCTAAACCATAACGGAAGAACTCTCTTGGAATTTTTTTGATGAAGATTAGATTCAACACCTTTCCAAACACTTGCTGGTGGCGAAACTTCAAGATCCTTGAGTTTTTCTTGAAACAATCTATCTATGTTTTTAGTTGTTTTCATTGTATTAGTTTTGCATTTTTAGCGCAATAATTTCTTGTTGATCAAACTGGTTTTTTTTTAATTTTTCTTTTAAAATCAATCGGCCTCTCGATAAATTTGATTTTGAGGTGCCTTCGGTTATTGATAATTTTATTGAAATTTCTTTATGAGAATATCCATCTAAAACATATAGGTTAAAAACCATTCTGTATCTATCTGGTAATTCTTGGATTATACCTAATAAAAAATCTAACGAAACAGTATCTTCATCAATTTCAATAATTACCTGATCTGGAATTTCTTCCGTTACTAAACTTAAAATATTTTTACTTCTATATTTTTGTAGTGCTGTATTTATAACAATACGCTTCATCCAACCTTCAAAAGAGCCTTTTGAATTGTATTGTCCAATTTTGTTAAATATTGTGATAAAACCGTCTTGTAAATTGTCTTGTGCTTCTACATAATTTTTAGAATACTTAAGACATAGTGCGAATAGTTTACCAGAAAATAGTTGGTAAACCTCTGCTTGTGCTTTTCGATCATTATTAGCACACTTTTCTATGAGTTTTTTTAAACCCAAATTATAAGTTGGTTTTATATGACAGGAATAATAACGGTTAAATATTCTCCTTCTCCTTGCCAAAATTTAAACGTATACACCTCTTGCTGTCGTGCTTCGACGTTTATAGTGTATTCTCCTTCAATGATTGCTTGTGTACATGCAACTTCATCATTTACAATTGCTATTGTTCTAACCTCTCTGGTTTCACCTTGATATACATAGTCATGGCTATAATAGCCATAACAATCGTTTGGTAAAGCGTATTTTACTTTTATTTGATGCACTTCATTCAAAATGAATTGTTCAGGCGCTTCTACACTTACAACTGGAACATACTCAAAATGATGATCTATTGGATTATCAGCATTTTGTGAGCATGACAATAAAATAACGCTAAACAAAACTATAACTAATTGTTTCATCTTCTACTGTTTTTGTGGGTTTATTGTATATATTAAGATGCCAAAAAGTATGAAAGGTTGCGTAAAATTACACTATTTTTGCCTTGTTTTTAGCAATATACAATGCAGCAGACTATTTTTAATATTAATTCTGATTTAGAATTTGAAAGAGCAGCACTTGAAGTTTTTAAACATCAAGCAAAAAGTTGTGCTGTTTATGCTGATTTTTTAAGATTTTTAAATGTAGATGTTGCTTCAGTTACTTCGATAAAAAAAATACCTTTCTTGCCAATTCAATTCTTTAAATCTCATCAAATCATCACATCTAAAAGGGATGTTGAACGGGTGTTTTTGAGTAGCGGCACAGGAGGTACTCAAAGCCAGCATTTTGTAACGGATATTTCTTTATATGAAGAAAGTTATAGAAAAGGATTTCAACACTTTTATAGAAATATTGAAGACTATACTGTCTTGGCATTACTACCAAGTTATATGCAGCGGAATGGCTCTTCACTTATTTATATGGTTGATGATTTAATCAAAAAAAGCAAGAATATAGAAAGTGGATTTTTTTTAGAAAACACGCAAAAAATGACTAAAACCATTCAAAACCACTCAAAAAACGACAAAAAACTTCTCATTTTAGGAGTTTCTTACGCGCTATTAGATTTAGTTGAATCCCAAAAATTTGATTTAAAAGAGGCTGTTATTATGGAAACTGGCGGAATGAAAGGCAGAAGAAAAGAATTGGTTCGTCAAGAATTACATCAGATATTATGTGAAGGTTTTGGTGTTGATAACATACATTCAGAATATGGAATGACAGAATTATTGAGTCAAGGATATTCTAAAGGAAACGGTGTTTTTGAAACTCCAAATTGGATGAAAATATTAGTGCGAGATACTGAAGATGCTTTGACATTATTACCCATCGGAAAAACCGGCGGAATTAATGTAATTGATTTAGCAAATATCAATTCTTGTAGTTTTATTGCAACTCAAGATTTAGGGAAAGTATTTGCAAACGGAACTTTCGAAATTATAGGTCGCTTTGACAATTCAGATATTAGAGGGTGTAATTTGATGATTAACTAAAAGAATGAAAATTAAAAGAACTGTTTTAATTGTATTGATTGTGTTTTTTAGTATTGGTTGCGATCAAATTTCTAAAAAAATTGTTAGAAATAGTATAAATAATAATGAAATTATACCTGTTTTGAAAGATTATATTGTTCTTAAAAGGACTGAAAATACTGGTATTGCTTTTGGTTTAGGAACAAATTCATCTATATTTCTAAAAATATTTTATTTCCAGTTTATTCCGATTCTAATACTCTTATTTTTATTTAGAATGATCGTTATTGATACAGAATTTTCTAAGCTAACTATAGCTGGAACTGCTCTTGTAATTGGAGGTGCATTTGGAAACCTTTTAGATCGAATTTTTTATAGATCGGTAACCGACTTTATTCAATTAAATATAGTAGTAAATAAAACTATAATATTTAATATAGCTGACATTTTAGTCCTTTTAGGTATGATTTTGGTTATTATTGACCTTAGTTTCTCTTCTTTTAAGAGAAAAGTCTCATAATTAAACTTTAGAAATCATAGGGCATTTTTGAAAACTCTGATATTAGAAGGCGTAGTATAAAATTATGAGATGGAATTCCGATTGAATGCTTTAATTGGAAACCTGATGAAAATGCTTCTACGATTATTGAAATGATTAGGCACGTTATAGAAGGCGATCATTTATTTCATAAAATAATTGAGAATCGAGGAGACTTAGGAGATTATAAATCACCTTGGAAATATTCAAATTTGAAAAACGAATTAGATTTTTCTGAAATGTATAGAACTGAATTTTTGGACATGATAAAAGCGCTCAAAGAATCTGATTTAGAAAATGTGAGAATTGAAAGAAAAGAGGTAGGGCAAAGTAAAAAACTTGGAGATTATCTAAACCGAATTGCTTATCACGAATCGTTTCACACAGGACAACTGTTGAGTTATTTAAGAACAATTGGTGTTGAACGACCAAATATTTGGGATTAGTTTCTTTTCTAAAATAAATCTAATCACACAACTTTATTAAGCATACCTTCGAAAAAAAACAATATAGATGGAGCAAAAAGTACGATTGGTAGAAAAGCTGTTTTATCAATTAGAGCAAGAAAGTATTCAGTTTCAAGAAGTATCAGGAATGAGTTGTGTTTCTGGTTGTGGAAAATGTTGTACATATCCAGATATAGAAGCGTCTCCAATTGAGTTTTTGCCTTGGGCTTTTCATCTTTTTTTAAACGGTGAAGCTGAGAAAACACTCAAAACACTTAATGAATCTCAAAGTTTAACGTGTATAATTTTCAAACCTTCATCTATTACTAATGGTGGTCGTTGCAGCGATTATAAATACCGAGGTTTAATTTGTCGGTTATTTGGATTTGCAGCCAGTACCGATAAATATGGAAAGTTGAGATTGGCGACGTGTAAAATTATAAAAGAAGGTCAGACTGACAAATACAATTCTACTGCCGAAGCAATTACAAAAGGTTTGAATGTGCCCATATTTACAGCGTATTACATGCAATTAAATCAAATTGATTTTCGTTTAGGAAACATCATGTTGCCAGTAAATAAAGCGCTAAAAATGGCTTTGGAAGAAGTTTTGCAATATTATGCGTACAGACCTTTTCCTGATGTTGAAAAAAGTGATTCTAAAACAAAACCCTAAAAAACGAATACTTGCACCTTATCAGTGGTAGTGTTAAGCTGATGAATGAACTTCAAATTAAGTGGAGTAATTAAGTTTAGACTTATAGCGGTAATTTTTACAGATATTACACTTTAATATTCAAAGAGAATATGAAGCCGTATGGTTTTTAGTAAGAGTAATTTCTTCTAGAAGACCACACGACTCTTTTACTTGTTTTAAAGTTAGAGAAAAATACATTTACTTTTGATGTTGTTACTGTACTGTTTGATTGAGTTTTCATAATTTTATGTTTTTAATTATTATTTATACTGCAAATGTGCAATAGAAATTAAGTTTGGAAAATTAAAGAGGATTGAACTGTTGTTTTTTTATGATGAATTGATTAATCACACCTTTTTCAATCATTCTAAGAGTTATATTTTATTAATAATCTTTTTAATTTGGCTTATTGAATGATTAGTTTTTTGTAATTAATAGAAAATTAATGCGGAACTCTAATAAAAAGAATTCAACCGAATTTCGGAAAGAATAAAAGCCAGTCGCCAACAGCGTCTATAATTAATTGCTAGTTCTGTGTATACTCTTAAAATCCTAGCGGATTTTCCACTGGTTCGATTTCTTTTACTAACTTAGTTCCAGACACTGCAACTAAAAATACACAAACAAGTATGCAAGTAACAAACACAAGATTATATTGAAGCAAGAAATTAGTATATTAGGATGTGGTTGGCTGGGAATGGCCTTGGCTTTTGAATTAATAAACAAAGGCTATGCTGTTAAAGGTTCTGCTACTTCAAACAAGAATTTTGACAAATTAAAATCTAAATTGGTTACGCCATTTATCATAGATATTAAACAAAGAGAAAATAATACTTCGAATTTTTTAGTATCTGATATTTTAATTATTTCTATAACATCAAAGAGCATAGACGATTTTAAAAATTTCATATTTCAAATCGAAAATTCCAAAGTAAGAAAGGTAATATTGATTAGTTCAACTTCTGTTTACCCAAACTCTAATGGGATTATTACAGAGGATTCTTCTATTAAAATATCAGCTCTAACTGAAATAGAACATTTATTTAGAAATAATAAGAGATTCCAATCAACAATTATACGATTTGGGGGATTATTTGGCTATGATAGGCAACCTGGTAATTTCATTAAAGTAGGTAAAAAAATAGAAAACCCTGAGGGTTATATAAATTTCATACATAGAGATGATTGTAATCAAATTATAGAAAAAATTATAGAAAACAATACTTGGAATAAAACCCTAAATGCCTGTGCAGATTCACACCCAAAGAGAAGAGATTTCTATAAAAAAGAATTTAAAAAAACAGGAAGACCAGAGCCCGTATTCAATGAAAAATCCTTGAACGCATATAAAATCGTAAGTAGTGAAAAATTAAAAACTTTGCTTGATTATAAATTTAAATACTCGGACCTTATGAATTATTAATAAAATAAGCGAGCATTCAACATAGTATTTAATTTATTACTAATTCCAGTTTGCATATGAAAAGTAAGTTGGAATTTTCTATCTGTGATTTGTTTATTAAATTAGTTGCTTAAACACATAACTAATCATACACAACACTTTAGCCAAAAGTAAAAAACATGAAAAAAGAAAGCAAATTAACTGTAGCAATAGTATTAGGAATCACAATCGGAACTTCAGTAGGAGTCGCAACCGGTAATCTAGGGTTGTGGATTGGTGTTGGAGTAGCAATAGGTGTTGGGGTTGGAACTTCCTTAATGAAGCAAGAAAACAAAGACAAAGGAGTTGACTCCAATAAAAGTAACTGATGAACCTTATATAAGGCAATAAACAGAATAGTAAAACTACACTACTTTCAGTAAAAAACAACTCTTTTCACCTCTTTGTAATAGCACAAAATCTTCTTTAACTTTGTTTTGGTTAGATTTTAAAAACAACTTGCCATATTCTTTTTGAGAAATTAAAATTTATTCTTAACATACAATTATCATATAATTCAAAAATATTTCTCTAGTTTTGCATTTAGTTTTTTAAACAGCATGAATTATAAAAAACAGATTGGTAAAAGTATATCCGCATTATTGCTCTTAGTAGCTTTAATGTTACCAACTGCTGTTCAATTTATTCATACGCTTGAAGGCCATGAAGAAGTTACTTGTTCAGACCATACGTCACATATTCATAAGACTATTATAAAATGTGAGGTATGTAGTTTTTATTTAGCATCTTTTAATTACGATACTGCTGAATATCCTGATTTATTACTTCCAGTTATTATTCAAAAGAAGGAAGTAAACTTTGCTTCACTTCTACCGCATTCTTTCATAATAACCAATACACAACTTAGAGGCCCGCCATTTTTTTCTTAATATATAAATCTATTTTTATTATGTTAATTAAGAAATTATATGAGCAAATATGCACTGTTAATACTGCTATTTAGTTGTATTACATCTATATCACAAAACTGTGAAAGCAGACTTTCTGGTTCGGTAACAGACCTACATGACGGATCAACACTTGTTGAAGCGATAATTATAGTTGTAGGTTCAGAACAATTCGTTCAGACCAATATTGAAGGTAAATTTACCATTTCAAACTTGTGTGAAGGTACTTATAAAGTACAAGTATCACATGAGGATTGTTTGACCAAAGGCTTTACTGTTGAAGTATCAGGAAATACAATCATAAACTTTAATTTAGAACATCATTTAGAGGAGTTGAACCAAATCATCATTCAAGGAAACGTTTATAATGATAAATCTAAAACAACTCTAGAAAGTACAATTTCTAAAGATGAATTAGAGAACTTTAGTAGCGGAACCCTTGGTGATGCTCTTAACAGCTTGAGCGGTGTATCTTCATTGAATACTGGAAATACGGTTGTTAAACCATTGATTAATGGGCTTCACAGTAGTCGTGTTGTCATTATAAACAATGGTGTGAGAATGGAAGATCAAGAATGGGGTGCAGAGCACGCTCCAAATATTGATATCAATTCAGTTGGGAACCTTACATTAATAAAAGGAGCAGGAGCATTGCAGTATAGTGGTGATGCTGTTGGAGGTTTAATCATCGCTGAATCTACTAAAGTTCCAGTAAAAGATAGTATTTATGGTAAAACTTTATTAACAGGAGCGTCAAATGGACGAGGTTCTGTTATTACATCTCAATTGACTAAAAGTTATCAAAGTGGTTGGTACGGAACAGTTCAAGGAACATTGAAGCGTTTTGGAGACTTTGAAGCGCCAGATTATGTCTTGAGTAATACAGGAGTTTTTGAACGCAATGCTTCTTTACAGGTAGGACTTAATCGTTTTGATTATGGCTTTGATGTATATTATTCATTCTTTAAAAACGAAATAGGAATTTTAAGAGGTTCGCATTTAGGAGGTGCTGGAGATCAAGTTCGTGCTATAGGTAGTGATGTGCCCTTGATAATAAATGATTTTACTTATGATATTGACGAACCTAAACAAGATGTTACGCATCAGTTGGCTAGAATAAAAGGGTTTAAAAAGCTTGAAGGTTTTGGGAAACTGAGTTTGCAATATGATTTTCAACGTAATAATCGTTTAGAATTTGATATAAGACGGGGTAATGATCGTGGTGACGCATCAGTAGATCTAGAATTAGATACGCATACTTTACTGGTTGATTTGGATGCATCTTTGACAGATGCAATTAAATTAAAAACAGGAGTAATGGCTGGTTATCAAGACAATTTTGCGAATCCAAATACTGGAGTGCGTAGATTGATTCCAGATTATGACAAATATGATTTGGGAATATATGCTATTGTTGATTATCAATTTAATGATGACTTGACTCTAGAAGCAGGAGCACGTTTTGATTATACACATATGGATGTTTTTAAGTTCTATCGTACTTCTTTTTGGGAGTTACGAAATTATGATGAATTGCTTCCAGAAATTGTAGTTGAAGAATTAGTTAATCAGGTTTTGACAAATCCTAAGTTGAATTTTAATAATGTTTCAGCAACTTTAGGAGCAACATATGAATTTGATGAAGAAAATAAACTGTTTTTTAATTACTCATTAGCATCAAGAGCGCCAAATCCTTCAGAACTTTTTAGTGAAGGATTGCATCATTCTGCTTCACGTATTGAACTTGGAGATTTAACCTTTAATTCAGAAATTGGTCATAAAATTGGATTAACGTTTCAGCATGAGAATGAAAAGTTTAGTTTTTCAATAAATCCTTTTATAAATACAATTAATGATTTTATTGTTATTGAACCAACTTCAGTTCAACAAACGTTAAGGAGTAATTTTCAAGTTTGGGAATACAGGCAAACTGATGCACAGCTGTTGGGAGTTGATATAGATGCATCATATGTATTTAATAAAAATTTCCAATACAATCATCAGTTATCAATTGTTAAAGGATATGACCGAACATTTGATGAACCTTTAATAAGTATGCCTCCTGTAAATACGAAAAACGAAATTGTATATCAAAATTCAAAGTTGAACAATTTGCGCTTGTCTTTGCAAAGTGAGTATGTATTCCGTCAAAATGAATATCCTGACAATAATTTTGAAGTTTATATTCCTACAACTGAGACATATGAAACTATCGATGTAAGTACACCTCCAGACGCATACCATTTGCTCAATTTTAATTCAAGTATAGATTTTAACATAAACAAACAATCAAATTTAACTGTAGGATTTGGAGTTACGAATGTATTCAACACTTCCTACCGAAATTACCTAAACCGCTTACGCTACTATGCAGACGATTTGGGCAGAAATTATTTATTAAATATTAAATTCAATTATTAAACTTAAAACAAGAACAAATGAAAAAAGTAAATTTTTTAAACCTTAGACAAATGAAAAAAATGAAATTTATAGCAATGGCTATATTTGCAACAGTAGTATTAACATCATGTGATGACGATGATACACCAGAAGCAGTAAACGAAGAAGAAGTGATTACCACAATGACTGTAACTCTTACCCCAAGTACAGGAGGAACAGCAGTGACTTTACAAACACAAGATTTGGATGGTGAAGGTCCAAACGCACCTGTTGTTACAGTTTCCGGGAATTTAACATCTGGAGTTGTTTATAACGGAGTTATTGTGCTTCTTAATGAGACTGAAAGTCCCGCTGAAAATATTACAGAAGAAGTTGAAGAAGAAGATGATGATCATCAATTTTTCTATACGATTGGAACTGGTTTAAACGCAACAACTACATATTCTAACTTTGATGGAAATGGAAATAATTTGGGAACTGAATTTGCACTTACTGCAGGAACAGCAAGTTCAGGAAATATAACATTTACATTGAGGCATGAACCAACTAAACCTAATGCAGGTCTTAGTGATGCTGGTGGAGAAACAGATATTGAAGCAACTTTTAGTGTTACAATACAGTAAATTGTAAATTTGAATTAGTTACAATTATTAACAAAAAAGCCCTTTATTAGTTTGTAAAGGGCTTTTTTATTTGAATCAATTTTACTTTTAAGATTTAACAAGTATAAATTTATATTACTTTCAATAAGTAATAACTCTTTTTACCTCTTTGTAATAGCACATAAGCATCGGCAATTAAATCATTGGCAGTAATTACGAAATCTTCTTTTACTTTGGTTTTATTTACTGATATTGAGTTTTCTTTTAAGGCTCTTCTTACTTCACCGTTGGACTTTAAAAATTCTGTATCTGCAAATGCAGGTATAATTTCAAATCCGTTTTCAATTTGCTCACGAGAAATTTCTGCTTGAGGCACACCTTCAAATACGTCTAAGAATGTCTGCTCATCCAATGTTTTTAAATCATCAGAAGTAGATTTTCCGAATAAAATATTTGACGCTTTTATAGCGTTTTCATAAGCTTCCTTTCCATGGGTAAGAATGGTAACTTCTTCTCCTATCCTCTTTTGGAGAATTCGCATATGTGGCGCTTCTTGATGCTCAGCAATTAAAACTTCAATCGTTTCTTTATCAAGAAATGTAAAAATCTTAATATACTTTTCAGCATCAGCATCCGAAGAGTTTAACCAATATTGGTAAAACTTATATGGCGATGTTCTCTCGGCATCCAACCAAACATTTCCGCCTTCAGTTTTTCCAAACTTTGTTCCATCGGCTTTTGTAACTAATGGAACCGTAATTGCAAATGCTTTTCCTTGTGCTTTTCTTCTAATTAATTCAGTTCCTGTGGTGATATTTCCCCATTGATCAGAACCTCCCATTTGTAACAAACAGTTTTTCTCTTTGTATAAATGGTAAAAGTCATAACCTTGAAATAATTGGTATGTAAATTCAGTAAAACTCATTCCATCAGTATTTTCTCCTGAAATTCGTTTTTTTACCGAATCTTTTGCCATCATATAGTTTACAGTAAGGTGTTTTCCAGTTTCGCGAACAAAATCAATCAGTGAAATTTCTTTCATCCAATCGTAGTTGTTTACCAATTCTGCACCGTTTTCGGTATCCGAAAAATCTAAAAAACGCTCTAATTGCGCTTGAACACCTTTTATGTTATGATCTAAAGTTGCTTCGTCTAGCAGATTTCTTTCTGCTGATTTTCCAGATGGATCTCCAACCATTCCCGTTGCTCCACCAACCAATGCAATAGGTTTATGACCGCAGAGTTGAAAGTGCTTTAAAATAAATATTTGCACTAAACTTCCAATATGTAGTGAATCTGCAGTTGGATCAAAACCAATATATGCAGTCGTTTTTTCTTTTGCTAGTTGCTCTTCAGTTCCAGGCATAATGTCGTGTAAAAGTCCACGCCACTTCAATTCTTCAACAAAATTCTTCATTCTAAAAAATTAATTTTGTACAAAGATAAAAATAGCGACATAATTAAGAATGAATAATTAATATTTCTTTACTTTCGTCATATGATATTGGTTACAGGCGGAACAGGATTAGTTGGCACACACTTATTAGCATCACTAACTCAAAAACATCAAAAAATAAGAGCAATTTACCGCAAGAGCAGTAATATAGAGGCTGTAAAGCAAGTTTTTTCTTACTATTTTAAAGATGTTTCTACTCAATTTTTAAAAATTCAATGGGTTGAAGCAGATATTAGAGATGTAACTTCTTTAGAAAATATTTTTCAAGATGTAGATTATGTTTACCATGTTGCGGCATTGGTGTCTTTTAATCCAAAAGATTACCACGCAATGCGTAAGATAAATATTGAGGGCACAGCAAATGTTGTCAATTTTTCTATTGCTGAAAATGTGAAAAAAATCTGTTTTGTAAGTTCTATAGCTGCCATTGATAAAGCGCCTAAAAATGGTGTAATCGATGAAATTGGAGATTGGACAGTTGAAGGAAATAATTATGGTTACGCAATTTCTAAATATGGCGCCGAAATGGAAGTGTGGCGAGGAACTCAAGAAGGTTTAGATGCTGTAATTGTTAATCCTGGAATTATATTAGGGTCTGGTTGTTGGAATACCAGTTCAGGAAAAATATTTACAAATGTTTCTAAAGGATTAAAATTTTATACTGAAGGTGTCACAGGTTATGTTGGGGTTAAAGATGTTGTAAAGTCAATGACTCAATTAATGAATAGTGATATTAAAAACGAACGTTTTATTTTAGTTTCAGAAAATAAGAGTTTAAAGGATATTTTATTTAAAGTTGCTGATGAATTGGGTAAAAAAAGGCCAACTATAAAAGTGACGAAATTGTTAAGTGAAATTGCCTGGAGAATTTTATCAGTTGCTAAACTTATTGGAATTCAACCAACTCTTACTAAACAAACAGCAAGTTCTATTCATAATAAATTCTATTTTTCTAACGCTAAAATTAAAGAAGCAGTAGGAATTGAATTTGAACCGATTGATGAAGTGATAAAGGAGGCTTGTGATAATTTTAAAAAAGAAACTACCTAACAATAGG
>TARA_B110000114_G_scaffold103977_1_pt1 | contig 14011 bp, 9 predicted proteins | sample TARA_B110000114 | Tara Oceans TARA_B110000114 (sample SAMEA4397311) | marine metagenome | biome: Polar Biome; feature: [SRF] surface water layer (ENVO:00010504); material: water (ENVO:00002006), including particulate matter (ENVO:01000060) such as... | depth 5 m
AAGGGCGCCCCAAGAGGCCCCCGGATTGCGGGGGGCGGGTGGCACACACATCCACACGCACACGCATGCACGCACAAATATACACACACACACGCATTGTAACAAAGAAGCGTTGCCATGGAGGGCGAGAAAGAAGGCCCCCTGCCAAACCTGTCGTTTCTGCCCGTGAGCGACCAGTCGAAACAGCAGCAGAAAAAGCGAAAGCACCGAAGTGACGCGCCCAACCCCGACGTCGTGGCCGGCGCAAAGGCGGTGTGGGAACGCATGCGCCAGCTCGAGGCCTCCAACGTGGTGGATGCCGTGCAGGTGACCACTGAGGAGATCGCGAGCGCCATTGCGCTGCTCGAGAGCCCGGTGCTGAGGGAGGCGCAAGCTCGGCTCATCACCGAGCGCTACCAAGCTTTTGTGGAGAGCATCGACTCGTCCTCGAACGAGTGGAGGGCCGTGGACGAGTATGTGCGTGAAGGGGAAAGCACCGTGAACGAGTACTTGACATGGCGGCCCGACAATTTTCACATCGACCCAACCGACAATTACGAGTGGCAGCACGACTTCACACTGAGTGACGACGAGGAGGACGACCCAGACCTGCGGAAGCTGTGGCGTCGTCCCGAGCAACAGCTTTTCTATTTGTATGGACTCCTTGACCGCTGCCCACCGCTCGACGCCCCCGTCACGCTGCTGCGTTCCGTCAAGTTTGTTCGGCGCCTGCCGCACATCCCTCCGGACTCGGAGCCCGGCGCCGGGACGTGGCGGCCCACGGTCGGCAAGGCGTACCTGAACACGCGCTTTGTGTCGACGTCCCTTGCGCCTCTCAACGACTACCTCTCGTGGCGCGACGAGCCGCCGCCGTTGTCCCACTTTTACGACCCACGAGTTGACTGTTGCATGTGCGCGATCACAGTGGACGCAGGCGTGAAGGTGCTGCCGATCGCCATCGACAATGACGAGTGGGGCAAACGGGGGGAGCAGGAGGTGCTGCTGCCTCCAGGTCTTGTCTACGTCTTCCAGGGCACAAAGAAAATAACAGTAAAGAACGAGAAGCGGTCAAAGGCGACTGGAAAGGTGAGGCATCACAAGTTCAACATCTTCTTTTATAGGGCCGTGTTGCCCGAGGGCTCGTCGTTTGTGTGACCGAGTTTTTATACTATATATTTTTTTAAGACTCAAATCCACAAACGATCGCGCGGGCCTCTAATCCTGGAGTCGTACGTCGTCGTCCTGCGCAGTCACCGCGGACGCCCTCGTTCTCGTCGCCGTAGCGGTGCGCACTTCTTGCACTCGACCCACCACTAAAAAAGCGAATAGGGAGCTGGGGCCCCATCGGCAGGCTGGTGCCAATGGGTGGCCTCCAGCAGTGGACTTGGAGTCATCATCGACGAACGACGCAGCGTCGCCGAACGCACTTGCATCGTTCACGGCAAGACCGAAAATAGTGATTTGCATCATGTGCAGCGCGGTCCGGCCCGCCCAGTGGCCCAGATGGCGTTTTCTTTTACACAAGTGCGTGACGGGTCAAGAAAGTCTTTAGCCAGGGCGAAGCTTGGATGGCAGATTCGGCCACAGCGAGCGTGTTGCTACCTATCGACGTGGTTTGGAGGGTCGGCGGGGGTGCATCCTTGCGTTGGCCACGGGAAAACCTACACCATAGGGAATCCATATATGTCGATGAGTTGAACCGCAGGAGCACCGGCACCTCTCTATGGACTGCACCAGCTGCTGACGAATCCAGCGCGTGCATCGGCACCGGCTCGGCTGTGGCCTCAGAGCTCGATCGGCTTCCGATCGCGTAAAGGCGGTAGCCACACTGCTCCAGAAACTGAGCGAGCTGCCATTGCGTCATGCCGTTCAGGTAAGGGTTCCAAGACTCGTACTGAAATATGGCAAATGTTGCGCGGTTCTCAGGCAAGTCCAGCCGCATGCCGCGCACAATCGTCGCCTCGTTACCCTCAACGTCGATCAGTGTGTAGGTGACTCGCTCGATTCTTTGGGCACTGACAAAGCCATGCAGCGACACGGTTGGCACGGTGTAGCCACTCGTGTTTGTCCTGCCCAACAGAGGCAGCACTTTGGTGTGCTGGCCGGAGTTGCTCATTTGTAAGGACTTGCCGTCGGCGTCCGTCACCGCGGCTCTATGGACTTGCACCTCCGAATGGGACAGAAACTTTCTTCGGGCTTTCACAAGGGCAACCTCCTCAACCTCGAAGCCGTGAATATTCGTACGCTTGGCGTCATACCAGCTTGCGTTGACGGTGTGCTCGAGATCGGATCCGTCGTGTGTTCCCATGGCGAGAACAGTGTGTGCGTCCTCGGGCTCCGCCTCGCGTGCCGCCCGCAGAAGCGCATTCTGCATGCCAAAATCACAGCGATTGCAGAAGATGCCGTGGTGCCAGTGGCCATGCGTGCAGTAGAACTCTCTGGCACTCAGCCCCTGCATGCTGTTGCTCTGGCGTCTGCAGATGCTTGGCTGTACTGCTTGGTTGGGCTGCTTGGTTGGACTGTGCGTGAGGTTACGCGGCGTCACAGCCAAGTGGCACTCGTTAGGGACGCATTTCCTCCATACAGGTACTTTATCTGCCTGACAGCCCGTCTTACAGCAGCTATCGAGCTCTGCCTCTGAGCACAGACGAAGGCCCTGCGCGTCGCATTCGGCGACAGCTTCGTCGTGCGTTGCGCGGCGGGGCTCAACGCCGCACGTGCGTGGCTGCCGTGTGCGCCTGAAGTGAGTCGACAGTGCCCACGCGTTTTCCGCAGCGCATATTGAGAAGCATTGCCCACCCGTGCCGCCGCAGCAGCGAATAGCGGCCCTGTCATTCGGGGCAGCACACCCCGGAGAGAATGCCACCCTCGCTTGGCTGTGTTGTACAAGTGCGGCATCGCCGACCAGCGAGCATCCGACGCGCCGACAAGCTTGGCCGAACCCAGCTTTTGGCGCATCGGTGACTGCTTTCGCCCCGTGCCGGAATACCAACTTGGAGGGTGCCGCACAGACCAGCGAGAGCAGGTATAAAAGCTTCATGCAACACAAGGGTTTGCTGAACTCAGGAGTGACGCCAAAAGAAGGCGACCTACTGCGTCCCAGGAGTGCATTCGCACACCTGCAGCTTCGCATGTATGTGGGAATCGCAAGTTCGGACTTTCATTCACCTCTTGCAGTGTGGGTCTGCAGGGCGAGCGCCTGCGCAGCGACGGCGCGCCACGCAAACGCAAACAACGTGCCACTCAACCAGTCCCGGCCGCGCTACGGCTCGCATCCCCCATGCCCGCAATATTCTTAGCGCTATGAGATGCAGGTCAACCAATTGTCGGCCCGTTACCAGTTGCGCCGCCGACTAGCACCGTCGGCCGAACGCCAGCGCCTCGCGCGCGTACCCGCTATTGGAGCGCAAACATTGGGCCGCTGGCTAAGTGGTTTGTTACTGGAAGGATCACCACTGAGCGTGGCAGTAATACATACATAAAATCAATCCAGCACCAATCAGTGTCATGTCTGTTGCGTTCTTACTCGTCACACTCTGTGGCAACAATGTGCGCAACGTAAAACCCGAGCACTCACGACGCGTCACATTGCAACAACAGACTCGTGCCCCCACGCACACACTCTGAAAGTGTGGCACTGGGAAGGACTTCGAGCGTACAAATATCGGCATCGTCGTTCATGTCCATTGCTTCGGGAGGAAGTGTTGTGGTCGTTTTATCGATGCGTTGCAGGTTGTCGAGCTGCGCCTCCCACTTTTCGACCAACAGGTTGAGAATCGTGGCGGACATCACAGCCTCCACAGCAAATGCGTAAAATGCACTTGCCGCAAGAATCCTACACGCGAAACCCTATTTCCCGCGCAGCAACTCTCGAATCCTCCCAAGAGACCGAATCGAGCCACTTTTCATCGAACACCTTGCGCGCCATCGGCCAGCTGACGATTTGCATCGGTCTCAATGGATGCCGCGACCCCGCAGTCAGAGGGTAAAGGTCCTCTTCAGGAGCATCGGCATAGTCATAAAGGACTTGGACCATGGGCAACGCTCGGTGGGCATCCTCTTCCATTTTTCCCGCAAAAAATCGTACCATTGGCAGCGCCCTCGGTCGAAACACCACGTTGTACCATGCCCACGACTGATTGCGATCCTGACGGAGGGTTGTAAGCTGGGTGGCGTCTTCGTCGTTGCGACTTGCCAACCGAACGCGCCGTGCCGGTTCCACGAGTCGTTTCATGGCATCGTTATACCAATGATCGTGAAAATAAAGACGAACCATCCCCAATGCCGTTGCGGACAGCGCGCTGGGATCATATCCATCAGGCGGCTTCTTGGGAGTCGCGGCCATTAGAAAGCCACCGCTCCACTTGCACTGCATCAAAAAGGAACGCGCGCGCATGTACTCGGCGTCATGGTTGGGAAGCGAGCGTCCCGAAACGCACTCCTGAAGAACCGACTTCACGGCCTTGGAAATCGAAGGCCACCATACTTTGAGATAGACGTCAGTCGTTAGTACGAGGCGAAGCGAGCATGTCACGAACAGGATGTTGTAAAGCCACACCAATCGCCACCCCTGCGCCATCTCGGGCGACGTGGCCATGGTGGCCGATGTGCCTTCTTCTGGTGTCAAACGCTCAATACGACGATAAAAGTCAGAAGCAAGGTCGATTGCCTTGATCGTCGACGTCTTGTCGTCGACTGTCACCCCACTGGAAGGGAACGAATCCACCAAATTCGCCAACTTGCCGTCAAAGTGAAAACAGCGGTTGGCTGAGACTCGCCAGATACACAACCGCAAGCTTCGGAAATAACGCTGCCACACGGCATGGGGTTGGTTTGTCATTTGGGAAATACGCGTCGCAACGTCAGTACCGCGCTCCAGGATTGCAAAGAGCTTGAAGCGCCCCTGCGTCGACCCGGTTCCGACCATCTCTGGCTTGGACTCGCGTCCCACCCACATTGCCGCAACATTCGGTCCATACCGTCCAAGCGCTGCTTCCGTCACGTTGACCGTCTCCGATAATACATCATTGTAGGAAGCCCACTGTTTTGGTATGCGCAAGACCAATTCGTCCCGTACAAATCCTTCGATGACGTGTTCTGGAAAAAGTGAACGAAGCGCATCGGGGACCAACGGGTCTGACCCATTTGGCCCGCGCGCAAGTCGCCACACGGAGTTGTAAGACCCACGTGCCACGAGCGCGAGTCCCAATTCACGAAACGATACGGGCCAGTTTGAAGCAGCATAAATGTCCGAGCTTGGCATTGAGAATAGCGCGTCGATGCCGTGCCTGTCACGCAAGGTGCTGTAGATCATCTCTCCATTGGCCTGAATACCATTCGCAAGTTTATAATCGCAAGGACGGTTTCCGCCTCCGGCGCCGTCTGGCAACATCGGCGACACCCGAAACACTCGGTCGGTGCTGAGATGCTGTGCCACCTGCCGCCGAATCACTTCGAGATTGCTCGCGCGGAAAGTGTAAAGGCTCTCGGGCGTTTCCAAAAATTGTACTCCGACCTCTGCAACCTTTGCCCTAGCCAGCGGCACCAAAGCCTGTGGAACAAACTGTCGCTGAATGACGACGCGCTCGCTTGCTGGCTGCGGCAAGACACGCTTCACTTCAATGGGTCGACTGGGAGTAGGCGCGCTCTTCAAGTGGTGGTCGTAGGCTTGGCTCGCGTACGAGTTGAGTTGATTTAGATCCACCAGAGTGTTTTTAAAACGATCGGCGCCGCTTCCTTGTGGATTGGCGGGATCGATTGTCTCCGTATATTTGACCAACTCGGTCAATTGCCCTTCGGCGTGCATTGGATCCAGCTTGGGCTTGGGCCGACCGCAAAGGTACCAAAGCACATAGCCGCGCTTGTAGACTTGACGCTGTTCGGCAGACGGAATGGAACTGGGAAGCACCGCGGTCTGGTTGTTGCTCAGCACGTCGCGACGCACCTGATTGTCCGCCTTGAGACGCAAGAGTCCCCAATGATGCGCCGCCTCGTTGAACCAGACAATGTCGGGATTCACGCGGACGCTGCCGCGCTCCGCAATCGGAACCGATTCTACCAGGTTGCTAAAATACAAGTCGACATTGGCGTGGTGCTCCTCGGCCACCCTTTTCATTGCCAGTTCCTTCTTTGACGGACCAGTGGCTTGTTTCGGCGCGCCACTATGCCGCGCCGCCTCTGCGCGCAGCCGTTTTAGTGGGGTCATCAACGGGTGCACCTTCCGCAAGAGTCGTTGTCGGTTGTGCAATTTGGTAGGTTGGTGTTCGGTTTATGTTTTTTGACAACCAGCCGCCGCTAGCGATTCTTGCGGAGTGTGTGTCCGTACAATATAAACAATTACGGCATGACCGGCATGGACGCTGTCTTTTCCAATCGCGACTTGGTTGTCAACTTGCTGCTGTACAGCATTCTCGAAGACTATCGAAAAAGGGGACCTGGTTGCCCCCAGACCCACTCACCCGACGAGATGGCCAAGAAGGCACGTGTAGAGCTGCGTAACTTGCTCGTCATGCTGAACGCGACGAGTCGCGTCAACCGCGTGTTGCATCAAGCAACGGCACCGGCAGTGTGGGCGCTCCTCGAAGAAGTCAACCGGCAATTCACACAAATGCGGTTTAAGACGCTCCTATTCCTACTAGAGCAACCCTACGAGTACGACGGCATACGTCTTCCGATTGTGCAGCGCTCGGATGCGATTCCCGTCTATCCCAATCTCACAGAAGGTCGAGAGGCACTCGAGGTCGTGCGCGCATGCTTTGAGGAGCCCTTTGGCACCAGCCCTGAACCTCTCCTGGGCCACGGATGCGACTTTCAACGTGCATCGTTTGGGCGTCGATGTCTCACAGCTGGACATTGGGTACGAAGGTGGGTTCACGAGCTTCTTTGGATCGCACCGCCAGTTGAGGACGTCGAGTCCCTGTGGCTGGCGCTCCATCGCGGCTGCAGCGTCTGCGGACGCGTGTGCCAGTGTGCAACACGTAGCGCCATGTTGAAACATGCGGCCACCAATGCCGACCTGACCTCCCCGCTTCTTCCAAATCACCCAACAACGCAGTCTTCGGCACCAGCGGACAGTATCTACACCCGTCTTCACGCTCGCATCGAGGTGCCATGGGATCTTGCGCCAGTCAACGGGGTTTACATGCTTCCAGTGACCCTCGGCGAGCCGATGTCCGTCAACAATGATCCAATAGAGGCGCTCTCCACGAGCATCTGGATGTACACGCATCCCGACCACATTGTCACCGTGCAATTGTACTCCAACGAGTACAAGTTTGTGGTTGACGAGACCACAACAACGCCTAGCACGTCCATTGAAGCACACGTACACATGGAATTGCTCCTCGCGCGCATGAACAACCTCTGTGTAGATCGCACAAAGGGCGGCACGTTTGCTCGCTGGCTGATTGCACAACTCGCCGACAAACGTATGCATTCGATCAGATCCTCGGGACTGCGCGACAACATCTTGAAACATGGCGCAAATGTGCATCCACAGATGGCCCAATACGTCTTTGATTGGCCCGACCATTTCCACGCCTCGTTGCCACTCTTCCCGGCGCACGGAAAGCTTCGCTCGCATAGCTGGATGCACGTCCTTGGATTGACCGAGCACGAGTTTCTCGAAGCGAGCTGGCAATCGTCGCTCCCTTTGCCTCCCACTGCCTCTTATAAAAACCTGACAGAGGAGGTCGCGGTGGAGGAGGCCGAGGCTTGGAGGGGCATGGCATTGAGGCGCGCCATCATGGCTCTGAGCGAGGCGCTCCCAAATCGACGCACTGCATTTTGGAGAACTGTGGAGTTTCTCCATCCCAACCACTGGTATGACGGACCTGGTCGTGAAAACCCCACTCGAGAATTTCCAAAGATTGAGGTTTCAGACTTGGCAATCATGACATTTGAACCAGTGGAAGATTGCGCATGTGCTGACAATTGGACGTTGCTCGAAACCTGGGAATCGCTGAAACAGTTGAAAGATGGCATTGTCGACAAGGGCGAGACGTTTCAAAACGTCCTGCGCATGTACCAAGCGCCACATGAGTGGCACCACCAACGATTGCCTGCAGATCCCAAGATGATCCAACACTTTTCCCGCTTGGACTCGGTGCTCGGCATGGCGTGGAAGCACGTGGCGCGCATGGAAGAGGAGTCCTTCCATCGACAGACATCACCGAGCGCTCGTCAGACTGAACTTCGGGACGTTGCCATCGCGTACCTAAACGGAACGCGCGAAATTGATCCTCCATGTCCGTGGACCACGCCAGTATTCGGCAGCATCCTGCCGCCCGCGCCGCGTCACCCCGACGTATTGATGCGATGGTGGCTTTTTGCGTTGACAAATTTATCCGTGACAATAAATAGAAATGGCCGCCGACCCGAAGACCTTTGGCCGTGTGCCATCTCGCTCGATTTGCACAATACCTTTGTATGCATCGACTCGCAACATGCTCGTAGCTGCAGCAACCCTCGTAGCTGCACCGCGCTCGCGGTGCAGTTGAGTTTGAGTACCACAACGTCAATCTTGGGTCGCGATGAGCACCTGCGCATCACAATGGGCATACGACTTCCCCAATTGCGATTGATACGAGCAAAGCTCAGTTCGTTGGAGTTGAACGACACAGTCGACGAAAAGTTGAAGTGTTCACTGGATCAGTGGCACGAAGAAGCAGCTCGCTGTTGTCAAGTGATTACAAAGTTTGCGCAAAAGGGACACGGAAGAAATGCTCTCTGGCTTTTTTCTTGCATCCTTGAAGCCAGCTGGACACCCGTGCTCGAGCAAAGTGAATTTGACGTTTTCAAGGACAGTCCTCACACTTGGGTCACAGGTTGGCGCGCACTGTCGACCTTGTGCACTTCAACGTCGGCATGGTTTTGTGACACTTGCAGGGGACCGGTTCCGTCTTGTAAACGGCGCGGCCACACCCACTGTTTGTGTTGTAAGAATTGTGTTTTTTAGAAATGCGAGTACTATTTGTATTCAAAAAAAACACAAGCACACAAACGACACACACGCGCGTCGCAAGTCCACCAGGACGTCTTGGTGCGCTTGGTCTGGTTGCTCGAAACCGCCATCACGCCGGCGCCACCGGACGGCTGCTCGATGGTTGCCTCTGGCTTGTTCTTCCGCAAGAATTGTGTCAAAAAATGTCCAGGAGCTGATCTTTCAATGCAATCACCCATTTTGGTGGCACATTCGGGTTTGTATAAAAGTCGGACACTGTTCGCGGCGTTGCGGCATTGCGAATATAAATTCGACGCACGTTGCAAATAGCACGAACGTAGAAATGGACATTGTCGCGCCAGTTTGTCGTACTCGGCAACTGTCGAGCAGGACGCTGACCTGGTGGCCACGAAGACAGATGCGCGGCCGCGTAGAGGATGCCAGCGTCCACGTTGAGTGCATCGATGACACTTGCGTGATAAATGTTCAATGCTTCGCCTTCGAGCGGAAAGTGTCGTAATCGTCCATTTGATCGCTGGCTCTCGCGCATCCGACGGGCGACACGGGCATTTCGCTCGAGAGCCGTCGTCAACAAGCGCGCTGGAGATTTCTTGTCGTCATTGAGGCGTCGTGTGGCCCGCGTCGCAATTGGAGGTGCCTCGAGTTCCGCTTCCGAACAACAGTGAACTCGCTCGAAGAATTCGGCCGTGCCGGCTTCCTCGCACGCATTACAACACCACAGCAAATTTGAAGGCCACTGTGAATCGTCGCGCAGTGTCTGAACACCGCACCGCACAAGTGGCCAGTATCCAGGCGCGTGCAGTTTGTCCGATTCGGCGGTGGTTCTTGGCGCTCTCACACTCGCCGGGCGCGTGCATCCCCGTGCGCTGCAAAAGAGATTGTAGAGACAGCCGTGCTGATCGCGCAAGATTGCACAGTCAATCCACCATCGCAAAAATCCTACGAATTGAACAACGGCCATGGGCACGAGGTCTTTCAAGTCGGGAGCTTGGTAGTCGTTTGGATTGCCCATGCACGCGCGCAAGTTCAATTCGTGTGCATTGTCTGGCTGGTGTTGGTCTTCCATGAGGTCCTTGTGGTGTGGAAACAGACCTCCAGTGGCACAACGCATTGCCATGTCGCACCTCCGTACCACGTGAACGGTGTCGTTGATTTTTCGACTCGAGTACCACCTGGATTCTGTTGAGCGCATTGACAATCGTACTTGCGAATAGACGTCAAACCAGGGCGGAAGACCATCACACAGTCGCAAAGGTTCACTGTGGCGCACAAGTCGACCACTCGGAAGCTGCTTTTCGACAAACTGCTTCTGCACGTGTCGCTCAAAAAGCCACAGCCAAGGCAGGCCGTCGATTTGCGACAGCTGGCGCGCTTCGCGACACACGAGTGGAAACGTCCACGAGGCCCAAAAGACAACCTCGCGAGCGTCCATATTCTCCGACGGACCGGCAATGGCCTCGCGCAGCAGCGCGGCGAGGTGCGGCACGATTGGGTCTAGTGGGCATACGGCCGATTTGGAATTCCGCTTCTTGGAACCGCGTGGCATGCGGAAACCGTGCACCACCACGCACACGCACACTCCGAGCGTGACATTGCGCAAGAATATATGTGTAGCGTTAGCGGTGACGCGCGCACAGCCGCTAGACTGCACACGCAAAATCTTGCGGAGAGTGCACCAGGCTGTCGGTAGAGTGAAACCCGCAACCCAGTGCGCGCGTTTCAGACGCGCGTGTGGAGGCGCCGACACAACCAACCCCAACCAGATGACAACCGTGGGAAGCGACAGCCCCTATGCAGAATTGGACGACGAACTCGAAGCCCATGCAGCAGAAGCCAAACCACAACTCGAACCCTCGACGAACAGCACGGGGTTGATTTGCCCTTTGCAACCTCCGCACCCCCGGCATCAGGATAGCATCGACGGGTTTGACGACTATGGAAATCTAGTGCAACCTGGATCTGACCCAAGCGTAAACCCACCCCGGAAGCGCAAGCTGGACGTCATCCCGTCCAAGCCACCCGAACCGTGGGCCAATGACCCCGAGACGCTTCCCATGCAAACTTATGGATACACAGGAATGGCTTCGATCCAAGTCAATCGGATCTACTCGACATTGACCCTTCCCCAGTCCTCCGATGAGGTGGACTCGGAGACGATTGCGTGCGTCCTCGAGCAACTCAAAATGCGGCCCACTCGTAAGAAGTTGCCAATGGCAACGGCCACGGCACCCCAGACGCGCCTCTTCCAAGACGGCTACAGCGCGGCGCGTGAGCTCACCGTGGTTCGCACCGAAGCTGACCTCTCCGCGCTCAAGCGGGCAGAGCAACGCGAGCTTCAGAATGCGGCATTAAATATCCCGAGTCCCGATGGCACACTGGCGGCACGTTCCATGGCGATTACAGTCTTGTGCATCGGCCCCTCGACGTCTATGACGCCCAACCTCAAGCTGCTTCTTGATGCGGCTGCGCACCTCGCATCCGAACCGGGACCCGACGGGATTCGGGCGGCGTCGCAGGTGCGCATGTCCTTTTTGTTTGGAAACGCCGCCCGAGAGTATGCACGCAGTCGCGAGGCGTTTTGCATCACCACAAAGTGCGAAGGCCTACGCTGTCCGTGCAACGAGGTGTGCATCACCTGGACCGAGGCCAGTCCCATGGACGAGGTCGGTGGAAATCTACACTCACGCATGCGCTCCGAGTTTCTCGCACTGCGACACTCGGTATCAACAGAAGAATACGTCGAGGCTCTGCTCGGTGCAATCACCAAACTCTGGAATGACAGCGGCGTCGTGCCCGGCCCGCTTCGCCTGATGGCTTCATACGCCGCCTGCGGGTCACCCGTGCACGCCTACGCACGGCACCGCATCGCGTGCGCGCGCGACTTTTGCGACAAGCTCGAGCCGCACCACGAGGCCGAGCTCTCGGACTTTGTGGCCAAGGATTCTCGGTACCGCGGCGCATTAGAGTGGTCCAACCTCTGGGCCAAGATTGTGCCGCGCGATTCGCCGCTCGATGGACCCAATGTCTCACACGGCCTCCTACTGCACCAAGAGGGGCACCGTGACGAGGCGCGGGAGTACATTTGTCGAGTGCGTGATGAGGAGGCGAAGCAAAACGTCAAGGGTTGCTTCGGGTTGCGTGGTCCATTGGATACCACCGAGATTGCCACCTGTTTGCATGTGCTTTTGGCAAATGCCGACACGCTACATATTGACTCTCAACTGTCTTGCTTTGGTCTTCGCTGCGTCGCCGGCGAGAGCTTTGGATCCAGTCTTCCCTGCCTCCACTGGCGTCTCTTGCCGCTCACCGAAGCGCTCAAGGAGACGGTGTTTGTCTTGCCATGCCATGAAGAACTCGTCTACAGTGCGCAGCAGGAGACCAACCAATCGCTCAGGGACAGCACGCAGCGCGCAATTTTGGCGTATGAGCACCTTTTGCTCAAGGGTGGCGTTGCACACACGCGCCTGCCATCGCCACCACCAGTGCAAGCCCGCGCATCCACTCCTTCGGAGTCCATGATCACAATGCTGCTTGGACTTCCACTGACCTGCAAGGCGTTCCGGATTGGCGAGGTTGCAAACGCGCTTCAGTCGGCCTCCTCAGTAGAAGAGTCGTCGCAAGTGCCCAGCGGCCTTTCGTGCTTCTTCTTGTCTGCGGCAGCAGCACTCGGCACGGAGGAATCTGTGAATACTGCCTTCGGATGGGCTTCGACCAATGCCGAGAGCGTTTTGCAGATGACTTCTCAAATGGAAGCGCTCGCAAACAAGGTCAATGAGCTCGAAATAGAGCTCAAGGTTGCAAGAGCCATGCCACCGGTGCCGCTGGTGCCACCGGCAGCACCGGCAGCACCGGCAGCACCGGTGCCGCGGGTGCCACCGGTGCCGGATTCAAAACCGGTCGAGTTGAACGCGGCCAGCCGTGGACAGCTCTTGCGTTCCTGGGGTCGCGCAGATGACTTTTCAGACGCCTTGTGTTACACATTGAAGGAGCCCATCCAGGGCAAGTCTACGAGAATGGTACTCGCATCCCTCGGAACCGCCGTCGAGGAGGTCAACGAGTCGGTGCAGCAAGCGTCCTACGAATGGGCCAAAATCAACTGCTGCAAGAAGAGCCTAACCGATCTCGATCGCATCACACGCACGTGCCACCACGCGCTGACCTCTATCTCTTCGTCCAAGCGCGTCTTTTTGATGTGCACGTCCAGAACGGGAGAGACTTCCACGACTGTGATTGAGATCAAGTCCACTGACGGCAATCACTACTACGAAATTCTAAAGACCAACGAACAGTTCAAGATGCGCAAAGCAGAGGAGGCTGTCGTGCTGGCGTGGTTTGCCGACGAGCGCGGGATGGCGGTGCTTCCCGCGAGCATCTCTGCGTAGGACAGCCAGTAGTTCTTGCGGAGTGTGTGTGTGTGTGTCTTGTAAGAGTGCCTGGTGTCCTGGTGTGTTGTCAAAATGCCTTCTGACACAAACAATCGCCAACAACGCAACTCGCGTATCGTGCCAAGGCACGCGAGCGAGGACAATCTATGGGACGCCGTACGAGATGGTGTCATCGTCTCGGCCGACTTGGACGAGCGCATGATGCCAAAACTCAACCCATTGGGACGTCTGGCCCCGTACCAGCAGCAAGAGTCGGCTTGGCCTGCTGCGATTGGACCGCCACCGGCAGCCGTACCACCACAACCGCCGCGTCCACCGCTCGGAGACGTGACCAATGCAACGCCCGGCGAAGTCGAGATGCTCAAGAAGCATCTCAAGCTGCAGGCAGCCGTGATCAATGGGCTGTGTCGGCTTCGTGTCTTCGAGGCGGAAAACTAGAAAGTGCTTGGGTTTTACGGTAAAATGCAAGCACTTTCTAGTTCTGTCGTCCCGGCTTCTAACATCCCCTCTTTTTCCTTCTAGAAGTGTGCCAACTCTTCTACTTTTGCCAGCCGTGCACAGGCCACGGCAGATGGATCTGCCTCGCGAGATACAGAAAAAGTATGCATAGTTTAAATAGAAACCTGTGAGATCACACAGAGATCCATCTGCCGTGGACGGTGCGCCAGCCCCAAGAGTAGAAGAG
>TARA_B110000114_G_scaffold185705_1_pt1 | contig 13621 bp, 13 predicted proteins | sample TARA_B110000114 | Tara Oceans TARA_B110000114 (sample SAMEA4397311) | marine metagenome | biome: Polar Biome; feature: [SRF] surface water layer (ENVO:00010504); material: water (ENVO:00002006), including particulate matter (ENVO:01000060) such as... | depth 5 m
ATATCATCTTGTTTTTTCTCATCACGAGAGAAAATACGAATTTCTTTGAAATGGTCTGTGTGCAAGAAGCGATTCAATACCGCATTTCCGAAGGAACCTGTTCCTCCTGTTATGAGGAGGGTTTTATTTTGTATTTTCATTTCTTAACAATTTGATTAACTTTTCTATTTGATTAACTATTACACTTTCCGTTTTTTTTATATTTATCTCTAACGATTTTTCAAGAGCCTTTTTGATTGAGTGAACATCATTTGGATCAAAAACTATTGATGGATTGCAAACAGCATAAGTATATGGCAGATCAGCACCTATGACATCACATTCATTTTCTATAGCTTCAACAAGTCCTAATCCAAAACTTTCCGCTAAAGATGGAAAAATAAAAAACCTGCTTGTTCCATAAATCTTTGCTAATTCAGATTGATTAATAAAACCGAGATTTTCAATTGGATATCCTTCTTTTTTCTTTTTTTCAATGAATTCATAAACTTCTTTAAAGTTTTCACTCACAGTTAACGTCAATACTCCTTTTTTATATTTATCATAAAACATGCAAAATGCTTTAATTAAATTATAATGATTCTTATGGGCAGGAGCATTACTAACATATAAATAAGTATTTTCTTTTTTATTAATTGATACTGATTTTACTGAAGGGTAAAAAGGAACCAAATCAATTTTATTTAAATCTATTAGGTACTTTTTTGACAAACCATTTTTTATACGTTCATTTTGAACTAACCAGTAATCTGTATTCTTTGCAAGTAAAGTTAAAATATTAGTTTTTAATTTAAATTTAAATTTGTCTTTAAAAGAAAAATTACTTGGCACATCAAGAAACATTGGCTGATGAAAATAGGTAAAAACCTTTGATTCAATTTTTATACTTGGGGGTATATTACCAAAACATAAAATAGTTGAAAAATTTGTACGGTGTTTTTTATAAAAAACATATCTATTAAAAAGGTTTGCTTTCAGAAATTTAGTACGATTAGACTTTTTTATTGAAATACAATTATTACTCATTCTATCGTCTAAAAGATAATAAACTTCAATATTTGTCTCTTCTAAAAATTTCATTAAATAATCCAAAAGAACTTTACCTCCTCCGTTATTAATATAAACTGCATCTATTAAAATCATGATTTCTCTATTCTTAAATTTCCTTCGAAATGGTTAAATATCAATATCGTTATAAAACTTGAGGTATCTTTCATAAATTTATTTAAAAAGTCCTTTGAAAATTTTTAATTGATAATCCGGATTATATTTTTCATCAATGATTTTAAAACAATTAGTTCTTATTGCATCTCTGCTATCGATTTTTGATAACCAACTATTAATTTTATTAGCTAAATCAATTACATCGTCTTTAATAAAAAAATATCCAGAAACATCCGTTTCTATTGCCTCAAATTCTGGCATTTGATTTGAGAAATCAGAATGAGTAATTATTGGAGTTCCATACACTAATGAATGCATTGCAGTTAAACCTGCGTTCCCCGGTGAAACACACATTGTTGCATTATAAATTAATTTTCCTATTTCTTCTTCATTATAGCAAGAACCATAAAACCATATGTTTTTTAAACCGTTTTCAATCGCTAAAGTTTTAATGTTTTCTTTTTCCTCTCCTTCACCAACAAAAACAATATTCACCTCAATACTTTTGTTACTTAACTCTTTTTGTGCCTCAATTATTTGGTTTAGTTTTTTTACTTTAGTCAACCTTCCTATAAAAATTAACGTTGGATTTTCATTTTTAAAATGGTTTTTATAAATATTGGATTCTTGCAATTTTACTCTTGTTTTTAATTGACTTTCGTAGCTTAATGAATTATAAATGACGTGTAATTTATCGTCATCAAAACCCTCCTTTATCATTAATTCTTTTGCGTAATTGCCATACAATAAAAGGCCATCGCTTAAATTAAAGAATATTTTTTTAATTATTATTTTAAAAAACCCTTCATTACCATACCAACCATGGGTCCATAAATAAACTTTTTTGTTAGTCAATTTACTTAAAAATAATAATACCCAAGTTGAAACGCAAAAATACTCACCTGTAATTATATAAGAATTGTAATTTTTAAAAAACAAAGAAACTGCTCCTTTTTGCCAATAAAATGGCTTAAAAATTATTCTATTACTTAGTTCCCCCTTAAATTGAGATAGTGATGAATAATCCATTTTTTTAATATCCCCAGCCTTATCTCCAAAATAAGAATCAATATCTAATTCGTTGTCTAAAAGCTGAAATATAGAAGACCTGTAGTGTGAAGCGAAATTATTTATAAGACAAGTTTTTTTCATTATTAAATAAATGAATAAGTTAGATTAGAAATTTGAAATAGAAAATAAATTAATTGGAGAAATATTAAAACATGAATAAATACTTTCCATTTTAAATCATAAATATATTCATTAACAACCAAAGCAAAGCAGTATACACCAAAAACAATAAAATACATCAGTATTCTATTAAAAATAGATAACTGCCAAGTATACATAAATATCAATGCCCATATATAATACATATTGAAATAAGAAGTATATTCTGGTTTATCTTTAACAAGCTTTTGAGAAAAAAATAAAATTGTTGCTGTAATCAAAAAATTGAGAAAAAAACCAAGTCCAGAATTGTATACTCCATCATATGTTTTCTCTAAACTTTCTGCAGTATATTCATTGGTTTGTTCATAAACTGAAAAAATTATTTCTACATATTCAAATATATACTGAATAAAATCTAAAGAATTTAAAAAACTGCTTAAGGGGTATGAAATTAAGTATAAAATTATCCAAAAAAATGATTTAAAATTAAGCTTTTCAATAAAAAAATAAATAGGAATCATTAACAAAACACTTTTATGAAAAAGTGATGCAAACAATAAATAAACTAAATATTTCAAAAGTTTTTTTTCTTGTATATACTTGAAAGCGTAAACAAAAATTGATACTGCAATAATTTGCCGAATACCATTAAGAGAACTGAAAAACCAACCTCCTGTAAAGATAAAAAACAAGCCCCAAGGTAAAGTTTTTGGAAAAACCTTAAAACTTTTTAGTATATAATACCAAGTTATTGCTGCTGCAAAGAAAAAAATTGTCCAATCCTCAAAGCCTAAATTATAGAAATAATCAGAAACAACTCTAAAACCTAGTTCATATTTATTTGAAATATTTAGATTGAAGTTTTGTCTGTAACCGTTAAAATCAACACCAACATTATCTCTAAATCCAACAATAAATACTATTGTAATATAAAATATGATTAAAGGGGGGGTCCAAAATATATTTTTAAATTGTTTTGACCTAACACTTATAAATGATAGGAATTGAGACACAATTAATAAAAATAGATATACAAACATTATTTAATAATAGTTACAAACCGTTAATATTTGTTTTTAATTTTCTGTGTAATAACATTATTAAACGTAATATTTTTGGATATTTTGTTAGATAAAATTGTAAAGAATATAAATATGATTTAGAATATTTAAAGCAAGCGTCTAAATTATTGATTTTATTAAGTTTAACTATACCATCATTAAAAATTAGCTTTGAAGAGAGTGTTCCAAATAACATATTATTCATACACATACCAATATTTTTATAAAATACAATCTTAACGTCTGAATTAAGATTAGATTTATTTAAATAACTTATATGAGATTTAATAACTTTAATATAATCATGTTTTCTAACTAAATCCTTTGACCTTGTAGAAGATTCAGGAATTAAATTAACTATGTAAAAAGTTTCGTTGAAATACCTAAATAATTTTACTTTATCAAAAGCACGCATCATAAACTCAATATCTTCGTAAAACATATTTTCTAAGAAATATAAATTATTGTCTCTCAAAAACTTATTTTTAAAAATATAAAATGGCACACACACACTAAATTTGTTTTCTAATATAACTTCATGCCCTAAATATAGTTTGTCTATTTCGTGCTCACACAATCTCTTTTTAGGAATATCTCCAAATGAAGTACAATTAGCCGCATCAAATCTAACCATGTCTAAATTAGTTTTTAAAACAACCTTTATTAAAGAGGTTATAGAATTGTGAGCAATCAAATCATCTGCATCAACAAACCAAATATATTCACCTTTTGCTATTTTTAGACCATTATTCCTTGCGGCTCCTTGTCTTTGGTTTTTTTGAGTTATTAGAGTTATGTTATCATTTGATTGTTCAAAATCAGCCATTATCATTAAGCTATTGTCAGTCGAACCATCATCTACCAGAATTATTTCATAATTTTCATAGTCTTGATTAAGACAACTAGTAATACAATTTGAAATATATTTTTCAGCATTGTATACGGGAATTATTATAGATAAATTTATCATTTATTATTTAAAATTAATTTTTTTAAATTTTAAATAACCTTTTAAATAACCAATTTCAGATTTATATAGACCCATAAAAATCAAATAAATAATCATGATTATTTCCCTAAACTCAGTTTTACCATTTCGATTAATTGAAAACTCTTTTAAAGTATTTTTAATTAAATTATTAAAGAAAAGTTTACGATAGATTATAAGAAAACAAAAGAATATTATGGTAATGAATATCACTAATGAATAGTAGAGAAAGAAAAAAGAGCTAATAAATAAATAAGGAATAATTACAACCAATAAACTTTTGATTAAATTAATAAATATTTGTTTTGTTTTTTTTTTCATTAAAAAATCTATTGCAATTGAAAAATATCCATTTTCATATCTAGTTTTCAACCATGCTTTAGCATTAGCAGGCTGCATATGCTTAACACGCATTTGTTTTGATCTACCTTTTATAATATGGCCTCTAGATTTATTAAACAAGGCGGTTTCATCTCCTCTGTATGTAAACTCTGGCTGAAACCCACCAACTAAAACTAGAAACGACTTCCGAAAAGCCATGTTTGTTCCTATAATAGAATTTTTATTTTTCATATGCAAAGAGAAAACACTGTCTTGAATTAGACTTGCAAATTCATTCTCATCATTATATAAATCAATCTCTCCACCTAAACAATTAACATTTATATTATTTTTAAAATATTCAACTATTGTAGTTAAATAATTATTGTTAGCAATAGCATCTTCATCAATATATACAACTAATTCTGCTAAACTTTTATAAAGCCCAAAATTTCTGGCAATGCTTAATCCTTCATTTTTTTTTCTGAAATATTTAAAATTAGGATGGTCATGAGTTAATCTAGCTTTTATGAAGTTATTAATTATTTCTGCTGAATTATCTTGTGAGCCATCATCTACTATGATAACTTCAAATGAACTATTGTCCAAATCTTGATTTAATAAGCTGTTTAAACAAGCTTTAATTGTTTTTTCTCCTCCATAACAACATATTATTACAGAAATTTGAGGTTTACTATTTAGTTTTCTATCAACCATCGTTAATTATAAATACTCTATTTATTTAAATACCCTACATAATATTTCTCCAAATATTCTTTCAAAGAAACCTTCCAATCTCTCATTTTATTTACTTTACGTAAATCTAATTTTTTTGTCAACAACCTTTCTGAAGCAGGCCTTGCAGCAAAATATTCTTCTTTAAAATAATCAGATGTAACTGGGGTAATTTTAATTTCATATGGTAAATTCAACATTTCAACTAAAGATTCAGCAACTTCAAATCTACTTGTTTGCCCTCCACAAACCATATTATAAAGCCCCCAATATTCTTTTCCAATAAGTTCCAATACAGTTCTTGCAAAATCATGTGTATAAGTAGGAGTACCGTCCTTATCATCTACAATGTATAATTCTTTAGAACCTTCTTTAATTTGTTTCATTAACTTTTGAATAAACTTTTTATCCTTCTTTGGACCTGAACCCATCATCCAACCAGCTCTACAAACTAAAAATCGTTTGGCGTTTTCACAAACAAATCTCTCGCCCATATATTTTGATCTTGCATAAACACCCAATGGATTTGGTATATCCCAATCATCATACAAATCTTGGTTACCATCAAAAATACCTGCCGTACTAATATATAATAAAGGTATATCCAATTCATTTGCAATTCTTACGGCATTTTCAACTGCCAAAGTATTAGTCATATAGGTCTCATCTTCATTTTCCTCACAAAATTCCAAATTAGTATAAGCACCAAGATGAAATAGGTAATCTGGTTTAAATTCTAAAACATCTTTCCTATAAGAATCAAAATCTCTAAAGTCTAAAAAAGATAGCCAATCTTCATTTACATCTTTATCTGTACACTTTATCGAATATTCATCTTTAAAGACTTTATAAAACCCTTCGCCTAGCATTCCTCCTGATCCTGCCATATAAATTTTTTTCATATTGTATTGTTTTTATATTTAAATATTTGAAATAAAATTAAAAATCCCGTTTTACTTTATGCTTATACTGTAATTAATGCTTTTTTTATAAAATTATATATTTGGTGCAATTCTAATTCTTCTATTTCTTCATTTCTACTATTTTTATCCCAAAAAAAACAAGTTCCATAAGTTGATTTCTTATTTGGTTCATATCCATGCATTCCCTTTACAGCCTTATCATTATGAAAAAAATCAGGAAATATCAAAACTTCTTCATTAGCCCACCAAGCAATATCTCCATATCTTCTATCATCTATAGGAATGTCATATTTATTTGCAAGATTATGATCAATCACTATCCCATTATTTACAAAAAAAGAATTTTTCTTAAACTCCTCATTAAAAATATTTCTGGTTTTATCATTAAAGAACCATAACCTCAATAATGTTGAATCTAAAAAAAATATATAATCTTTTTCTAGCTTTAAATTAAATTTTTTAGAAATATCTAAAAGTTCCATTTTTACATCAACCACTTTTTTCACCTCAGTCATTCCATGATCTCCAAGAAAAATAAATTTAGTTGCTGGATCGTTTGCTAAAAATGTCTCCATACAATTTTCAAGAATTGAATCCAATTCTTTTACTTTTTCTTTTAACTTTTTTGAGTTTGGGCCAAAGTGATGACCATTGAAATCTGCAGTATTAATATAAATAGGAATAAATAAGTTTTTCTCATTTTTACTTGCTTCTACAGCTAAATTTATTCTATCAACATCAGTTCCATTTGAAACACTTCCTAAAGAAGTAAATGCTCCTAGGTAGGTTTCCTTTTTTAATTCTTTCACAATCTCAAAAAGAGATTTATTACCATTTATTTCCTTTAATTCATTCAACTCAAATTCATCTTCTGTTAAATTAAAATATTTTAAAAAATTCAATGGAATTTTATATGGTTTCATTTTTTCAAAAGAACCGAAAAACTTAAAATATATTTTCTGCAATATTTTCTGAAAAAATGTATCAAAACTATTTTTCTTGTTTTTCCATAAAAAATAAAATAGTAAACTTAATTTTTGTTCAATCCATCCAAATAAATTTAAAAAAAAACTTGCTTTATAAGCTCCATTATTTGGATTAAAACCAATCGCAGTAAAAAACCCTGATTGCTTAGGTTTAAGTCCAAAAAATATTTCTGTTCTTTCACAAAACCCAGCGCTCGGGATAAGCTTTTTAATGTGTTTTCCTTCTCCAGATTTACTATACAGAAAAGGTGTATTCATCTCTGAAATATACTCTTGTTTAAAGGCATCTAATAAAATAAAAACTACTCTCATATTTTCATTCTTAATTGTGAAACCATCAAACGCAATTTATGCCAATCAAAATTATTTTTATTAATTGATGCATCAAACCCTTTTAATAAATTGATGACTTTCTCTTTTGATCTTGCTTTATCCGCTCCTTCCATAATAAAAAAATCTAATAAATAAGCTTGTGCCAATTTTATTTTAGTTCTTTTTAGATGGCTTAAACTTCTAGTTTTTACAACAGTTTTTATAAACACAAACCAATCAGAACCAGAGCGCAATAACGCATTTTCAATATCTAAAGCACTTTTTATTTCTCTCTTATAATAAATAGCTAATCCAATATACATTTCTTGAACAAAAAAAGAAGCAATATTTATATACATTTCTTTGAGTTCATTAATACTCATTACATCGTCTCTAGGGTTGCATTTTTCACTAATAGCCCAGTTAGACCATTTAACTATATTGGAATCTTTATTGTAAATTTCATTTATTATTTGAACTCTTTTTCTATAACTTGTCTGATACTTTCCTTGTTGTAATAACAAAACATCTACCACAGCTAAAATTGCTTTCGCCATTTGATATCTAAAAAATCTAGATTCATTTCTATTTAATTTTCTTTTGAACCCATCATGAGTTAAAGATCCTAAAAAAGCCCAAATCCTAGTAAAATATAATGTTTCTACCTCTTTTAATGAAATTTCATTGTTTTTGAATTTTGGCACATTATTAAGAATCTCTTTTTCTCCATAAATAATACGGCTTCCATATTTTAAATCATAATTAAATATTGTTAATTTTAAATTCTTTAATTTACTTTTCTTTTTTTGAGAAATGTCAATCCATTTAACATCCAGTTTCTCTTCTAGCGAATGAGCTATCTGATTAAGTTTTATTGATTCTATATAATCATCTACAACAAGAATTAAATCATAATCATTATAAGTGTGGATAACACCTTTTTGGTCTGCATAAAAAGCTCCTTCATCTCTACCATAACTCCCATATAAAATAATTGATAATACTTTTTCACGAGTTGCATCTAACACGTAATCAATTATAATTTTTATATCATCATCTATTTTTTTTTTTTGAGTTTCTAACATTCTTTAGTTTAATTATCACAAGTATTTACAGGAACAAATTTACTGTATTTATATTGTGAAATTTAATTAATATGAGCTTCTAAAATAATATTATTATATTTTTTTGCACCAAGAAACAAAAATATTTTTTGCATAATAGTATAAATTTTAGTCAAAATTCTATTAAACATTGACATGTGAGTTTTCTCAATATTATTATTACAAGTAGGACATCTCAAATTATCCAACCAGACAACATAATTTTTTAATTTTCTAATTATATTGCCATATATTCTAAATCTAGGTCCTCTTTTACCAGTATAATGAAAAGAATAATTTGAAGTATATTTTTTAATAAAAGGCTCAAAAAAGGATGCATCAATACTACGAATATGTCCTGCTGGATGAAAAGATGTATCACAAGATTGACATTTAGTATGATGATATATCAAATCTTCTAAATGAGGAGTTGAAATAATTATTGTTCCTTTTGTAACTCTAACTAATTCCGAAAAAGCTTTTTCCAAATCTTCACCAAATAAATGTTCAATAACTTCTGAACAAATGACTACATCAAATGATTTATCATTTACTTCTAAATTAGTAATACTACCGACAAAACAATTTAAGTCTGTATTTTTCTTAGCAACTTGTATAGCTTCTTCAGATAAATCAGTACCAGTGATCTGATATTTTCCAATAGCATTTATTTTTTTCATAAGGCCTCCTGTTCCGCAACCAGCATCAAGAATAGTTTTACTTGAATCAGGAATTAATTGTATTATTTTATTATGTAATTCTTTTGTAAACGGAGATTGTTCAGATGCTCCTTTTCCTGCATAATTGTTATTCCAGTAATTTGATAAACTCATGTTTCTTTAATTTTTAATGTTATTTAAATATTCTTTAAACCTGAAAACAACTTTATCCCAATCATAATCAGATGCAATATTAGCGGAATTTTTTCCTAAAATTTTTATGACAGATCTATTATAAAAGATGTATTCAATTCTACCCATTAACTCTTTCACATTATGGCTTTCAAAAACAAAACCTGTTTTTTCATTTACCACACAGTCCTTAGCACCAACAGAATCAGAAATAATAGTAGGTAACCCAGAGGCCATTGCCTCAAGAACAACTAACCCAAAAGACTCATGAATTGAAGGTAAAACAAAAATAGATGCCTGTTTATAATTTTTAATTGGATCACCTGGTGATAACGTAACTTTAATATTCCTTTTTTCTAATTCTTCTTTATACTGATAAAAATTTTGATTAAAATTATTTGGTAAACTTCCATTAAATATCATTTCTAAATTTGACAATGTTGACTTTTTAAGTGCTTCCAAAAGTAAATGCGCTCCTTTTTCGTAATTAACCTGCCCTACAAACAAAATTTTAAAAGACGATTCCCTTTCAGCATATATTTTTTCTTCAATACCCGAAATGGTATAATGCTCAAAATCTACCCCTAGAGATATATTAAATAGTTTATTTTTTGCTACCCCATTATTTAAATATGAGTTATAAACTAAAGTAGAAATCCCCCAAATCCTGTTTACAATGTCTATTTCTTTTAATTGAATTTTTATCCTTTTCTTAGGGATTGCTCTTGATTTAATTTTTAACACATTATATTCTTTTTGCAAAATATCTCTTTGAGTATATGGGTGCATCCAAGACGAATGCAAAACTGTTAGAGCGTGTTGATTCTTAGCCTCCATAAAGCTATGTAATGACATCCCTGCTCTTCCGATAAAAACTGAATTCTTATCAAGAATATCTGAATTATCAATAAGATATTTTGCCACCCAGAGATCAACTTTTCGATTTCTTTTTAATTGTAAATACCCCTTAAATCCTATCTTACTCAAAGCCCTGTAAATTAAACTCAACTTATTTGTGATGTTAATTTTTATATGGTTTATATTAGGAATCGAACACTCTCCGAAGGCAATTAATGTAACATCATAACCAGTTTTTACAAGAGATTTAGCTAAACCTATATCAATAGTTTTAGTAGCTCCAAGAGCATCAATAGAATACGGTCCTGAAAAAATTACTATCTTATTATACATTTTTACGTAAAATATGGTTATTTATTATACTTTTTAGCAATTTTAATTCATTCTTAAAAATTAACAAATAAATAAAAGAAACACTAAAAAGAGCAATAATATTTACTATAATTCCATCAAAATTTAAATATGATTTTTTAAGGAAGATTAACAATGTTACTAATAAAAACAGGAGCCCTGTTTTACCGTAATAATAGAAAACAGACTTTTTAGTAAGTGGAGTTACATATCTTACAAAACCATAAATCGCATTTAATCCTGCACTAATTAAGACTCCAAATGCTGCTCCATTAATCCCATGCCAAAAAACTAATATTGATACAATTAAAGGAAGTGTTATAGCATTTATAATGCTAATACTAATATCTTGTTTGGTTTTACCTAAAGAATAGAAAAAAGGCCCGACATTGCTGCCAATTGCCTTTACCGCAACAATAATAAAAAAAATCTGTAGTGGTAATAATGCTGGCATCCACTTCTCTCCATAGAGAAAGCTCACAATATAATTGCCATATAAAAGAAACAATAAAGCGGGTAATGTATATAGTAATGAAGTAATTTTTATTATTTTATTAAATAAATTAATTTTATCCCTCTCTAACTCCAACTTAGAAAAGGTAGGGAATAAAACGGAGTTAATTGCAGTTTTAGCAGTTAAAAAATAATGGCTTACTTGAAATGCTAACCAGTAGTAACCTAAAGATTTATAATCTTCAAAATACCCAACAATATAATAATCAATATTATAGATAAAATAGATAAGTGTTCCTGAAATTATTAAAGGCCACGTAAAACTGTAAACTTTTTTAATTGTACTTCCTGAAAAATGAATTTTAATATTAAACTTAATCAGAAATAATAATATCAATGCATCTATAACTGGGGTCGCAATTCTCCAAATCACTAAAGCATAAACTCCAAAGTCATAAATAGCTAATACAACTCCAATAATACCTCCCAAGATTTGACTAATAAATAAACTTATCTTCGATTTAAACATTAAAAGATCTTTTTCGAAAAAAGCTCTAATCTTTTGAAACGGGGTCGCTATATAACTAATTGTAAGTAATTGAATAAGAAAGGTAAGGTCTTCTCTACCAAGTAATTTTGTAATATAATTAGCAGAAAAACAAATTATCACCATAAAGAAAATAGCATATGTTAATTCAAATGAAATTATGACATTTAGGATTTTTTTTGAATCTTCTTTTGACTGTATTATAAATTTGTCTCCTTGAGTATTAAATATGACTTGAAAGAACATCCCTATTAACATAGCCATTGCTATTAATCCAAACGCATCTGGAGCGATTAACCTAGCCATAATTAGTTGAGATAAAAAAGACACTCCATTTTGGAGCACTAGAAAGATCAAGACTGTCAATCCTCCTTTTTTTGCAGTTCCCATTAATGAACCCACCTGTTTATTCATTTTATAATATTAAATTTTTAAAGCTCTTCTTAATTTCGGTACTTTTTTTTTAAAAAAATTATTCAATATACTTAAACAGTTTACCATTTAATCTTTCTATGCACTTTATCAATGATTCTTTCCAATATGGTATCTCAACTTGAAACGAATTTTTATTTAACTTTACTTTTATCGTTGATAATATTCACTAATCGCCTAACTTCATTCAAATTATGACCTCCATCTTTAATTATGACATCTGCATATTTTATTGCCGGAGAAACATATTTCTCTTGCATTGGCCTAACTGTTTCAATATATTGATTTATTATACTTTCCACACTTCTGTCCCTTTCTTTTGTATCCCTCAATAACCTCCTTATAAAACAAATATCTTTTGGAACATCTACAAAAACTTTAATATCAGCTAATCTTCGTAATTTCTCTGTATAAAAAACATGTATCCCATCTGCTAAAATAACTTTATTTGGATGTACAATTTCGATTGTTTTCTCTCTTGTATGTGTTTTATAATTATAAATAGGTTTATTGATTGTGATCCCCTTTGATAAGTTGATTAGATGCTCAGTAAATAATTCGATATCTATGGTTTCTGGGTGATCAAAATTAATACGGTTCCTCTTTTCGTAGGGTATTTGACTTTGATCTTTATAATAGGAATCTTGATGTAAATACGAAACGGTATCCTTCCCAAGTATTTCAATCAAACTTTCAATAACTGTCGTTTTTCCTGAACCAGATCTACCTGTTATAGAAATAATCATTTCAATAAATTTAATAATTCTTGAGTCATATTTATCTGTATTTATAAGTTAATCCGCTTAGAATTGAGAACCTCCTCTTAATAAAAAGACTTGTTATATTTTTTTGCTTCAATTAAATTCAAACAAACCCCTAACAAATCCTTCCAATACGGAATATCAACATAAAATTTTTCTTTAATATTAGTTTTATTCAACACACTATACTGCGGTCTTTTTGCTGCAGTAGGATATTGTGTTGTGGATATTGAGTTTACTTCACAATTGGTATTCGTATATTCAGAAATAGCCTTGGCAAAGTCATACCAACTGCATACTCCTTCATTAGCATAATGGTATACATCTAAGTTATAAATTTGATATTCTGGATATTTATTTACCAAAAGTCTGATTAGGTGTAAACCAATAAAACCAGCTCCTCCAGTTACTAATATTTTTTTCATTATTTCCGATTGTTAACTCAATGTTTATTTACCAATTTGGTAATATTCAAAACCTTTTTCTTCTAAATTGAATGCATTGTACTGATTTCTACCATCAAAAATAACTGGAAAAACTAGTTGCTTTTTTATCTCTTCAAAATCAGGCGAACGAAACTCTTTCCACTCAGTAAGTAATAC
>TARA_B110000114_G_scaffold34468_2_pt1 | contig 13572 bp, 8 predicted proteins | sample TARA_B110000114 | Tara Oceans TARA_B110000114 (sample SAMEA4397311) | marine metagenome | biome: Polar Biome; feature: [SRF] surface water layer (ENVO:00010504); material: water (ENVO:00002006), including particulate matter (ENVO:01000060) such as... | depth 5 m
TAATCATTGATAAATAGGTAATCAACAGTTTTATTAATCTTAATTTTATAAAAGGAGTTTCAAAAGAACGTTGCTATAACTTTTGGTCTCTAAGAAGAGACCTCACATTGCTATAATTGATATGCTTGTTAAAATACTAAGCTAAGCCGTTTTATAATTTAAAAAAGGCTTACTCTCTACCTCATGTAAGCGTTCGATAGTCCCTTATTAATATTTATTTAGGTTGTCTTTTTTATGTTTTCACCAATCCCATGTGGAATGATAATAAAAGTGATCTGTTAATCCATGTCAAAGAGGCAATAAATACATTACTAATAACTCTATTAAATATCAGATTATACTCTATTTCAAAATACCGATCATTCCGAGCTACTTGAGAAAAGCGAGATCAAACCATCAGTCATCTCAAACTGTGACTATCCTGTTTAAATGATTAGAATTAAGATTTCATTAAATGGATCTTAATTTTAAATACAGAATTACTCCAGATTCATTTACTAAATTTATTTTCATAAAGTATTAATTATGAAAAATATAGGAGTAATAGGGTTGGGCAATATGGGTATTGGCATTGCTAGTAACCTGCTTAAAAATGGATTCCAAGTTTGGGGATATGATGTGAGTCATGAACGGTTAAATATATTTGAAGAAATGGGGGGATCGTTGGCTAAAATAAAAGACTTTGCACCAGAATGTGATGCCATATTCATCATGGTTATGAATGGTGATCAGGTCAAAGAAGCCTTATTTGGAGGTCAAGGTCTCTCGCAGTTTATGCAGAGAGGTGCTACCGTAATCGTGACGGCTACTATTCATGCCTCTGAGATCATTGAGATGGCTTCTCAATTAGAAGATTTCGGGATTAATCTTATTGATTCTCCAGTAAGCGGTGGAAAATCGGGTGCTGATAATGGTACACTTACCCTTATGGCAGCGGGAGAGAAAGTAGTTTATGACAAATGTCTACCTATTCTTCAGGCCGTAGGTAAGGATATCTATCATGTTGGAGAAGAGATTGGCCTAGGACAGAAAACAAAGGGGGCATTACAAGCGTTAATTGGATCTAGTTTTACAGCAATTTTTGAGTCACTGGTCCTTGGAGTAAAGGCGGGAGTCGAAGCAGAGGTACTTTATGAAGTTTTTAGTACCAGCGGAGTAAGTAGTAATCTTTTCAAAAATGCTGCTACCCTCATCATGGAGAGGAAATTTAAAGATACAGGAAGTCATATAGGAACCATGTACAAAGATTTAGGAATAACGCTACAATTAGCTAGAGATAATGATGTAGCCATGTTCACTACAGCTGCGGCCTACGAATTATTCCAATCAGGTAAGGCGTTATTCCCAGAAGAAGATAATTGGGCAATCGTTAAATTATTAGAACAAATAGCAAAAGTTGAAGTAAAAGCAAAATAATTATGAAATTAGGAGTTATCACAGATGGAATAAGTAGGAATCTTGAGCATGCATTGACTCTAATGAAGCAGTCAGGTTTAGAACATGCTGAGTTACAATTTATTGATGAATTTGAGGTGGGTGATATGAATGATCACCATATATCAAAAGTTAAAAGCTTAGTTGATCATCACGAAGTAAAAGTTTCCTGTATTAGTAGACACATATTTGGTGGCTTACCGCTGAAGAATGTTGATTTAAACTCAGCCAACTATAAAGATCAAATCGATGCGCTTAAACGATGTATCAAAATGGCTAAGGCCTTGAATTGTGATACAGTTCGTACGATGAGTTTTAGTAAAGAAATGATTATTTTCGGTAGTCATGGTGCAGATGTCTGGAACGTTAGTACGGGAGCTTGGGAAAAATTGGTAGCATTGATGGCTGGTGCAGTGGAGATAGCAGAAAAAGAGAATATTACGCTTGTTGTTGAAACGGGCAATAATGCGATGATTACCTCAGCTTGGTTAGCGCGAAAATTAATTGATGAGTTGGGTAGTAAACATCTAAAATTACTATGGGATCCTTGCAATAGCTTGTATTGTGCTGAAAAAGCATATCCTGACGCCTATGAAGCGATAGGTGTAGAAAATATAGGACACATCCATCTTAAAGACAGTTTTATAAATATTCCTCATGCCACTGTTGAATGTACGGCTTTGAACAAAGGAGATATGGCACCCTATCTTTCTGATATAGCAGATGCACTCCGTCGTGATAATTATCAAGGTTCAATCTCTCTAGAAAGTGTCTATCGCCCTTCGAATGCTACTTTTGAAGATGGTTTTAAAGAAAGTTTGCCCACATTTTTAGAACTGTTTAAGAAGTGAATTTTAGTCTGATTGATATCCTTTCTTTTTTTGGTTTTATCGCAGTGGTGATTGGCGTCTCCTTGTATAAGTCAGGTAAGAAAAAAACTGAAGAAGATTATTTTTTGGCAGGTAGGCAACTTTCATGGTGGCTTATCGGTATATCAATCATTGCCTCGAATGTCTCCTCAGAACATTTTGTAGGTCAAGCAGGTCAGGGATTTAGGGGTGAGATAGGTATGGCTATTGCTACTTGGGGTTGGTTAGCAGCCATTGCAATGGTTTTTATGGCACTTTTTTTACTTCCTCTCTATTTAAAAATTGGGATTTATACACTTCCAGAATTTTTGGAGTATCGATATAACCGTGCAGTACGTACCTTGATGTCTGGATATATGCTCCTGTTTTATGCAGGAATTTCTATGGCTACGGTACTTTATTCAGGTGCGATTACGCTGGAGACAATCTTTGGAGTACCTCTTTTGTATGGTATTTGGGGGATCGGATTTGTTGCCGGATTTTATACTTATTATGGAGGACTTTCAGCGGTAGTGTGGTCTGACCTCATACAGGGGGTCACCTTAATTATTGGTGCTCTTTTTATTTTTTGGCTCACTATTGATGCTGTTGGTGGATGGGATCAATTCGTAGCTCGACGTGGAGATCAGCTACATGTAGTCATGCCATTGGATCATCCAGAACTTCCCTGGTTAGCTGTTTTTTTTGGTGGAATGTGGATTCCTCATTTTTTTTATTGGGGATTTAATCAATTTATTGTTCAGCGAAGTTTAGCTGCAAAAGACATTGAAGAAGGGCAGAAAGGGGTTCTTTTAGGAGCTTCATTGAAGCTTTTGATAACATTGATTATTATTATTCCAGGAATCGCAGCTTTTGATTTGTATGGTGATGAGATTATGGCAGCCTGTTCGAGTGGTAATTGTGGTGATATTGCCTATCCTACTCTTATAAAAAACTTATTGCCAGTAGGGCTTACTGGGATTATGTTAGCAGCTCTTTTTGGAGCTATTCTCAGTACTTTAGACAGCCTTCTTAACTCTGCGGCGACCATTTTTACCATGGATATATATAAGCCTTTTATAAAACCAGAAGCGACTCCTGAAATGGGACTTAAAGTAGGTAAAATAGCGACTGTGGTACTGATAACTATTTCTTGTCTTTGGGCTCCGATAATTAGTGGGTTTGAAGGGGGAGTGTATATTTTTATAAATCAATTTTGGGGCTTCATGCAATCTGGAGTAGTTGTCGCTTTTTTCTTTGGTATTTTTTGGAAAAAAGTAAGTTGGAAGGCTGCATTTGGGGGAATGATACTGAACTTCCCTCTATATGGTTTTCTCTTAGTTACTTTTCCAGATCTGCCATTTCTCCATAGTCATGCCATTACATTTATTGTAATAGTTCTTTTCGTTACTGTATACACTTGGATAAGTCCTCAAAAAGAGGAGAAGTTATTGCCCCTTAAGTATCATACGGATTACAAGCTTTCTGTCAAGGTTAAGATATGGGCTACGATGGTTTGTTTGTCTGCTATAGGATTGATTTTGATGTTTTGGTAATATTAAGATAAGAAAAAAAGTTTTTACGTAGTATTTATGATATGAGCTAAATCGGATCCAAATGCTATAAAAAGTATTGGTTACTAAGTAAAAATTAAGTGAGGCATTTTATTATAATTTGTAGAGCTAATGTCTAGGCCGATCATAAATAATATTTAAAAGTGCAGTAAGCCTTATCAATCCGGTTTAATTAAAGTTGATTACCTCTCCATTTCTAGACTTCAAAGAAAAGGTCAAATGAGGGTCAAAATATTATTTTAGGATTTTGAAATTATTACTTTTTGTAAAAAAGGTAACAATATTTTAATACAATTCTCAAAGCTGTTCACCTTGAAATATTTATGTTAGCATTAATAAAATGGCTGGAGTCATTTGATCGATTACAGTCTGGTGTAGAACTACAGAATTCCTCCAGATTTTATTAATAAATTTAATTTATAATCATTAAACAACCTTATTATGAAAAAGTTTTATACCATTAAATCATCCTTTTTGACAATATTGTTTTTGTTGAGTATTTCCATCGCCCATGCTCAGGATAAGGGTATTATTACAGGTACCGTAACAGACGCAGTATCAGGTCAGACTCTCCCAGGAGCTACCATCAAGTTAGTGGGGACTTACACTGGGGTAGCAACAGATGTTAGAGGGTCTTACAGTTTATTTGTTGAAGAAGGAGACGTTGAGCTTGAATTTAGTTTTATTGGAAACAAGAGTATCATCCAAAAAGTTAATATTACTGCAGGTGAGACGCTGGTTTTAGATGTAGCATTGGGAGGAGACGTTAATGAGTTAGAAACAGTAATGATTACAGCTACACTTGCTGGTCAAATGAGAGCATTGAACCAACAAAAATCTGCTGATAATTTAAAAAATATTGTATCTGCAGATCAGATTGGTAAATTTCCTGATCAGAACGCAGCAGAAGCCTTACAGCGGGTCCCAGGTGTCAATATTCAGAGAGATGAAGGTGATGGTAGATTTGTTTTAGTAAGAGGTTTATCTCCTCAATTTACTAACATCAGTGTTAATGGAGAGCAAATACCCTCTCCTGATGCCGGAGCAAGATTCGTGGCCCTTGATGCCATACCCGCAAGTCAATTAGCATCATTAGAAGTAACCAAAGCAATCACACCCGACATGGATGGTGATGCAATAGGAGGATCTATCAACCTAATCACACCTACGGCACAAAGTGAAAAATTGAAAATTGCAGGATCTACGAGTCTCGAATACAACAATGGTATCGAAAAGACTTCTGGTCAGGGTAATTTAAGCTTGAGTCAAAGAGTGGCAGATGGCAAATTTGGATACATTATTAATGGCAGTTATTCTGCAAGTAGAAAAGGTTCTGATAGATATGAGCTCGATGGCTGGGATGGAGATCATCCAGATGGATTAGATGAATTTATAGTTGGTGATTATGAAATCGACAGAAATAGAATTGGTCTAAGTGCTACCTTAGATTATAAAATAGGTAAAAATAGCAAAATTTACTTCCGATCTCTATATAGCGAATTACAAGAACTTGAGCAGCGTAGAGAAACAGCTAACGTTGCCGAAAATGATGATGATGATATATTAGAATACAGTACTGAAAAAGAGTTAAAGTATCGTCAGGAGAATCAAGGCGTTTATAGTTTTAATCTTGGAGGAAATCACATCAGCTCTAAATTTAAACTTAACTATTCGGTTTCTTATGCCCAGGCATTTCAAGATACTCCGTTCAATGATAAGATCGTTTTTAAAAACGATAAAGATGTTGAATGGGGAGTTGACTTGAGCGACAAATTCAATCCTAGACTAACTAATTACAAATATGATGGTAGTGCCTCAGCATTTGGTAACAGCGGTAATTATATTTTGGATGATGGTGAACAATCTTCAACCACAGCGAAAGATGAAAATACTACTTTAAAATTTGATATTGCGATACCACTGTCATTGGGCGATAATACAGGAGAATTTAAGTTCGGTGCTAAGACAAGGCTGAAAAATAAGTCATACGGCTTCAATTACGCTCAAGAATTTGAGCCCAATGGGGATGATGATTTGACACTTTCTCAGTTTGAAAGTGCTTACACCGATAATAATTTTATGAATGGGGATTTAGGGGAAACTATTGGATATTTCCCCGATCACAGTAACTTTTTTAATTATTTAGATGCAAACTCTAGTAGTTTTGATACAGATGGAGCAATTTTAGATGAAGAATCTGCACTCGAATCATATCAAGCTTCTGAAGATGTGTATGCCGGATTTACTCAAGGTAAGATACAAGTCGATAAATTAATGATTCTTGGTGGTGTTCGTTACGAATTAACAAAAGTAAAGTACACAAATGCTTTTTGGGATGCTGATGCCGAGGCACCAATACCACAAATAAAGGAGAATGATTATGGTTTTGTTTTACCCATGTTACATTTTAAGTATTCTATAAATTCTAATACGAATCTTAGGGCAGCTGTTACAAAATCTTATGCTCGTCCAAACTTTGAAGCTTTGGTGCAAGGTGCAGAAATCGCTGCTACTGATCAGGAGGCCGCAATTTCTAATTCGGATTTGCAACCGGTTGAATCTTGGAATTTTGACCTATTTGGAGAAAAATATCTAGGAACTGTGGGTATTTTGTCCGGTGGAATATTTCATAAGAGTATGAATAATTTCATCTATCAACAAACTAAGGATGGTGATATTTTGACGTATTCAGATTTTGAAATTACGCAATCGGTCAATGGCGATGAAGCTTCAATTACAGGAATCGAATTGGCATGGCAACAAAATTTAACTTTTCTACCAGGCCTATTAAAGGGACTTGGTATTTATGCCAATTATACATTTTCGGAATCAACGGCTACTGTAGAATTCGAGGAAGATGTCATAAGTGTAATAGACCTGCCAGGACAGTCAAAACATATAGGAAACTTTGCTTTATCATATGCATTGGGTGGTTTCAATGCTCGGGCATCTATTAATTTTAATGGAAGTTTTATCGATGAAATTGATGGTGGAGATTTGATAATAATTGATGATAGAAAACAAATTGATCTTTCTATTAGTCAAAGTTTTATGAATAATAAGTTGACTGGATTTATTCAGTTAAATAATATTACGGATGAAAATCAAATTGAGTTGTATAATACGAGGTCAACCCCTAAAGAAAGACAGCAATATGGTTTTTGGGGGAGAGTAGGTATAAAATTCAACTTATAACTTAGTTTTATATTTAGTTGTCTTTTACTATTGGTTTAAGCTTAGATATTCATCTCAATTATCTAATTCTAAGCAAATGAGGTATCAGTTTCAGTCATATGAAAAATGCTGAAACGCGCTAAAGGGAAGCGGGAATGTTGGGTTAATTGGTACAAAGTTCAAGTATCAGTAGCGAGGAGTGTCTTAAAAAGTGAGTCTACTTTAGTTATTTCCTTTGTTATTTTTAAAATGTGAACTACGACTTCAGATTTATTTTCAAAATTGCTTTAGGCTAATCCGTTTTCATACTATTAAGTTAAAAATCATCTATCTATAGGTCTTTAAGCTATATAATATGGGGGCCTAGAATTAGAAGTTGTTATTTTTATCTAAAAAAATGTAGTAAATTATCTGTAGTATTTTGTCCGCTTGATAGACTAGAATCTGAATTATCTCTATTCTCAAAAAATCAAATAGAGTAGATTTATACTTTTGAATGCGGGAAATCTTTGAACCATTTATGAAGTGTATCCTAGATGATATTTTTTATTAAAGTGAGAGCGTACGCATGATCACAAACAGATAAAGATGAAAATACTCATAGTTGAGGATGAAAAGGAATTGGTAGATGATCTAAATGAATTTTTAGATGATCAAGGATATATCATAGAGGTAGCTCCAACGACGAGTGTAGCTAGAGAAAAAATATTTGTCTATCAATATGATATACTTATACTCGATCTGGGCTTACCAGACGGCAGTGGGCTAGATGTTTTAAAATATGTTAAAAAGCATAAGCCTCAAACCGGTATAATCATTCTTACAGCAAGAGATTCACTGGATGATAAGATTAGCGGTTTAGATTTAGGTGCTGACGACTACATGACTAAGCCTTTTCTTCTTTCAGAACTTAATGCACGAATTAAATCAATCCATAGAAGAAGGAATTTTGATGGAAATTCTACTATTATATTTAATGAAATCGAAATAGATACCGATAAAATGCGCGTATCAATTAATGATCAGAATCTCACGCTTACCAGAAAAGAATACGAACTTATCTTATACTTTGTGATTAATAAAAATAAAGTATTGACGAAAGAATCGATTATCGAACACCTTTGGGGTGACCATTCTGATATGTTTGATTCTTTAGACTTTATTTATACGCATATTAAAAACCTACGTAAGAAAATGCAGGATATGGGAGGAGCTGACTACTTAAAATCAGTCTATGGGATAGGATATAAATTTGAAACTGATTGAAACTACTTGCAAAAGCGATATTATATTATTTGCTTGCCGCACTTTTATCCTTTGGAATGGGAGGGGTGCTCATTTATTTCAATACAAATAAACTAATTCACAAGGATGTTGAGAATTTCCTTGTGAACCGAGAAGAAATTGCGACAACCCAGATTGTCAATGGTGAATCCATTTCTAGTCTTAATAATTATGAGCAAAAGGTAATTATCATACCACCTATCAGTAAATTAAATATACCAATATTCACCGATACGTTGATTTATGACATTATTGATGATAAATATCACCCTTACCTTCAACTTTCCTTAAATAGAAAAATTGGAAAACAGTATTATCATATCGAAATAAGTAAGTCTTTAATTGAAACTAAACTTTTAGTTAGGGAGATATTCATCACCATGCTATTTGTCTTTATAGGCTTAATTGTGCTCATGATTGTGCTCAACCTACTCATTAGTAGAAATATGTGGCGACCATTCAAAGACACATTGAAAAAGCTGAAAAACTATAAATCAGGACAGTCTGAGCCAATCAAATTTAAAAAAACAAATACTTATGAATTTAGCCAACTCAATGAGATCATAGAAATAATGATGGGTAAAATAAGGAATGATTATCTTAATTTAAAAGAGTTCACAGAGAATGCGTCACATGAAATCTTGACTCCGCTCGCTGTTATCAAGAGTAAGACGGATATGCTCATGCAGTTAGACAACTTAAATGAGCATGAGCTCAACTTTGTCAAAGCCATTTACGATTCAACCGTTAAATTATCCAGACTCAATCAAGGATTGTTACTGTTAGCTAAAATCGAAAATCAGCAGTATGGCAGCGAAGAAAAAATTGATTTGAATCAATTAATGCTAAATAACTTTAAAGAATATAAAGAAATGGCTGATCTAAAGGAGATCTCCATTCGAATAGATTTGAAAGACACAAATTTCATTCAAATGAATGCGAATCTTTCCCAAGTGCTCATAACAAACCTTTTAAGAAATGCGATTAAGCACACTAAAAAAGGAGGAAAAATCGAATTGTCAGCATCACAGGGCATTTTAAAGTTCTTAAACTCTGGAGATGAAATTACAAATAAAAACTTTAAAATGTTCGAGAGGTTCCAAAAACAAAACTCTGAATCTTTGGGCCTTGGACTATCCATTGTAAAAAAGATTTGTGATCGGTATTTTATAAAAATCAATTATCAATATAGCAAAGGATTGCATGAGTTTACTCTACTCCTTGATACAGATTAACTACAGAATTACTTTATAATATTACATTATAAAACAAAGTTAAATTTGAAAAAGATATGTATCATAATTGGGTTTTTGAGCTGTGTAAACACACAAGTCCCCGATCATATTAAAAGTAAATTTCAGTTGATGGAACCATCAGCAACTAATGCCGAGTGGTTTATTCAAGATGATATATATAAAGTTTATTATAAACTGGATAGACAAAATAGAATTACGTCATATTTTGATCGCCAGGGTAATTGGCTGGAAACTGAAACTGAAATAGGGCTAGAGGAGTTAAATATAGCTGTTTTGAATGTTTTAGAGACCAAATTTAATGACTATGGAATAGTGGATATTGAAATTATCAAGACATTTGATTTTAAAATACTTTATGAAATTGACTTGATCAGAAACGATAAGTCCTATGATATCTTATTTGATACCACAGGTAGAATATTAAGGAAAAAAATTTAAGTACTGTAGATCATGAAAAATATATTTAAATATATCATTATTATGTTGGGCTATATTTTAACTACTGCTTGTAGCAGTAATAATCAGCCTATCGTTAGCGTCATTAAACCAAAAATCGTTACTGAACCAACGCGGCATGATACAGATGATCCAGCTATTTGGATCAATGAGGATGATCCCGAGGCAAGTCTTATTTTGGGAACGGATAAAAATGAGGATGGTGCAATTTATGTATATGACTTAAATGGGAAAATACAAACTGATAAAGTAGTTAGAGGTTTAAAAAGACCAAATAATATAGACATTGAAGAGTTTGAATTTGGAGATGGTAGTGAAATATTCATTGCAGTTACAACTGAACGATTAACTAATAAATTAAGGATATTTTCTGTCCCAGATATGCTCTCCATAGACAATGGTGGTATTGAGGTTTTTACAGGAGAAATAGATCGAGCTCCGATGGGTATATCGTTATATAAAAGAGAATCAGATGATGTTATTTTTGCGATTGTAGGCAGAAAATCAGGACCCAGTGATGGCTACCTCTGGCAGTATCGTCTTGATGGGAACCCAGATGGCACAATTGGCGCCACTATGGTAAGATCATTTGGGACATATAGCGGTGAGAAGGAAATTGAAGCCATTGCTGTTGATGATGAATATGGCTATGTATACTATTCAGATGAAGGCGTTGGTGTAAGAAAGTACCATGCAGATCCAGATCAGACTAATGAAGAACTTGCACTATTTGCTACAACGGGTATAGCCGATGATCATGAAGGGATAAGTATTTATAAAACTGATATGGGGACTGGGTATATTATATTGTCTGATCAACAGGCCAATAAATTTCATTTTTTTAGCCGTGAAGGCACTAAGCTCAATCCACACGATCACCAATTGATTAAAGTGATAAATGCTGCTTGCAATTTTAGTGACGGCTCTGAGGTTACTAATGCTTCTCTGGGTAGTCTATTTCCAAAAGGCCTTTTTGTTGCTATGTCTGATGACAAGACGTTCCATTTTTATGATTGGGAAGACCTGGCAGGTGATGATTTACTCATTGCACCAGACGGTTTAGTTGAACATACTGAGAATGCAATTCAACCAAAATATGTGACTGAAAAAGTAGTTTACGATTCGGATGATCCTGCCATCTGGGTTAATTCTAAAGATCCTGCCGCCAGTTTAATTATTGGTACTGATAAAGAAGTTAATGGTGGGCTATACGTCTTTGACTTACATGGGAAAGTAGTAAAAATGGTTACAGAACTTGGCCGACCCAATAATGTAGATATTGCCTATGGATTCAAACTAAATGATGAACTCGTTGACATCGTAATAACTACAGAACGTTCTAATAATCAATTAAGAATCTTTAGTGTTCCTGATATGGAGCCCATTGATAATGGCGGGCTTGAGGTGTTTGAAGGCGTCGATGAGAGAGGACCCATGGGTATTGCATTTTATACAGCTTCAGATGGGATTCTTTATGCCATTGTTGGCAGGACTGATGGTCCACTAGAGGGCTATTTATGGCAATATAGGATTGAAGATGCGGGTAATGGGAATGTCAAGCTTGTAAAAGTCAGAGAATTCGGAAAGTACAGTGGAGTGAAAGAGATTGAAGCAATAGCTGTAGATAACGAACTTGGTTTTGTTTATTATGCTGATGAAGCATTTGGAGTAAGGAAATATTATGCAAATCCGGCAATGGGAAATGAAGAACTCGCATTATTTGGTACAGATGATTTTGGTAGAGATATCGAAGGGATCAGTATTTATAAAACGGATGATAAAACGGGCTATATCTTGATTTCTGATCAGCAGGTGGGAACTTTTAATATATATCCAAGAGAAGGTACTTTGGAAGATCCAAATAGTCATCAGATAATAAAAGCAGTAGAATTAATGACACTTGAAAGCGATGGATCAGAAGTTTCATCTACGAATCTTGGTCCTGAATTTCCAAAAGGAATTTTCGTGGCCATGTCTACTGATAAAACTTTTCACATCTATGATTGGAGAGATATTGCATCACAAGACCTAAGTACACACAAATGACAAAATATGTTAAGGGTACTAAAAAAATGAGACTATTGATGCTTTTGAGTATCAATCTTATAGGAAATCTGAGCGCTCAAGAACTTTCTAAACCAAAACTGGTTGTGGGTATAGTTGTTGATCAAATGAGACAGGAGTATTTGTTTCGGTATAAGGACTTATTTGGTGATGATGGATTCAATCGATTGTTAAATGATGGATTTGAGTTGAAGAACACTCACTATAATTTCATTCCTACTAAAACTGGGCCGGGACATGCTTCAATATACACAGGGACGACGCCCAAAAATCATTCAATCATACTCAATGAATGGTACGATAGAAAGGTTAAAAAAGAAGTTAATTGTGTGGATGATCATAGGGTTAGTATAGTAGGGAGTGATTCTAAAAATGGCGGATTTTCACCCCATCAGCTATTGGCACCAACAATTACAGATCAATTGAAAATAGCTACTCAAGGCCGATCTAAAGTTATCTCACTATCATTAAAAAACAGGGGTGCAATTTTACCAGGTGGACATATAGCTGATGGAGTCTATTGGTATGACAACAGTAATGGGAAATTTGTAACGAGTACATTTTACCTTGACAAATTACCGAACTGGGTACAGGATTTTAATCAACAAAAATGGGCAGATAAGTATCTTGGAGGAATGTGGGAACTATTGTTGCCCATAGAAAAGTATACAGCGGGTTTAAAAGACGATGCAGCATCTGAAATATTGTTTCCCAATTCATTAAAGTCAGTATTGCCCTATAATTTAGCTGATTGGTCTATGGAAGAAATGGATGAAGACGGTAAAGCCATTTCCCCCTACGACTTACTTCAAAAAACGCCCTTTGGGAATTCTATTCTAAAAAAATTAGCCTTAAGTGCTATCAATAATGAAAAGCTAGGTCAGAATGGGGAAACAGATTTTTTGGCTATCAGTTTCTCAAGTACAGATAAAGTAGGGCATGCTTTTGGTCCTCAGTCTGTTGAATTACAAGACACCTATGCCAGATTAGATCAGGATTTGGCTGAAATATTTGTCACTTTAGATGCTAAATTAGGTAAGGGAAATTATGTTGTGTTTCTAACATCAGATCATGGCGTCGCTGAAAATTTACATTTTATGAAGTCAAAAAGTATAACCTCAGGCTTCCATAATGAGGATGATATTAAAGATAAATTAAACGGTGTATTAGAGAATAAGTTTAATACATTACAGCTCATAGAACACTTTTCAGATGGTCAATTATATTTCAATTTGGAGGCTCTCTCAACGAATAACCTTTCCAAGTCCGAAATAATAAAAACTACTTATACTTTCTTGGCAGATCTACCAGAGGTAAGTGATATTCTGTTAGCGGATGATTTGAGGCGGTTTAATTACAGTGAATCCCAAAAGAAAATGGTCCAGCGCGGTTACCACTGGCATAGATCTGGTGATATAACAGTTTTATATCAACCTAATTTCACAAAGCAAAAAGATTTTGGTGCAGAGCATGGCAGTGGAT
>TARA_B110000114_G_scaffold95315_1_pt1 | contig 13493 bp, 15 predicted proteins | sample TARA_B110000114 | Tara Oceans TARA_B110000114 (sample SAMEA4397311) | marine metagenome | biome: Polar Biome; feature: [SRF] surface water layer (ENVO:00010504); material: water (ENVO:00002006), including particulate matter (ENVO:01000060) such as... | depth 5 m
TGGATGGAATGTATTGAATAAAAGAACCTCATACCCCAGTGACAAAAATGGCACCAATCTATTATCTTGAATATCAAAAAAGAAGGTTTATGAGTTAGTTGATAGTATTTTTTATATTCAAATCGATACATGTTATCACATGTTATCGATGAGCGTTGATACAAGCTCGTTGTTCTTTCGCTGTTTCTCAATCTTCTTGCGCGTGTCGCTGTCCGAGATATAAAATTTGTGAAGATCGCGAACGAAGCAGAACCCAATCAAGACGACAGCGCTAATGAAAACGATGAGTCCAATTTTCAGAATATCGTCAGTGATGGGTTTGTAAGTGGTATTAATGGTGGCCACGAATGTGAACACGTTCATGAATGCCATGATTCCAATATTTTTGAAGTATGCCGTTTCAGTGTTTTCGTGTTGTGTGTTCATCAATTCCATGATTTCGTGCTGATTTTTCATGTATCCTTGAAGAGTGTTGCGACTCTTCGTAATCGAGTCGAGCTCCTCTTCAAGTTCTTCATATTTGTGTTTTTCTTCAATTTGCGATTCTTTGACAACCTGGATCTCTTTGGAAAGAGCGTGGTTGTGGAGAATGATGTATTGTGCGGTGGCTGAACACTTGATGGTTTCCGCGCCAAACTCACTGATGAGAGCTTCGTATGTTTTGGACATGATAAACTGATAAACTGTTGGTTATCTGTGCTTGTTGACTGGAAACCTCTAGACCGTCTTCAATTTTTAAAAAAAACTTGTTGACACGATGTCTTGTAGAAATGTCTTGGAGTTTTATCAAATGTTTTTTTCAACAAAAATTGAAAAATGTTTGATTGTGAACAACCATCAGCACCAGTTTAAGAACAAAGGGCAACACTTACCAAACAATGATCAACAAATCGAACGCGGTCATGATGCAGAAGAAAAATAGCTCTGATAACATTCAAGCAGAATCGACGTATACCAAAGGTCGACGCTCGAGTAGTGATATGATGATGATGAAAAAATCCAAAAGTTTGGACAATCTACAAAAGAGCGCGTCTAATTTCAAACGTGTCCCGAGTATCGACGGGATCAAGAAAGCAACTTCAAATAAAATATCAGATATGAACACCTTTCAAAAACTAGCGGTTACTAACTGTCCAGGGATCGTTTATGACATATTAAAGTCGGATCCGAAAACCCTCGAAAACCATGATAAAATCGGAAATGCGGTTGTGGAACATGGGCAAATTTTACACGTGGTCCAAGATCACATTGCAACCACACTGATTTCAACGTTGACTGAGCATATTATGCATTTGTGATGTTTTATTCGTAACACGTTTTTATTTCTCGTAATAGTTTGTTTATGGTGACTGTGGATATGTTGAATTTTTTACTTATATGTTTTTTGCAGACTGGTATTCCCATCTGTTTTGACGAAAAAACGATAAGTGACGTTACCACCGAGGGCGGTTTTTTGCCGTGAAAAACGTGTATGTCATCTTCCAGTATATGGTTTATATACTTAATTATCTGATTTATTTCATCTTTCTCGAGCGGTAATTGTGAACAGTATCTGCGAACAAGGTCGCGGGTGTTCAATTTAGGATTTTCGACTATATCACGCATCCTTGTTTTGAATATCTTGTCACATTTAACAATCAAAGGGACGGGGATTTTCGATATATCAGAGATTTCTTGAACCGTGCGTGGGACACCGACTTGCTTACACGCGTGTATAATGCAACACGCGATCAGCCCCTTCCTGATTTTACCCCGAGACAGTCTTCTGTCGTTCATAATCTGGTATAATACTTTTGCTTCATGTATCACGTTTTCTGAGAATGATTGGCATATTTGACCGATATCTTCAAAAACACTTAGCTCGTTGCGCTGTTTGAAAGTCATCTGGATACTTGATTTTAGATTGTTTTGAAGCTTTGTTTTTGCATTGAATTGAAGTTGAGAACATTTTTTATAAAGGGGTTCTGTGACAATTGCGTTTTCTTCCCACGTGGCGTGCATCATGTTGTTTTCATTTACAACGCCGCACTCTCTACAAACCATGATTCCGTTCGTGACGTCTTCGACCAGGTCATGTGCCGAGCAGTTAACACATGTTGCCATGGACGTGAAATTCATTTTTTGATTTATTTAATGATTATTTCGTTTATATAGGATTTCGACTCTCATTTTTTTCATAATTAAATGAATTCAGCTGACGTCGAGTATTCGATGAAGCTTAAAAAATCAATTCAAAAATACATAGCATCCATGAACGAATTAAAAACAAATCGCAGATGTGTGAAGATTATCCAGAATTTCGACATACACTACAAACCTCGGCAACACACCCGAAATACAGCGAAGTCGTGTTTTGCAAAAAACAACAACGGTTCAACTTGCCCGTCTGTAACAAAAAAAGGGTCACTTTATTGTCACAGACACCACAAAGCATTCGGTATCTCTGTAAAACAAAAACCTAGTTTGATTTAGCTAAATAATATCTCGAAATATATTAATATTAATGTTATTTTTATGGGTGTTGACTTGTTTTTTGATAATAACAATTTTTTGTATTGCCGTGTACTACACAAAAAGAGAAATAAAACAATTGGAAAGCTTCAGTGTGAGCGAAGAATCAAGCACATTAGGAAATAGTAGTGCTTTCATCGTATTGTACGACGTGTCGAAAAACTTGGGATTAAATCTGCGAAGTAACGTCGATATAAATTTCATTTCACCAACAAATAGCATATTCATTGATTCTGGAAACGATTTCTATTCAAACGTTCAAGATCAGTCGAATATCGTTCGGAGTATCATGTCGTCAAAAGAGATTACCTATCACATAAAACTGAAAAATACAGAAAATACATCACTGGCGTCCGGAGGTTTGTTTGAAAATAATGTTGAAATTTTAAAAGACGTTTTCAAAAGCGGTGTTGTGATAATTGACATCCAATATAACGGAACGAATGGGATATGGATTTTGACAAGTTCTGGTGACATATATGCGTATGATAGTGGCGAACTTACAAAACGCGATTACAACATTGGCGACAAGGATCGGGCTGTGTATATTTCGGGGCACATGGACATACATGAACGGCTTTTCTTTATAACCGAGAAGGGGAGTCTTTATCTGTTAGGCGAAGACTCGGAATCCGTTATGATTTCAAATGTTCGAAACCGTATAGTGCTCCGTGTTTCTCAATTCGGCGAACACATGTGTTATGTCACATCCGATAACATGATTTTCGTATGGAGTGGTGGAGGAGACTCGAAAAATATCGCATCCAGTTCAAATTCGTTACTTACCATCAACGCCACGCACGCATTTTATGTAAAGGAACTGGAAGAAACCCCAGAAACCATCGAGTTTCTAGAAACGCCAGAAACTGAAGAACCAAGACTTTGCTTGTTTAAAATTAATTTAAAGGATAGAAAGGAAGAACAGTGTTTCTACGGCGAGTTGTACCCTGGGAAAGGTTTGGGTGGTGGGTGTATATCTGATATAAGTATTTTAGAAACATTAAAATCGGGGAATCTTATTATCCACGTGAAAACCCAGAGAATTGAATGTTCAAAAACACAAAACTATGTGGAGGCACCGGGAGAAAAAACTGATGAACTACGATGTATATGTAAGGAACATCATCGCGTATCTGAAGAGGAGAATAATACATGTATCCCGTGTAATAAATCTGAAAAAAGAATAAATACTGTCGATTCTCAATTAAATGACCAGTGTGTAGTATTAGATTGCTCCGTTCATTATAATCACGCAAAAGGTGGTGGTGAAAGTCAAGAGTATCAAAATTCACAACAACAGTTTGACCGAACGTTTCCTACTCTACCCAATGAGTTTGACTACCCGATCCAGACGGATAGTAACTATCAAATAATTTCGTTTGATAACGAAAGGGACGAATTATGTTCTGCCTTTGTTTATGGTGGAAACGAATTTACCAAGAAAAGCCCATACATGCAACTCACCAGTTCTGGATATATGTTCAGAGAAGCCGATTATATTGAGGATATTGACATATTAACTCCACATTTGTCAGAAGTTGCCGCATACGACACAACAAACATGAAAAACATGAAAATGGACGATATTGACAAGCGGGCGATAGTTCAGAACGAAGTAAACACCATTTGTTTCGAAAACAAAGAGCTATCTGGTGTTTTGGGCGAGAAAGATTTGTGCCCGAGAAACGATACGGGGAGGTCTTTTTGTATGTTGGGACAGTTCCTACACAATGACGACACATGTGACACACTCCCCGTTGGTTCGGTTATCAATACAGACAAAAAGCCAACTTACGATAGTTTTCCAAATAACGGGCACCGGGAGACACAGTATATAAACTGTCTGAAGGACACGTTCGCAAATGGCACAGAATGCACCGAATGTGATTTGGGTTCTTTTGCCGGTCCGAATAGTGCGGAGTGTATTGCGTGTAAACCGGGCGAGCGTTTTGACTACGGGCGGAACAGGTGTTCCCGTTGTCCCGCCGGTGAATTCAGCGACGAAAATGCGTTGTGTCAAAAGTGTGAAGACGGAAAAATCGCACCACCGGGCAGTTCCAATTGTGTTGACTGTGAGCCTGACCAGCTCCCGAGCTCAGACGGAGGTTCCTGTTTAACTTGTGATTTCCAAAAGAATTTGAAAGATTATTTGAAATCATTAGACCTTTGTGTGTTTAATAGTGCAACAAACAGATTTGACTGTAGTATGGTGCCGATAACGGGGTCTAATTGTAGCGACCCCACATGAGACACGACAATATTTTAACAGAAAATATGTTCACATCTATAAATGGATTGGTTACGACTTGTAATACTTTTTTTCATTAGTGCGAAATTAGCTCATATTTGTTGGCAAAAACGGGTCTATGCGAATGACGTATTTTTACTAACAGGTGGCGTTATCTTATACGTTATTTTGCAACGCATCCCAGACCATAAGGAGGGCTTTACCGCTGGTTTAGAAGGAGTCGCTTTAAATAATCTGAATTGCTTGCTCAAAGAGTTATACAATGATGGTATATTGTCGATACCGGGTGATGTCCATATAAAGGGGGATCTTCTTGTCGGTACGTATCAAGACGAAAACGGGGTCGAAAAAGGATGGGGGGATAGTATCGAGCACACATGTGTGTGGAAACCGAAAATAAATGGCGCAGATACGACCGGTCCCGGGTGGTTGGGTGATACAACTCGACCAGATTTGGCTAATCACGCCAAGCCGGCGTTAGGTGGTGGTGTGTTCTCGTTCCGCGCCGGACATGCGGACCTGCATCCGATATGTTTGTCAAGAAAACAACCTCGTAGTACAGATACAATAACGACCGATCGAGCGAATACTGTTGGCATTAATGATTATAGGAGTTGGAATCCAACATTTAATGACACTATATTGTTTGCAGCGCTTCATGAAGTAAAATTGCAGACCGGCCCCACTCCAAAAAATAGGTGTGCTCAACTACACGCTATTAATATAGTTAAAGCACATTGGGGTGTATTTTGGGACATGCAAATAGCTTATATATATAACTATGTAGATCGGGGATGGATTACGTTCAAAGATTATTGTTATTGTGAATCCAATTTCGCGGTTGGAGGCTGGGCCGACTTCCGGAGTGCAGTTAAAATGCTTGCTATAAAGGAAGGTGGGACAGACTCAAATAACAATACTACTTTCGAAAATAGAACCCCTGGCGACGCAACGAGGGGATGGATTGCGCAAGATTCTAATAGGAGTATGAGATTATCGAATTAGAAATAAAACTCATTTAAATGACTAAGTAGTTTTAAAGATATAGCTGGAATGAATAACGCAATCTTATCTAATTGTTCCAACCTAACACAGAAACATCGTATTGTGCACACAGCAATGTTCATGGACCCGAACGTCTTGCCAAATTTCCCCGAATCCGAAGAAGTAAAAAAACTAGGACAAAAAATCAAATCGATGTTTGACGAGGGAGTATTGGCGCATATTAGTTTAGACAGCGAAGGTTCGGTTGTTTGTTTTTAGAATCGAGTAGATTAATTCTTTGAGCACACACAACAGTTGAAATAGTTGACCCATAAGTTTCGAAAAACTGATTTTAGATAGCCCATGGTGCTCTTTTGTTCTTCGGTTTCTGGATCATCAACCCCGTCAACTTCTTCGATATATTCCTTAAAAATGTCATCTGTGTTCTTGGAAAGTTGATAAAGTTTGATGAACGCGTGATGGGATTTGAAGTGTTTGGCAACCTGGATGGGCGTCATTCCATGATTAAATTTGATAGTTCCAATATTGAGCGCTTTCGCGTCGGTATCTGCTCCCATTTCCACGAGCAACTCAATCATGTCTGGTTTGTTCGCGTATGCCGCCCAGTGAATCCAACTCGTCCCACTCACCTTATCGCGGCTATTCACGTTAATCAATCCATTTACAATACATTGTCGAAAGTCATCCGTGTCATTCGACGTCAATGCTTGGAGCATTCGAATCGATAGTTCAATGTTCATCGATTCGTTCGATTCAAAATCAGAAATGACCGTGACGGATAGTTTTTTCACTGGCACTTGAACTGGTTCTGGGACTGGCACTTGAACTGGTGCTGGAACCGGCACTTGAACTGGTGCTGGAACCGGCACTTGAACCGGCACTTGAACTGGTGCTGGAACTGGCACTTGAACTGGCATTGATGGTTCCCGGACAGTCCGGGACAAATACTTGGAATTGTATTCGTCAATGATTACGTTGATCTTCCTGGTGATGCTTTTACCGGCAACCCGATGTTTATAATTGACGTCGCTCTTCACTGTGTTTTCAGGCAAGACTGCTACACATTTAAGAGCATTTTCGTAAGCCTGAACCTTAAACTCCCAGTTCAGGAGCTTCATTTCGGCTTCGTTGTTTTTGTATTCAATCAGCTTTGATAGAATGTAATCTCGCACGCATGTATGACGAGCCATGATTATTTGTTCCGGTTTATGGTTTTATGGTTTGTTTTCCAGTTTAAATAGTTCAATTTTTTTTTTTGAGGCAGGTATGGACCACCAAATACAAGGAGAACAAAACATCACGTATATATTAAATGACATTTGTTGAGGAATTTTCACGTTACAAAATAAAAAAAAAGGTGACGTCTATGAAAGACAAGTTTTCTTTGCAAAAGCACCAACGGTTTTTGAAAGCGTACGTGTCGTCACCGCATTTCGACGATAACAACAGACTGTTGCTGTATCACGGGTTGGGTTCCGGTAAAACGTGTTCCGCGATAACGATCGCGAGTGCGTTTAAGAAAAAACACGGGTCGGAGGCGAGAATCATCACAGTTACCCCCGCTTCATTGATTCCCAATTTTAAAAATGAGGTCGGTGGTTTGTGTGGATTTCACAATTTTCCGGGTTTGAGTGGACTCAAACCGACCGAGTTATCGAAGTCTGTGAATACGTTATTCAATGTGATGTCTTATCAAAAATTCGTAAATTCTGCGCGGACAGGTATCTTTGACAATTTCGACGAACATACCCTTTTGATTATTGACGAGGTTCAGAATATAATTAGTTTGAGTGGAATCACGTATAAAGTCATTTCAAACCTTTTATCGGCAACAAAAACATCCCTCGTAATATTGAGTGGGACGCCGTTGTTCGACGATTCTCGAGAACTGGGTTTGATAGCGAACCTGTTAACGAAAACTGATAAAATGAATATCAAGGGGTTTCGGAGCAAATTCAAGGTTTCTGAGGACATAAATGGAGAGACAAGTGTCAATAATAGGGATTTTATATCCAATTTCTTTAAAAATAAAGTAAGTTTCTTTCGAGGTAATGACCAAAGCTTTTACCCAGCTGTCAATGAATTTAACGTTTATTGTAAGATGTCAAAATTCCAATATGAGGGATATCTTAAATCTCTCGGTGAAACAAAACTAGATTTTGAATACGATGATATGAGCAATGCATTTTTATGCGGACCCCGGACAAGTTCCAATGTCGTTTTCCCAGACGGATCAATTAGTGTCGCGTCCGCGAAGAAGTACTTGGATAAATCTGTCAACGCAAAAAAACACGCCATTAAGTTCCACACATGTGTTAAAATTATAAAGAAAGCAGCCGGGCCGATGTTTGTGTATTCCAACTTCGTCAACTCGGGGGGTGTCAATACATTTTGCTCAATGTTGCTCTCGCAGTATTCGTTCGAAGAATACCTTCCGAGGATGGGTGTGGAAAAAGGAAAGGCCTTACGGTTTGCAGTTTTTCGTTCCGGTGAACCCGAAAACAACTGTGCGATCATTAAATCGTTCAATTCAATTGAAAATAAAGACGGGGGTGTCATAAAGGCGATAGTTGGTTCGCCGGCTATGCGAGAGGGGTGCACTTTATTGAGAACCCGGGCCGTTCATATACTGGATCCTTATTGGAATTTAAGTCGAACGAAACAAATAATAGGTAGGGCTGTGCGATATTGTTCTCACACCGATTTACCGTCCGAATGTCAAAAGGTCTCTGTATATCACTATATTGCGGTTTCGCCACACGAACAAATCGAAAAGCCGGTTGTTCCTGCTTTGAGCGAACAGCCCGAAATGGACCCGGAAGATAAATCGGTCGACGTTCATATCATGGATATGGCGAAGAGGAAATCAAAATCCAACGCCGAATATGAAGCTATTTTAAAAGAGGTTGCGATTGATTGTGAATTGTTCATCAACGCAAACCAGCCCCCCGAATATACGTGTAAAAACAATGATTTGTTTGCGATAAAACCCCCGTCTGTGACAACTGAAGTGAAAGTAGTAAAGTCAAATGTTGTAAAAGTAAAAATCCCCAAAGCTGTTAAACTGAAATCCTCGGAACCAATCGAACGTGGTTCCGAGAATAATGAAGCAACAAAAGCACCCGAAGCTCTTCGCATGAAATTCGGAGTTCCAAAAAAGAACTCGAATTCGAACGTAAAGAAGGTGACCAAAAAAGGTTGCCCTAAAGCCAGACAGGTTAGTGATGATACGTGTCCACAAAGTCATCCTTTTCAACGAGAAAACAAACACGGTGTCAAATGTTGTTATAAAAAAAGAAATGAAGATTCTATAATGAATAAAATCATGAAGAAAAGCAAACCCGTGCTGTTGGCAGAGTCTCGCGCCAAGGGATACACGGGCCCGTCGGTTCCAAAAAAGAAACTGTGTGAATTTATTATAAATAACTAGATCGAGGTTTTAAAAATTGAATAATTGAATATTTGTATAAAATCAAATCTGAATACAAATTATTCCCAAAAAGTAATATGACTTCGTGTCAGTTTGTATTCAAGACGATGACCGAACTCCACAATTTCAATCAACTTCTTAACAGATTTAAGATTCAACAGATTCAAAACAATATCCACAGTCATCCGGATCAACCTGTGAAAGTGCGCGACCTTGAAATATGCCTTAAACAATTCATCAAAACCTCTAAACAAGTTCAAAATATTAATTTATCACAACTCCAGATTATATTTAAGTTTTTACTGCTTGTAATCAGAACGTGTAAGGAAGTCGCGGTGATTCAATTGTGTATGAACAATGATCAATCTCATAAAGATAACGTGTTTTTTACCGATTCTGCGTTCGTAATCTACGAACTTCATAAAGTGTTGGAACGAAGATGCTTATGTGGGCGATAATTTATTTAAAAAAATTGATTTGAATTGAAGGAGACCAAATAACATTATGACCGAGTTTATGGAGTTCGTTGAATATTTTTCGGGAGCAGACACGTCCAAAGTTGAACACACAACGGTTTTCCTAACAGAGAGCACCTCTACTTGTCCCGACCTAAAATCAGATTGGATATGTGATGTGAGTGGTCAATCTACGTGGAGGATTTTGGTGGGAAACCTCGGTGTATGTGTCGTCCCGACATCAATGTGGGCGACGTCAATAGCTGAAACAGATCGGAATGTTTTTTTACACACTGGGTGTGTGGAATGGATATGGTTGATCGATCGAAGTACCTACACTGTTTGTATTGAAAAAAAAGAGTATTGTGTTTGGATCGGAGAGATGTGCAAATTCAGCGACGTTCTAAAAAACACGTCGATTAAACAAAACACAACATGCGAGGCTCGAAAAAAACTGAAAAACGACAAACCTATCCAAACGTCAAATAGTTTGTTTGCGAGATGTGTTAAATCCGTTGATTTATTGGATAATGTCCATCGGGATTATATTTCAAAACACACCTTCAAGAAAAATGATATTGTTGCGATTCGGTCTGTTGCCGGGAGCGGGAAAACCACGACACTCATTGACCTGATGCAGCGACACGGTAGCAAAAAGATTTTATACTTAGCTTTCAACAAATCACTGATTACCGAGGTAAAAGATAAACTTACACATTTGAAGATAAAGAACACCACACCGATGACGTTTGACGCATTAATGTACCGACTCTATACTTCCCAGAATGGTAATACACAGAAATTATCTGATTTGAAGCCATTCACGATCGGGTCGGTCGTTCCATTTCTGTCTAACAAGAATTTCACACTGAAGCAATATTACTGCGATTTGTTCACCCGTTTCTGTGGGGATGTCGACTACAAATGCATCGACGAGTTTTGTAAAACAACTCTCGAAAACAAAAATTCATTTGTCCTCGTCGACCTTTGGAACAAATGTTTGGCCAACGAATTTATGTGTTTCGACAGTATGCGGAAACAGGCGTTTGTATTCGAATGGTGTAAACAATATATCGATGTTCATTACGACATGGTTATGATTGATGAAACGCAGGATTTCGACATGATTATGTTGCAGATATTGTTACGCGACACAACTGTGCCGAAAATATTCGTCGGGGATTCAAAGCAAGCTATCTACGATTTCAGGGGATGTATCGACGCATTCGAACACCTTCCAAATAACGCAATTTTCGTTGAATTCTATTCTACATTCCGTGTGGGGAATCCGGCGTGCCAAACGATTTGCAAAAAAATTCCAGATTGCTGGATGGTATCGAAGTCGCCGGTGGAAACCATTTTCGTCAACAGCTACTCTATGGAGGAAAAGTATACATATTTGTTTCGAACGTGGAAGCAGTTGTTTAAAGTAGCCGCAAAAAAGAAATCGATATGGATATACGGTTTTGACCGCAAGAAATCAGAGATCATAGCACTCCATGCGAAGATAAGCAAATTTAAGCATATCGAATCGAATGGTGGTGATTCGGACGACCTTCCCATGTTTCTCAAAACGTTATCCGCAAGCGACCTAAAAATGATAATCGACAACATCGAAGACAATAGTGTCGACTTTGAAGACGCGCGAATCCGCATGTATACAATTCACTCTTTCAAGGGAATGGAGGATGACAATATTCGGGTCCATTGGGATATCTCCGTTGATAAACACAGAACACTATACTACGTTGCGATTACCCGTGGTATGCGGAAAATCCTTATGGAAGAAAACCACAATATCGATAAAGAAATCAACAAAAAAACGTATCAATATGTTAATCATAATATAAAATCTCTACACCAGCCAACGATCACGGTTGACGGCGGTGGTGCTTGGGAAATCTCGAGCACCCGCCAAGTCACTACGTGTGAAAAATACGACCGAATTAAAGAATGGAGAAAAGTTGTTTCGATGAATGCGAATATTCCAGCCTACCGGGTTGTGTCCGACCGGACTATTCAGGAAATCGCACGAATAATGCCGAAGACAAAACACGAGCTGTCGAATATTACAGGTATTGGTCCAGTCACGATTAAAAAATTCGGAAACGATCTGTTATCACTTTGTCATGGCGAAAAAAAAACAGATATGTTTTTATGTGTATTACACGGACAAACCATTAAAAAGGTTTCTGATTCTTACGACGTTAGTGCTGACGCTGTTTGGAAAAATATAAGCGAGAATCTACCCAACGTGTCTATTAACCTGGCGGAACTATTACCCGCGCACGAATATTCTGAAATCATGTGCACTATTTTAGAAGTTGGAAATAACATGGAGACGGTTATCAATAAGCTGGACCCGCAAATATCAAGATATGTTGTAGAGTCGGTTTTCAAACAGAATACGTTGGAATGTTCCAACGGCGGTAAATAAAAATAAATTAGAAAATAAAAATAGAATGCAGGATTTTGTCAACTGGTTTCATTCTAATAAATCCGTGACTCTGAAAAATACCATTCGGATCATGGGTGCGTATGGAATTATTCAAGTATTTGCGCAAGACGTTGGGATCCCGAGCAATCGAGTCCAAATGATCATTGTGAGGAATCTCTACATACAATTTGTTCTGTTTACCGCCGTCGCGTATTCTGTGACGGATGATTTCTTTCAGTCATTATCCGGAACAATTATGTATTTTGTTTTTAGATATGCGAATCAGTCATCAAGTGACATATTGCTCACAAACATGAAAAATAAAATAGTTGTTTAAATTAAATTAAACGATGAGCGAAATTTGCGGATTTGTATTCCCACAGACAACATCCATGGTTAATGCCTGTAAGGATTGCTTTCACGGAGACCATAAAGACCACGAAGAGAAATTCGTCGGCGAAGAGGAACCACGTAAACCCATTTTCTCAGTAGTGGTGTGGTTCATCCTTGTATTATTCTCATATTGTATGATGACTCTTATGTATTACTACGCTTTCAAACTCGTGTGTCAAAACGGATTTTCTCTCTCGGAGTTCCTATTGGCCTATTTTTTCACATTACCGTATATCATTATAAAGTGGATTATGGCGTCACAGAAATAGACATGTATACTAACATATGTGTAACGCATTATTTGCACGAATCCATTATTTTTTCCAGACATATATTCGATTTGATTTATATATGGTGTCTTCAAACTTTTTTGAAAATAAAACTAGAAATTATATTAAAATATATTAAGACCACATGAAAATAAAAGACTATGTGAAAGACTTGAGAATATCTGTAAACGATTATATGCAAACAAATTACAAATACAGACTGTCTGAAAGCTACGGAAAAAACATTCACGTTGATATGAAGGACGCAATATCGCCCGCTAAGATGCTCATCATGGGGGTTTTTTCGGGCAAATATTTGAATGACTGTCGGAACGAACTTCCCGAGGAGTGGTTTGAGGATAGCAAAATGTCACGAACAAGTAAAGATACACCTGGTTCGAAATCATATGACAAAACCCACAATTATTTCGGAATCCGTAGTCGTCTTTCTCTATATGAATGGAAAATAAAAGACTGGATCATCCAACCCGATGTGAGAGGTTGGTTTCAGTGGTGGTGTAGATATTACATTGGGAGACGCATCCCCGATGTTGACGAAAAACAAATAAAACGTTGGAAATCTTATAAAAGACATGTCGCACAGGTTCTTAAGAATTCAATGAAACAAAACCGGATTGGCGATCCAACATTTCGATCACGACAAAGGCAATCGCTTTTACAATGGGCACATAACCCTTTCCCTGAAAAAACAAACCTGTTACGTTGATAGATTACATACATTTTT
>TARA_B110000114_G_scaffold5542_1_pt1 | contig 13465 bp, 10 predicted proteins | sample TARA_B110000114 | Tara Oceans TARA_B110000114 (sample SAMEA4397311) | marine metagenome | biome: Polar Biome; feature: [SRF] surface water layer (ENVO:00010504); material: water (ENVO:00002006), including particulate matter (ENVO:01000060) such as... | depth 5 m
GGCGACGAGGTGGATCTGGGCAAACAGGGAGAGGTGGTGGTGCGAGGGCCCCACGCGATGATTGGTTATTGGAACAAACCGGAAGAGACCGCCAGCGCATTGCAAGATGGGTGGGTGTTTACTGGAGATGCAGGTATATTTGATAAGGAAGGTTATCTGTATATCGTTGATAGAGTCAAAGATATGGTGGTCACAGGTGGTGAAAATGTGTTTACCACCGAAGTTGAGAACGCTCTGATTAGCCACGCAGCGGTGCAAGATGTGGCGGTCATTGGCGTTCCTCACGAGGAATGGGGCGAGGCGGTTCATGGAATTGTGATTTTAGCGGCCGGAGCCACAGCGACCGAGCAGGAATTAATTGAGCATTGTCGCAGTGCTATCGCGGGTTATAAGTGTCCAAAAACAGTGGAGTTTCGAGATCAACCGATGCCTTTGTCTGGTGCAGGTAAGGTGTTGAAAACTGAATTACGCAAACCGCACTGGGAAGGGCGCGAGCGGCAGGTTAACTAAGACAGTTAATTTCACAAGCCGCTAGCTTTTTGGTTATTCGAATTTAGATCTTCAGCCGATAATGCCAGTTCTTTGTGTTGGACTATATGACCAAAATCTTGGTTTAGCCAGCGAACCAAAGAAATACACAGTAGAACGATGATCGGTATCATGGGTGCTGAACTGATAACGGTGATGTCCTTGATAGCGGCCAAGGACCCTGCTTGGAGTATCCCTGCGGTAATAAGCGCAAGTAATATAGCCCAGGCCACACGACTCCAGCGTTTTGGTTCGGCATCGTTTCGTAAATTTTTCGCACAGATACTTGAAAGAACATAAGCTGATGAGTCAATGGTAGTGGCATAAAATATTATCGACAACAGTGTGAAAATAGCCAGCGTGAATTTTCCAAACGGAAGGCTCTGGATCACCAGGGCATTCACAAATGACATACCTTGCGCACTTAGAATTTCTTTAACAGCCAATGATCCATTGAGTTCAAGATAAAGTGAGTACCCACCCATAACGGCCATAAATAACCAGGTTCCTAGAGTTCCCCAACCGATCACGCCTAAGACTAGCTGGCGGATTGTACGGCCTCGAGATATGCGTCCAAAAAATAGGCCTACCATCCCGGTGTAGGCCAACCACCATGCCCAGTAAAAACCAGTCCAATCTTTTGGAAAGCTTCCCTTTTCAATAGGATCAGTCCAGGTAGATGCGCTGATAAAATTACTAAACATTAAACCAACACTGTTGACTGTTAGGTCCATAATGAAAACACCTGGGCCTGCGAGTAGTACAAAGAGGATAGCAATGACAGCCAAGACAATATTAATATCGGCGAGAACTTTTATGCCTGCTTTTAAGCCTCGATAAACACTAGCGCCAAATATTAGCGTCCAAAGAGTCAGTACAGTCATTTTGATCAGCATGCTATCGGGGACTTCGAACAAAGTAGAGAGCATCGCTGATAGCAAAGGCACACCTAAGCCAAGAGATGTTGCAACGCCGCCAACAATACCCAGAACGATCATAATGTCTATCAACGTCTTAATTTGGCCCCGACCGGCTTTTGGTAGAGCACCGTCACAAGCGCTGCTAATGCGCAAAATTGGATAGCGTTTAACATAAAGCATATAGGCAATGGGTACGGCGGGAAGTGCATAAATAGCCCAGGGGATTATCCCCCAATGAAGAAGTGGATACATGTGTGCCCATTCGAAGGATTCTGATGATCCGACCTCAATACCCATGGGCGGTGTTTGAAGATAAAAAATAGGTTCTGCAAAACCCCAAGCAATGACACTGGCACCAATCGCGGTGGTAAACATCATTGCAACCCAGTGGACATCGGAGTATTCCGGCGGTTCATCGGGCGCACCTAATTTTACATGGGCATATCGGCCAAAGGCTAACCACATACAGAAAAGAAAGGCGCCTATAGCGACCACAAGGTAAAGCCATAGAAAGTTATTCAAAATTGTGTTTTTGGCCTCAACCATTAATGCCGCAGAGGCTTCTGGGAAAATTATCAAAGGAATAGCGCAAGCTAAAACAACTAATACTGCCGGAATAAAGACAGCCCAATCAACTTCGGGCTCTGTAGTTTTGATGCTAAGGTGGTCGCTCATAGGATATTATTTTTTTGTGATTTTTATTTTTCAAGGGTACCACAAAGCTATGATGAACGCATAAATGCACCTAGCGATTATCGTATCGGTGTCACGACTCAAGATGTTGGAGTATTTTAATGGCAGATTCTTTACAGGAGCTTCGAGCAGATTTGAGCGCCGCCTTCAGATGGGCAGTGCGATTAAATTATCACGAGGGCGTTGCCAATCATTTTTCGGTGGCAATCAATGACAGTGGCAGTCAATTTTTAATTAATCCAAATCAACGCCATTTCTCCACAATCAAGGCCAGCGATTTATTGCTTTTAGATACCAGTAATCAGGACACTATGTCTCAGGCTAATGCGCCTGACCCAACTGCTTGGGGGCTTCATGGCGCGGTACACAAGCATTGCCCTCATGCGCGTTGTGTACTGCACGTACATTCGATATTTTCGACGGTGTTAGCCTGTCTTAAAGACTCAAGATTGCCAGCGATCGATCAAAACACGGCTCAGTTCCATAATAGAGTTGTTGTTGATGCTGGGTTTGATGGCATGGCATTTGTTGACGAGGGGGAGCGTTGTGCTGCTATGCTTAGTGATCCGCACAAAAAAGTTATGCTCATGGGTAATCACGGAGTGATGGTTTTAGGCTTGAGTGTAGCTGATGCCTTTAACCGCTTATTCTATTTTGAGCGCTCAGCTGAGACTTATATCCGTGCACTACAGACGGGTAGGGCGCTTAATTTCCTATCGAATGAGGTAGCGGAAAAGACGGCGCAACAATGGGAAGGATTTGATGGTTCTGCTAATGCACATTTTAATGAATTGAAATCAATTCTGGATAAAGAGGAATCTGATTACAAGTGCTAGCGCCCCCAGTTTTTGCGACATAGTAACCATCAAAGAGCACTCGCAGGTTTCTTTTGTGTGTGTGATTCAGACCTATACATCTACCCGTAACTTAACTATATTCTAGGCTTAGATATTGAGTTTTTAGTGGCAGTGAGCACGAGCGAAATTGTTAACAGGGGAATGTCAGTGATTAAGAAATATTTGAATGCACTGATCCCAATGTTACTCGCCTGGGTAAAGACACTACCAAGCATAGCGGCCACTGCAGAGACCTTAATGGCCAGCCTCAAAGATGATATTCCGGCTTGTCAGCACGGAGAAGGGCAGTATGACCAGCTCATCATCTAAAGACGGTCTTGTGTATGACGCTCAGGCTCTATTGTCAGACGTGCGCGCTATTGTAAAAGCCGATAAAGAAGCGCTCGGCATGGGTCCGAAGATACCTATGAAGGTTGAGCACTAACCTTCTCATTTTGCGGTTTATTTCCGTAGTATACTTTGATAAAACAAATAAGAAATTAAAAGGGTATCGAGCATGCGTATCATAAAATTATTCACTTTGTTGGCCTATCTAATGTCCGCCATGATGCTTACATCTTGTGGTCTCTATCAAGAAGAGAAGAAACATATAGCAGCAGAGAAGTTTGCTGACGTGGATTCTCAGCGGTTACTTAATGCAGTCGCAACCCCTGAAGAGTGGCTCACTTATGGCGGGACTTATGATGAACAACGTCACTCTGGCCTAAAACAAATTGACACCGAGAATGTAGCCCAGTTGGGCGTTGCTTGGACCTATGATTTGGCGACAGAGCGTGGTGTTGAGTCGACGCCTCTTGTAGTGGACGGCGTTATGTATGTGACCTCTGCGTGGTCTGTAGTTTATGCGCTTGACGCAAAAACCGGTAGTGAACTATGGGTTTACAACCCAGATGTCGACAGAGCTGTTGGTGCAAAAGCTTGTTGTGATGTGGTTAACCGTGGTGTAGCCGTTTGGAAAGGGAAAGTGTACGTTGGCGTTATTGATGGGCGGCTCGAAGCCTTAGATGCGGCTACTGGAGAACTAGCCTGGAGCACGATTACCGTTGATCAGTCCAAGCCTTACACAATAACTGGCGCCCCGCGCGTTGTTAAGGGTAATATTTTGATTGGAAATGGTGGTGCAGAACTGGGTGTGCGAGGCTACCTGTCTGCCTACTCTGCCGCAACTGGCGATCTGGTGTGGCGCTTTTACACCGTGCCAAACCCAAACAAGCAACCTGACGGTGCTATTTCTGACAGCGCACTCAAAGACATTGGTAATCTGACTTGGGGCGATGAAGGTGCCTGGACAACCGATGGTGGTGGCGGCACTGTTTGGGATTCAATCGCCTATGATGATGTAAATGACAGCGTTATTTTTGGTGTTGGCAATGGCTCACCCTGGAATCGCGATGTTCGGGATACCGGTAAAGGCGATAATTTATTCTTGTCCTCCATTGTTGCTGTCGATGCGGCTACTGGTGCCTACAAGTGGCATTTTCAGACAACCCCTGGCGACAATTGGGACTACACCGCTACTCAAACTATTATTTTGGCCGACCTGCCAATCGGTGCTGGTGGGGCCACTCGTCGTGTTGCCATGCAAGCGCCTAAAAATGGGTTCTACTATCTGTTAGATGCCGCCACTGGCAAATTTATTTCTGGTGAAGCCTTTGTTCCACAAAATTGGGCTCAGGGTTTAGATGTCAATGGACGTCCCATAGAAAATCCAGAGGCGCGTTATGGTGAAACTCCGTTTATGCAAAATCCAGGGCCGCTAGGCGCGCATAATTGGCAACCGATGGCGTTTAATCCAGAGCTAAATCTCGCGTACATACCTGCCCAAGAGATACCTGACTTTTATGCGAGTGACAGTCTGTTTGAAGATCGCATACAGAGCTGGAATACAGGTACAAACCTAGCAGCAGGCTTGCCTATGGATCTCGACCTAGCAACAGCCATGGCCCTTAGAGCGACACTTAAGGGGCGTCTCATTGCCTGGGATCCCATTACCCAGAGTGTACGTTGGAGTGTAGAACACAGTAACGCTTGGAATGGTGGCGTTCTCTCAACCGCAGGCGGACTCGTCTTTCAGGGTCGTTTAGAAGGAGAGTTTGCCGCTTACAATGCAGCCACGGGTGAGAAATTGTGGCATCAAAATGTTAAGTCTGGTGCGGCATCTGGCCCAGGAACCTACGAAATTAATGGCGAACAGTACGTGACTATAACCACAGGGTGGGGCTCTGCCTATGCCCTCGCAGGAGGCTCAGCTTATGACCAACCTGTGCCGCCGATTGTCGGAAAAGTGGTGACCTTTAAGTTAGGCGCAACGGGCACGATTCCAGATCCCAATCTTGTCATGGCACCGCGCACCCCGAAAGCCGAAAAGTTTGGTGACTCGGCCATGCTTCAATTAGGATTTGATCAATATCACTTTAACTGCCGTGTTTGCCATGGTCCTCTGGCGATCAGCTCTGGCGTGTTACCTGATTTACGGTGGTCATCAATCACCGCCAATGCAGACGCATGGAAAGCCACCGTGCTCGGCGGTGCTTTGTCAGATAATGGCATGGTGTCATTTTCAGATGTATTGAGTCCGTCTGATGCAGAGGCCGTGCGAGCTTACGTTATCAAGCAGGCTCATGATGGTGCTGCACTGGAAGCAGAAGTTGCAGCAATAATGGCGGCGCAGGCGGGAAACCCTTAACATATATAGCAGGCTAACCATAACTGTGTCGCAGAGGGGGCTTTCTCACTGACCAGCACCTAAGGCTCTCTTCGGGTGCCTTAGGTGCTGGGAAATACACTGTTGGTACGGTGCAAAATCATTTATTTATCGTTAAGGATGATCCTGCAGCGGGAATAAAAAACATATCAATAATTGAAGATATCTGCCGTTATGTAAGCCGCGTAACTAGAATATACATTTCCTAATGCGCGTCTTAACAAGATTGCAGATGGCAATCTATTGATGCATAGGCTTGCATTAAGATTCATTTTTACAGGATAAACTTTAAAATAGGGCTTTATTTTCTATAAAAGTAACTCTGTACATATATTTTGTATACGCTTGCAAGAATACGGTATTTTGCTTATTATGGTGAGATAATTGGACTAGTCTGATGATAAATAAACTGTAATTTTGATTAAGCGTTAGGTGTTTTGGTATGGCAAAAATTAATAATAAAGAAAATGCTATTGGCCCATTAGCCGGTGTCAAAGTGTTGAATATCGGCACTTCGATTGTTGGCCCATGGGCTGCATCAATATTAAGCCACCTTGGCGCTGAGGCGATTAAGATCGAGCGTCCAACGGGAGAGTTTATTCGTCGATTGCATCCGATGCAGAATGGGATTTCGACGTGCTACACAGTAAGTAATAATGACCAGCTATCTGGGGAGTTAGATCTTAAACAGTCTGATCAGTTTGAATCAGCAAAACACCTTGGGCAAGAGACCGATATTTTAATTGAGAATTTTCGTACTGGCGTGTCAGACCGAATTGGTTTGGGTTATCAAGCTCTGAGCGTTGAAAACCCGGGGTTAGTGTATACCTCAAGCAGCAGTTGGGGCGATGTTGGACCAATGCGTGATAAAGCAGCGTTAGACCCTCATGTCCAAGCATTTAGCGGCTTTGGCGGTCTAAATGGAAAATCAGGTGGGACGCCTGAAATGCTAAGGTTCGTCCATATGGACCCTGCAGGTGCAGTTGTAGTGGCTAACCTATCTTTACTTGGACTACTTGGGCGAGAGCGCTTTGGCCAGCCTTGCCATCTTCATACCAGTCATTTTGCCATGGGTATTGCTATGCAAACCAATCGCGCTGGCGAGACTCTTTTGGCGAATATGCCAATAGAACTGCTCGGTAGCGCGTCTTCTGCAAGTGCCCCAAATCAATGTTTCCAAATGTTAGATGGCGAATATATCGCAGTAGCATGTGATACTCAGATCCAGTGGGAGGGCCTATGCCGAGGCTTAAAAGCCACTGAGCTAGCAAAAGATGCTCGATTCTTATCTAATGTTGACCGCGTTGAAAACCGTCAAGTCTTGGCACAAATAGTAGGAGATGCGATTAAACAAAAGCCCAAGCGTTGGTGGGTGGTGCAATTTGAGAGAGAATTAGTCCCTCATGGCTTTAGCATGGACTTTGAACAAATACAGCATCATCAGCAGGTGGTGGAAAATGAATTTATTACCACTCTTCAATCTGGGCACGCAGGTGATATGTTTACAGGTTCTATCCCATGGAAATTCAGCGAGACGGTTGCGGTCATTGACCCTTGGTTGGCAGAACCAGGTGAGCATACCCAGCATATTGTTGAAAAAGGGTTTAATGGAGAATCTTCCACTTTTGAGAAAAAAAAGGGCGAGGACAAATTTGTCCCGCCGTTGACGGGCCTTAAAGTTATTGACGCAACGCAGGGATACACCGGGCCTTACATTGGGCTAATGTTGGCAGAGGCTGGTGCTGAGGTCATAAAAATTGAACCTAAGGGCTTAGATTGGTCTCGAGATTTGGCCCCACGTACCTCAACGGGGAACAGTGCGTTGTTTGAGTCATTTAATCGTAATAAAGAATCAAGAATGATCGATTGGACTCAAGGTGATGGGCAGGACGAGTTAAAGAATTTGCTAAGTGACGCTGACATATTCCTGGAAGACTGGGGTCCAGGAGTTGCTGAGGGTTACGGGTGTGGGTATGACGAGTTGACAAAGAAAAACCCCAAGCTGGTTTTTCTTGCTTTAAGCGCGTATGGAGAAAAAGGACCGTTTCGTGACCGACCAACTAGTGAGTTAGTGATCCAGGGTATGACGGGTTATTTAAGACTACTAGGTAATTTAGATGAACCACCTGTTCGTGTTGGCGCCGACATTGTAGCCACCTGTTCAGGACCTATTGCACTTACCGGCATCCTGGCGGCACTTTATTTTCGCGAGAAAACAGGCCGAGGTCAAAAAGTTGCGACTAGCTTGCTTGGTGCGATGATGTTTCTTCGCAGCCACGAGTGGGCCGCAATGACTAATCCAGACGAGTGGTTGGGCGATTCGTATTGTACGAATGAAACTGATGCCCCCCATGATGGATATCAAACTAAAGATCGACCTGTCTATATGAGCCCCTCACCGCTTTTAAAAAAGGAAGATTTTTTAAGCATGGTTAAGGACCTGGGTGTTCATGATGATCTACTTGGTAAAACCGAATACGCTGACAATTGGTGGGACACCTTTGGGATGGGATATCTCGCGCGGGAAACTAAACCCATCTGGGAAAAGTACACCACTCAATTAACGGCCAAGGAAGTTCTGGACATAGTGGATAAATATGAGGTCTGGGCGGTGGAGTTTGCTGATCTTGGAGCTTTGATGGATCATCCGCAAGTCAACGCGATAGACCTTGTACATGGTGTTGATGGCAAGCGGTATGTTCGTGCACCATGGCGCGCTCCGTGGGAGCTTCCTTCTTTGCGCCCAGCATCCAATCCTAAAAAATAGGCGATTAATATGAATTTCAATCTCCCTGATGAAACTAAGATGATCCAAGACACCGTTAGGCGGTTTGTTGATAGCGAGCTCATCCCGCTTGAGCAAAAATTTCCAGATCGTCCTAACTCAGCTGATTTGCCTGACGATATTCATAGTACGTTGGTGGGGAAAGTTGAGCAGCTTGGTTTGGCTGCTATGGATGCTCCAGCAGAAATCGGTGGCGCAGGGCTAGGGCTTCTTGATAGCTGCATAGTGACCGAACAGGTGCATCGAAGTACCGCTGGTCGCGGTGTTTTTGCGATGCGCTTTGCGCCAGTTTTACACGAGCTGGGCACCGAAGAGCAAAAGAACAAATATTTGCTTCCCATGGTCGCCGGAGAGCTTCAAGGCGCTAGTGCCTTTAGTGAGCCCCAGGCGGCTGGAGATCTCGCGGGGATTAAAACAACCATCGAAAAGACGGGTGATGGTTGGGTCATTAACGGAAGCAAGTGCTGGATTTCATATGCAAAAATAGCCGATTTTATTTTAGTGCTTACCCGCTTAAAAGGAACGGAGCGTCACGACGGATTAACCTGGGTCATAGTCGAACAGGGAACCCCAGGTTGTATTATTGGTCGTGAACAGAAAATGATTCATGGGCAGTCAACCTATGAAGTATTTTTTGAGAACTGTGTCGTTTCAGACGAGCAATTATTGGGCGGCCCAGGGCAGGGTTGGGGCGCAGGAACTTCATTTTTGTATACGGGACGCTTAGGTATTGCTGCGCGCTCACTGGGTATTGCCGATAGGTGTTTGGAGCTTGCTACTGATTACGCCAAACTGCGACATACCTTTGGCAAGCCGTTATCCTCTCGTCAGGCTGTGCAATGGATGATCGCTGACTCTGCAACTGAGTTGCATGCGGCCCGCCTGATGGTTTATGACGCTGCTTGGCGAGCGCAGCAAGGTGAGAATGTTGTTCTTCAAACGGCAATGGTGAAATCCTATGCGACTGAGATGGTGAGTCGGGTTGTCGATCGTGCGGTGCAGATTCACGGTGCAGCGGGATTATCAAACGAAACGATTCTTGAGCGCTGTTATCGTGATGTAAGACCGATGCGCATCTACGAGGGGTCTTCAGAGGCTATGCGTAGTGTTGTGGCTCGACACTTACTACGCTGATCATGTCAGGTTCTATTAATCTTTGATTGCATCATTGAGAATAGGGATCACTTTTTCAGCTGTTAGTATCATCGATTTACGGCCTAGATCATAGTCAGTCCAGTCATGCCCTGCGTAGACGAGATGATTGAAATCTCCTACGGTGTCCCGAAATTCTAAGATTTGATCTGCGACACTTGATGGGTCTCCAAAGGTTACTAATCGATCAAGCACATAGTCTAAAGTGACCTTATCGTCTGACATTTCTTGGTCTTCTTTAAAAAGATTTAGGCGTCCGCTATCTCTAAATTTGGTCAGTAATTGACTGTAATAAAGAACATAGGGGCTATTAGTGCCTCTGGCATATTCTTTTGCTGTTTTCATGTCGTCCGCAACACAAATATTCTTTGCAATCCGCCAATTTGCAGGGTCTGCCGTCCGACCGCCTAGCGCGCAGCCTTTGGCGTAATTTGACCAGTGCGTTTTTACCCATTTAGGCAGTAAAAAATTAGCTGAGATTGGCTCCCAGCCTCTTTCAGCCATTGCGGTGATTCCTTTTGAGTAAGGAGCAACAACAGTTCCAACAATTGGAGGGTGGGGATATTGGTAAGGCTTTATGATAGATCCCTGTCCAATATCAGGAAGCATTGTTCGCTCTGTGCTCACCTCAAAATAGTCACCCTTCAAGTTATACGGTGCTTCGCCAGCCCAAATATCTAAGACCATGTTGATACACTCAAGAAACATGGCGTTTCTATCTTTGTCTAAGGTCCCAAATATTTCTGCATCAGATAATAGCCCACCGGGCGAGATGCCAAAGTTTAATCGGCCCTCTGTCATGTGGTCGAGCATAGCTATTTCTGCAGCAACACGCGCGGGGTGAGAGTTGGGTAGATTTACTGTACCCGTGCCGAGACGAATATTTTTTGTTTCATAGGCCAGGCTAGCCATAAAGGCGACGGTAGAGGTGATATTTTCGGCGAGATCGGTAGTGTGTTCACCGCAGTAGCCCTCTTTAAAGCCTAGTTTATCCGCAAGGATAAACGCTTCACGATCTTCCCGAATACTTTGAGATATTGGCTTACCTAGGGGGTGAACCGGCATTGTAAAAAACGACAGATCCATATATCTCTACCTATTATGAGCGATGAGCTTAGTGTGCTAGAGATATTTCAGAAGTAAAAATTATATTAAGTAATATTTTGCATCATTTTATCTGATGGCTTAGCGCTACGTTTTGTGCCAGTTTATTTTGCTATGCAACTCCTTCTTTAATAGGTCGGCAAAGATTTTTGATTCGTTAGAAAGGCTAGACGATTTAGGCTCGATCATCACATAGTCAACGTGTAGTGGTGATCCAACAATGGGGTTAAGTTTTCGAACATCGCCTTGTCTATCGTTCAAACACACTAACCCTGGTAAAATAGTTTTCCAATCTGATACAGCTACCAGCTCTAACGTTCCAAGCATAGAGTCAAGCTCTAGTATCTGGGAAACTTCTATGTTGTGAGTCTGAATATAGGCATCAATTCTGTCACGCCGGGCATTTGCTGATCCGGGTAATACTAATTTATAGGGCCCGCCTTCGGTGAGGTTAATTGGCTGCATATTTTTGTATTCCCCATCGGCAGCTGATACTAGAAATTCTTGGTCGGTACCCAAATATTCGTTTTTAGTCCTGCGTTCTTCTCCACTTGTGGGTGCCGGAACAATCGCAAAATCAAGGATACCTTGGGCGACATCTTGGGTTAATTGGTCGCTATAAGCTTCTAAAATTTTAGTCTCAACCAGAGGGTACTTTGAATACATTGCCGTTAATGTAGAGGGGAGGATAGAGCGCGTGAAAGTGGGAATTAAGCCAACACGAACTGTCCCGGTGAGCTTTTCTCCCATAGTACGCATTTCTTGCGTAGCCTCATCGACGTTTCTTAATATTTGAGTGGCATGGAGATAGAATCGATTGCCCATTTCGGTGGGCGTAACGCCATTAGCAGAGCGCTTAAATAAACTGCCTTTAAGTTGATATTCCAGATCTTTTATTTGCATCGACAACCCTGATTGAGTGGCGTGACTTCTCGTAGCGCCTCCGGTAATCGATCCCACTTCATAGACGGCAACAAAATAACGCAGTTGTTGTAGTTTCATTTATAGGCCTCTCTGTCTTTAAAGCGATATAAGAAAAAATGATAGAAGACATATTATGATATTATTTGTTCTGATGGTAGTCTTTCAGGTATCGTTCTGGGAAATCTACACGAGATGTCACTATGTCGAAAAATATTAAGTCGTCTGAAAATTCTGCTATTACGCCGGCCATATTACGTGAAGCCCTGGGTAGTTTCCCAACGGGGGTAGCTGTAGTGACAACCTTAAGTGATGATGGTAAGCCAGTCGGGCTGACGGTTAATTCATTTAATTCAGTTTCTCTCGAACCAGCGCTAGTGCTCTGGAGCTTAGCATTATCATCGCCAAGTATCGGTGCGTTTCGTCAACATCGCGCTTTTGCTATTAATATACTTCGAAAGGATCAAGAAGAACTGTGTATGAAATTTGCTCGTCCTGCTGAAGATAAATTTAGCGGCGTCAAATGGGCAGAGGGGTATAAAGGTATCCCTGTTCTTGATGGTGCAGTAGCGACTTTAGAGTGTGAAACCTATCAGATTGTAGAGGGTGGTGACCATGAGGTTTACATGGGAACTGTTAAGCGAATTCACAGGACAGACAGCGCACCATTGGTTTTTCACCGGGGGCAGTTAGTTCAACTAGCGTCTTAAACTTGTGCTTTCGTTATTACTCAAGAAACGGTAGATTAAGTAAAGTATCAGAATAGCGTAAGTGCTTTTTGATGCGATATTGTGGCACGATGTGCTGACGCCTATTCATATGAAAAGAATCTGTCATGATGGATGATCTTAAAAACAACCTTATTGATATTGGTGATCTGAACCTGCATTACCAGATTACCGGTCCGTTAGGGGCCCCTTGGGTGACCGTCGCCCATTCTTTGGCAACCAATATGAGTATGTGGGAATCCCAGTTGCCAGTCTTAAGCGAACATTTTAGAGTTTTAAGCTTTGATGCACGAGGGCATGGCGGCAGCGATATACCAAAAACCGCAAGTGCTATGAGTAATTTAGTCGAGGATGTATTAGGTTTGTGGGATCGGCTAAATATCGACTGTAGTCATTTTGTTGGTCTTTCTATGGGCGGCATGACGGGTATGGGAGTCGCCCTAAAAGCACCTCACCGAGTTCAGTCATTAGTCGCTTGTGATTGTCGTTTAGATGCTCCACGCTTTTTCCAGGATATGTGGGATAAACGTATTGAAGTTGTCAATTCAGATGGTATGCAGGGTATTCTCTCACAGACCATGGCGACTTGGTTTACGCCTCAACACCTTGATGCCGGGGGAGATGTTATCGACCACGTCAGCCAGATGATTGTTAATACCCGCGCCGAAGGTTTTATTGCATGCGCTAAGGCGCTTAAAGGCTTAGATTATAAGTCATTAATTGCAACAGTAGCGGTGCCTACCCTTTACGTTGTAGGTGATCAAGATGGTCTGCATCCGAGCGAAATGGCAGAGCTTGCAGACCTAACGCCTGAAGCGGAATTTGTCATATTAGAGAATGCGGCACACCTATCTAATATGGAGCAACCGCAGATATTTAACCGTACAGTTCTAGAATTTTTATTAGCTCATTGAGATAGTAGAAAGCAGAGCAATGCGTTCAATCTCTGGAGTGCGCTTTGTGTTAATGCACTCAAAATCTGTCGGTTTAATGATAACTATGGATATAGAGTTAGTTGCGATTGCAGCATCTCCAGTTTAAGGTTGAGCTTGTAGATGAAAAGAAATAGATTG
>TARA_B110000114_G_scaffold92641_1_pt1 | contig 13452 bp, 12 predicted proteins | sample TARA_B110000114 | Tara Oceans TARA_B110000114 (sample SAMEA4397311) | marine metagenome | biome: Polar Biome; feature: [SRF] surface water layer (ENVO:00010504); material: water (ENVO:00002006), including particulate matter (ENVO:01000060) such as... | depth 5 m
ATGACACCACCGATGAGTCCACCCGATGCAAATCCTTCTTTGAATCCGTTGAATGCATCAACCATTGTCATTATGATAGTGATGGGGAAGAAGATTACACGACCAAGAGTTCTGAATATGGTGAAGAATTTTCCGAAGATACTACCAAAGGATTTGAAGAATCCACCAATCTTACTTATTATCCCTGCGGATTTCTTACCCTGACCACCAATCATTTTACCGAGTTTTGATATATCTTCACCCCATGCCATGAATGGTTTGAAGAGTTTATTTCCAACAGTAGTTAAGGATGTCATTAAGGATTTCAGTCCTCGACCAAACCCTCTGGTGAACAGTTTGAAATTAACTTTCAATCGTTTACCGAAGGTGCTTCCGAACTTTTTAAATGATTCCGAGAAGTTACTCAATGCTTTGGTTAAGTTATTTGGTAACCTGTATAGTCCCTTAACTAACTTATTTGTTCGAGTTGTTGGTTTACCATCAACACCTAAACCGACACCACGGAAGAATCCCTGAAGAATCTTTCCCTGTACTCCGCCCAATGCCTTTGTTAAAAGTTTAAGAGTTGCCTTACCATACCCTAAGAAGAATTTACCAATACCTCTAGTGATAAATGCCAGTCCCTTTAAGACAGGGCCCATTACCATTCGAAGAACATCAGTAAACCCCTGTACAACACCTGCGACAAGACCAGCAATTGCACCAGTGATACCAGCAATCAGACCGAGGAAACCAAATCCCTTGGTATCTCCCATGAGTTTACTCAAATCAGGAAGAGGGGAAACACTGGGTGCATCCTTCTCCTCTTGTTTTTCCTCTTGTCGGTCACCCGCATTATTCTTTAATTCTTGGAAGTACTTACCAAACATTTTAGCCAACGCACCAACTTCGGACGCAACCTCTTGGGTTACACCACGTGACTCTGCGTTCTCTTGTTTGGTCACCTCAATTAGATGACTTATAGTTTTCTCTGCCATTATTACTATCTCTGTCGTTGACGTTCTTCTTGTTCGTGACGTTCTTTCTCTTCTTTAAGATGCTCTACTAGTAGAGCAACATAAACATCCCTCTCAAACGGCATCATATTCTCAAGTTCTGATAATGAGTAATTATGATGTTGCATCATGCCAAAGTTAGTCTTGTAATGGTTTACAAGGTTATCGTGTGAGAGGCATATTAAAAAAAATCTTGAATACCTTTTAGTGTTTTACTCTGTTCTGTACCACACGATGGACATTTAAAGTCTACATCGTGTTTCATTGTTGGTGCACTTTGCATAAACCCACCAATCTTTTCAAACTGTGCGTTAGTCATTGAGTCGATGAACTCTTGCATCTCCTTTTGAGTGACATCATTAGCATCAATCCTTTCGTCTTCGGTCATAATCGTCTTAATACACTTACCGATCATCTTGAAACCAAACTCAGTTTCCGACATTTTCTCGTCAAAGTTATTGAGGAAATCGTGAAACGCTGGGTACTTCAGTTCCAAACTAACACTCGGTGTCAGTTCAATCATAGGACTTACATCAGGAAGTTCAACTTCAATTTCCTGTAGGTTGACCTTACATTCTGTTGCGTGGTCACACTCTTCATTCTCACACTTGATATTAATCGCAGCAGTCTCACCAACTGAACGTGAACGAATCTGCGTAAACATATACTCAACATCAAATACGGTGAGACTTTTTGCTTTAACATCGTCACAACAAATTGCAACAACATCAATCATTGCTCTCATTGCTTGTTTCTGGTCTCCACCCTCAAATGCGAGTAGAAGAATCTTTTCTTCCTTCACGAGATAAGGTCTATATAAAATCTTCTCTCCCGTGGACGGTTGTACCATTTCATGTGACGGGGTTGTGTTTAACTTAGGTAATGCCATTATATTTTCTCTCTAATAATAATATGTTATAAAAACTTTCTAATCAGTTCGCCTGCGAGACCTTCAATAAATCCAGTATCTTTTGCGTCACCGCCTTTGGACTTCCAGTTCTTGTATGATAGTTGTACCGTCACTTCAAGTAACTGTCCGTCATCACTCAACTCAATTGCAACTAATGAAGTTGGGTATGCTTTATCTAGGACTATTGTATATGTGATATCGTCACCGAATATCAAATTTAAATCTAACTCACCTTGTGCAAGGTCAATCGGCCCTAGTCTGGGTAATCTTGAACGTAACGATGAAGGAATCTTACCAGCATCGTATAGTTGTGTTTTCTTAATGGGGAAAGATGTACCCCTCTTAATGTGTTGAATGATTACTGGATGGGTGTACTCGTTAAAGTATCCCACTTCGTGAGTCTCTTGGTTGACCGCAAGGTTTTGCCAAATCTCAAAGTATCTCCGTATCTTCATATCATTAAGACAATGGAATGTCAGGGTAACGTCTTCGATTGCGTGACCGTATGCTACCTTACTTGTTTCTAAACCAATGGTTCGTTCGGTAGATAGTATTTGTCGGCCGGGCAGTGATGTTGCCTTACACAACAGGTTCATCTCTCGTGCGTCACCTGTTAACGGTGGTAGGAAAATCTTAAACAGATTCCCCATTGCCATGCCACCACCTTTACCAATCTGTGACTTGAATTCATCGATACGTGCTACCATTAACCTTTACCTATCTTTTGTCTTGAATCGTAGAACACCTTCTGAGAGTTTGCCTTACGGAACTGTGCGGTTGGTAAGAATGTTGCAATCTCCCACTCAGGTTGTGGTACTTCCGCAAACTTACTCTTGACGTGTGCATTCAAGTAATGTTTGAAACATGGTTCGTAGTATCGCAACTTCGCAATACTCTGTAATTTCTTATAGTTGATAGCAAACTTTGCATCTTCGTTTTTATTACTAGCAGAAGTCTCCATCAACGCATCCAACATCTTTGCACGAAGGATAGGTGGAAGGTAGTGAAGGTTCAATCCATAGAACCCACCCTTTGCAGGGCCAACAACAATAACCAAGGGGAACAAATCGTAATACGGAAGTGTGTCCTTAGTCTTGGGGTCATAGAAGAACATCTGCATTGTTCCCACAACACCACTCTTTGTACGACTCTTTAGTTGTTCCTCTTTCATCAATGCTTCACGATTGATGGAACGCATATTAGATGCTTTCTTTTGGAACCACTCACGACTTTCCTTAGTACGGGGAGTTACTCCCGCACGGAATGCTTGTAGTTCTAGTCTGTTGAATATATTACTCATAGTTCTATTTATACTTATTTTTTACGTTTCTTACGAAAAGGTTTTAAAGTTTTACCTAAAGGTTTCAACGGTTTGGTTGACTTAGGAATGATACTCTTCAGAGGTTCGTTCTTCTCCGTCCATATAACAAACTTCCATCCACGTTCCTCTGCGTACTCCCTTGCGGCATCCCACTTATTTATATTCTTAACATAGGTAAAACTCTCGGTTAGATATCGTCTGGTGTTCTTACTACCAGTCGGTATCCTAGTCTCCTTGTCTGGTTTGATCTCTACCAAGAAAGTCCTACCACTGGCCATCACCAACTTCATGTCCATAAAATATCTATGATAACGCTTGTCAACCTCATATAAGTATGGTATAATGACTTCTTCGGATGACCACTTTACTACGTCAGGGTTACCATCTGCCCACTTGAATGCGTGTTTCTCCCACCCAGACCTATAGGTGACCTTTGTATGATCTCCCTCGTACTTCGATGGATTCTTTACGGTGTATATACCAGAATGTGTTTTAAATGCCATAAAAACCTTATAAATAAAGATAAATGATTTACAACCTATTTATAGAGAAAATAAAATGCCTGATAACATATACGATGCCAAAGTCGGAGACAAGTTAACTCCAGAACAAATAATCCAAGCAGAGAAAGGTGAGACTCAGGGCACTGCAACAGAACCCGAAGGTGTGATAGCGAACAAGAACAGAAAGGAGTTGGAATATCCGTTAAACAATCCAGATGATTATAAAGGTAGAATCGTCTTTAATGTCATGAAAGACGCAGAGACTGACCTAGGTAATGTCGTGGGTGCTGTTACAAGTTTTATTAAAAAGACTGTAAACCCTGATGATGATGAACCAGATGGTAGTGCTATTGAAGAGACAACTGGTGCAAATCCTGAAGACAAGGTAAACGGTGTCGATGACTTTAAAAATGGTAGTAGTGCGGTGCAAACTGTTACAAGCGCCAAACCACTCGAAAAACTTGATAGACAAGTATCTTTGTATCTACCTGTTGGTCTACAGTACCGTGACAATGTCGCATACGACAATATGGACTTGGGTGGTATGGGTGCGGGTGTTGAGTCGGGATTGAAAAGTGGTTCTGGTGCTGTAAATGCTTTAATTGACGGTGGATTTAAAACTTTTCAGGCGGCACTTGCCGGTTCTGCTAATAAGAATGCCGCAAAGGTTGCTACTGTCAAACTTGCGTCCGCATTACCAGATGAGATTTCGGGTGCATTTAGGTCTGCGGCCGGTGTGACATCAAATCCTAACACACGTGTATTGTTCAAGTCGGTTGGATTACGAGAGTTTGCATTTGCGTTTAAGTTCATTGCGACTTCTCCGAAGGAAGCAACGGAGATCAAGGAAATCATCAAACTCTTCCGAACAGAACTGTACCCCGAAAACATTAACATGCCCGTTGCTGGTAGTAATATATCTATTGGTTATCGTTTCCCAAATAAGTTTCAAATTGAGGTTGAGTATAATGGAGAACAGGTTGCGACTAAAATCAAACCATGTTACCTCCGTGACGTGGGTGTGACTTATAACAACACTGCGATGGCAATGCATAGTGACGGTAACTTCTCTGAGATAGAGATGACTCTATCATTCCAAGAGACAAGAACACTCAACAGGAAAGACGTTGAAGAGGACGGATTCTAATGACAACTAAATACTTCTCTAATTTTAATATCATCTCTTACAGATTTGGTGACAACGAGAAACCAGTACTGTTTGACAATCTTAGTCAATATGTTGATGTCATAGATGGACTCAAGGATAACCTTAGTTTCTATAACCAACACACAATTATTTCTGGTGAACGTCCTGATACTTTATCCTATAAGTTGTATGGGACTACGGATTACTACTGGACGTTCTTTTTGATGAACGACCATTTGCGTGTATCGGGTTGGCCTATAGATGCTCACACCATTCTGGATATTGCGAAAGAAAAGTATCCACACCGAACTGTTACCACAAATGATGTTGTCGCTGCAAACTTTCCGGTAGGAACGGTGGTAACCGGACTGAGTAGTGCTACGGTAGGAACTATTGTCAAACGAGACCTATGTATGGGTCAATTGGTTATCGATACAGTAGATGACAACAACTTTGATAAGAACGAGTCTATCGCATACACTAGTGAGGAAGGTGCGTTCTATGTTGCACAGTTGATACGAGAATCCACACAGTATGATGCAGTTCATAACTATGAGTTGAATGGGGTACATCAGGACTTACCACTCTACGACTTTGGTAATCCTGGCGCAACGTGGACTCCCATCACTTATAGAGATCGTATGGAACGTAGAAATGATGAGTTGAAAACTATTAATGTATTGAAACCATCCGTCATAAATAGGGTAGTGAGTGAATTTAATAACTTCCATAAGGCAAGTTAATGAGTAGTAAAACGACACAGTCGCAACAATTTAAGATTATTAAGGCAGAGATATCAGCTGATCGTCTTGGTGGTGTTAACACTAATACATTTGATGTCCGTACATCTATTGCGGAACTGAACATCTTCGAGAGTCTGGACAAACCTTATCTTACTGGTACGGTTGTTATTCTGGATGACAAGGCATTGTTCGATACAATTAACTTCCAAGGTACGGAACGACTGTCTGTAGAGATGGCCTCGGTTGACAATAACTTGAATGTAGTATTCAAACGTACCTTCATTATGACAGGTATTGAACAACAAGTCAAGTCGAATGACAACGGAAAGTCTTCGATTGTGGTTTTCACGTTACTTGACGAACACGCATTTCTTTCATCATTAAAAAAGATTAGTAAGTCATTCAACGGACGTATCGATGATGTTCTGATCAAACTACTTGCCACCGAGTTGAAACTGAATATTGATCTATCATACCTGTTCTTACCTAATGGACTGAAGGCACTTCCATTACAGACGAACATGAGGGGCATCATCCCAAATATGTCACCTATAGATGCGATCAAGTGGTTGACTAGTAGAGCAACGACAGTGACGGGATCACCATTCTTTACCTATGCAACGATGCATGATGATAATCTACGTCTAGGTAATCTAGACTCCATGTTATCACAAAAAGCGTTTAACTCAAGGATACCCTATACATTCAACCCAGCAAACGTTTCTAATGCGGAGACACAGACTGAGTTTGAAAAGACATTTACTATTAAGGCAATGAAGACATCTAAGTCTGCAAACACTCTCAGTCTTGTACAACGTGGTGCGGTGGGTGCTCTATTACAAAACACCAATCTTAACACGGGTATTATAACCAAGGGTCATCACAGTATAAGAAACGTCCTAGATAGACTAGAGAATACAAATATCATTGGCAATAACCAGAATGTGTTTGACCCCAGATTTAAAGTGGATAACAAGTTAGTAGACGAATATGACGCACAAGTCTACACAACAGTCACTTCTACGGGTACTTACGGTAGACATAAAAGTTATCATGATGAGTATGATGGAACTAAGTTTAAAAAGAAATTAGAGAACCGAGCACTACTCAACCATATGTACAAGAATATGTTTAATGTTGTGGTAGAAGGTGCGGGTTTTATTATCGCAAAGGCTAGTGTTGGTGACATCGTTAATTTAAAGGTTGTGAACGACAACGTAGAAAGTTCTAGTGTTGCGACCGAGGACGATCTTATCGACAAATCGAAGTCTGGTGATTTTATAATCTATGATACAAGACATACGTTCCAAGGTACACAACACACCGTGTCAATGAACCTGTGTAAACTGGAGAAACTTCCGTAATGAAACCGATTCTATCAGAGTTCTATGGTGACAACACACGATGGTTCATTGCAACTGTTGTTGATGCCTCACCCCCATATGGTTACGAAGGACGTGTGAAGATTCGTGTACACGGAATACATACGGAGTCTACCAGACTAATTCCCCAGAGTGACTTACCTTGGGCCCAATGTGTTATCCCAACCACAGAAGGTGGTGCTTCTGGTATAGGACGGATGCCACAGTTGCAATCAAGTGCTTTAGTGTTTGGTATGTTTATGGACGGAGTTAATTCACAGACACCTATTATATTGGGTTCTCTTCCTCATATAGAAAATCCTTCTATAGTCCAACAAGGACAGAAGTTCGAAGATACCGGAACAGATAACAAACCAGAGACCCTCTTCGAGAAACTCGGTGCAGCATTAAAACCAAAAACGACTGACATCCAAAATGAAGCGGCCGGTAACATCAACAACCTAGTTAAACTTGCACGAGAAAACACATCGGTGACTTTCTTCTTGAACCTAGGGTACTCTGTGAAACAGGCTATAGGTATAACTGCGGGACTTACCCACGCATCTGGTATGCGAACCGGAACCAATCCCCAGTCTAGTGGTATTGGTAATTTCCGTAATGGTCGATATCAAGACTTACTGAGATTCTCTAGTAAGAACAATGAGTTTCTTACACAGTTGACCTTTGTTGCATATGAATTAAACGGGTCACAGTCTGCCACCAACATAAGATTATTGCAATTAGACAGACTCGATAACAACGGTATCTGTCAAGTATTCAGTAGATATTATTTGGAGAAACCTGATAACGCAACAAGCAAACAAATAGAATTGGCCGCACGAAGACTGATCGATAGGATAACATAATGGCATTAAATAAAACAGACCTAAATCTCGTTCTGAATGCAGAAGGTAGAAAGAAAGAAGTTGGTAATGCTAGGTTTCAAGACCAGTCTATAAGTGCTATCGAGGAAACATTTGTCAAAACGACAACAACCCTTGGACAAGAAGACGGTAAGATTCTCGGTGGTATCAAGTCATTAGGACAGTCTACCAATTCTTCGGAAGAGGTTATTACTAGTGCTGTTGGTCTGATAACCGATACTCTCCCTGCATTGTCTGGTGCGAAAGGAAATGTGTTAACAGTCACCAATGCCACGGTACTAGACTCTGATGGAAAGTTCTTACGATACAAGTTACCAAGTGATTCTGATGGTAGTCTTGTACTTAATGCATTATCGATAGACTCTGCCGGTGGTGTTGTTTCGGTAGTAAGAGGTCTTCTTGGTCGTGACTCAGATGACAATGCTCGTTCTTTTGGTTCTACAACCACAAGTGTTACTGCACTGACAGGTCTTCCTGCACTCAAGGCAAATGTCCCTACATCTGCACTTGCAGTAGTAACGGACGGAACTGGACAAAGTATTGCGGAATGTGTTAGTATTGCAGAACAAAAGAAGAATGCAGACTTTGCGGAGATTACCGCATTTACCGATGTCATTGAAGCGATGAGACCACCTGCCTCTGCTGGTGGTGGACTGTTTGGTAAGATCAAGTCTGCGATGAGTGCTGTGAGTTTTGCGGGTGGACTTGGTGCTACACTGAACCAACTCGCTCCAGTCGCTGCTCTAAACGACACTCTTGCTCAAGTGACTAGCAAAGTCAATGAATTGGAAACACTTGCGTTAGGTGCTACGGAGAAGTTTGCGGCACTAGGTACTGAGGCAATGGCAATTGGTGACGGAATGATCCAATCAACGTTAGATCAAGTTACCAATATTACTGGTGTTCAGGATTTAATCGCGAAGGGTAATAAACTAAAAGACCAATTGGATACTCTACCTACCATAAATGATGTTATCGGAACAGATTTGAGTAATGTGGTTGATGTTGTTAACAAAGTTACCGATGAGGTTAATACATTCGAGGCAGACTTCAATCAACGTATTGACAAAGGTTTACTAGGAACTCTACAGAATGTTGCGGAGGGTTTGACTGGTGATGCCGCAAGTTATATCTCAAACCTTGTTTCCGGTGGTATCGTTTCGTCTGATCAAGAAAGACAACAGATTCTTGCACAGTTTTCTAGTGATGATCCGAGACAAAAAAAGGAAGCTGTTAAGACCTTGACTGGTAAGTCCATCAATGTATCAGAACGAATGAAATCCATTATCGGAACGGATGAGAATACCTCTACTACGTTAGAGATGCAAGTTCAGATGATTAAGAAGGCGAGAGAACAGGGTGTGCCTGAACAAGAGATTGCCATTGCTCAACAAGAGATATCTACTATTGACGATAAGATGAGTAAACTAGATACCACAATCGGTGGTTCTGTTGTTGTCGAAGCAAGTCTATTTGAAGAGGCTGTCTCAATCGATCAGTCGAGTAAATGGTCTGGTCGCAACAGTCCAGATGATATCTTTACATATATTTCTTCGGTAGAAGAGTTGGATGCCGAGTTTACTAATGTCCACCGAGAAGTTACCGAAGTTATTGTTCATGCCTCAGAGACTCACACCAATAAAAACATAGGTGCGATAGAGATAAATAACATACATACCGAACTTGGACATGACGGTATTGGATATCATTATGTTATAAGAAGAGACGGTAGATTGCAACGTGGTAGACCAGTCAACACAGAGGGTGAACACGCAATTGTCAATGGACATGACAAACGATCTATTGGATTGGTCATGGTTGGTGGGTTGAACGTTTCTACTGGTGAAGACAATCCTACGAATTATAGGTCTGCCCAGTCATTCACAAGAGAACAGTTTACAACACTAGAGAAGTTCTTTGCTAGTTACTATCGCAGATTTCCGGGCGGTCAGGTGTTTGGACACAACGATGTTGATGAGGCCGAACATGACCCATACTTTGATGTGGTAGATTATGTTGATTCGGTATTCAGGAAAAAGAATAAATTGATTGACCCCAAGACAAACGGCCCAATGAGTCCATCGGAGATTAATAGTGACAACTAAGAGAGACAGTTTTGATTTAAGAGTTGATAAAATCGGTGAAGGTGCTGAGAATTCTCTTGGTGTTGCCCAAGATGGTATGCAAGACCCTACGGGAGAATATCCCAAGAGAGAATATAACTACGGTTCTTCAATCAACAAAGCATCACGTGGCACAAAGATAAACAATCTTTATGTCGGGGGTGGTGACATTGGGGTATCTTTAAATATCGAACCACAACGTCCATCCGAGTATCCGTTCAACCAAGTACAAGAGACTGTCTCCGGTCACGTCATCGAACAGGATGACACGCCAGGCGGTGAACGTGTATTAATCAAACATCGTACTGGTGCGGGTGTTGAAATGAGAGCAGATGGTTCTGTTATCATCTCTGCTGTCAATAATAAGATTGAAGTGACTGGTGGTGATCAGACTGTTATCATTGAAGGTAATGGTAATCTAGTGTATCAAGGTAACCTCAACCTTAAAGTGACTGGTGACTATAATGTAGACGTGGGTGGAAACTATAACGTTAATGTTGCTGGTAGTCTACGTGAGGATATCCTAGAGAACCACAAGACAACCGTCACGGGTAATCGTGAACTGACCACAAAGAAGACCAAGACAACAAGAACCCTCGGAACCTCTACCGATGTCATGTTAGCAGATTATAATTCGTTTGTCAAACTTGATCAGAAAAACTTTGTTGAAGGTAATATGGAGTTTGCGTCAGAAGACAATATCTTTATGTCTGGTAAGGAAGCATTTGTTGTGTCGAGTAAGAACGCAAACATCACTGGTGCAAAATACATTTCCATCATGGGACAGAAGGGTGCAATCGGTGGTAGAATGGTTGACTTCACAGGTAACGTATTCCAAGGTGGAGAAGGCCCTGTCGAGTATAACTCTGGTGCGGTATTCTATGGTACGTTCATGGGTAAAGCATCCGAAGCGTGGAAGGCAAACAACGCAGACAATGCTGACCTTGCACTGAGATCGTATTTCGCCTCAAACGCAAAGCACTCACTGACAGCAGTAACCGCAGGAACCGCTGCGACAGGTGCTGCAACATTTAGTACACCCAAAATATTGTCGGCAGGTATACATCTACCCAAGAAGACAAAAGAGTTTCAGTATCCCAGTTCTGGGCCTGCGGAAGTTCAGATCACTGGTGAGTGGGTTGTTGGTCAAGCAGTCAATGGTGACTATGCAATCAAGACTGTTGTTCTTGACGGTGGTGACGTATTATTGGCAAAGACACTTCTTACTGATGATTATAATGACGTGTTCAACAAGATTCCTACTACCCAAGAGATTCGTTCTGCTTTCCGAAACGCATCGTCTAGAGACTCAATTGGAAGTGTACTTGTTTCGGAAGAAAGACTCAACCCAGAATATAAATCAAAGTCCCCACCGAAAGTCGGTAGGACTGCAAAGAAATCCGCATCATCTAGATTTGGATTTGAACCGATTGGTAATGCAATCGAAAATAGAGGAAAGAGGTTTACACCGTGATAGTATTAGTTGATCCAGTTTATAATCCAGAATCTCAAGGTAGTATTACCGCTGCGACCAAGTTGGGGCCGGGAATTACAATCGCAAGGTTCCTCGGTGCGTATGGTGATAGAACACCATTCAATCATGTGGTAACTAACACTGCACGTAAACAGATTGCACGACACCTATATTTACAATCCGAAGCAATACGAATCATCAACGGTAACACAAAGAACTTCAATGATGTTCGTTTGATTGTTTCGGAAGGTCTCTACAAACTCAGAGAGACTGATGCCAATGATGATATTATGAAGAAGAAGTCTGATGGTAGACTTGTATATTATCAAGTAATAGATCAGGAAGGTAAGATCAATCTAGAGAAGACATTCGATGTTGCGGAATACTGGAAAGACTATATTAAGTTTGGTACATTGTACCTAGACTATGATAATTACAATCCAGACGGTAGTTTGACCGCATCAATTGGATTAGAGTTCCCTACAACACCAGCGACCTTCGACATTAGTTTTGCGGGAGACGTAAAAACTTATTTCAATAACGAACTAATGAGTGCAAACGAATTAGTAGAAATCGAGGAAAGTGACTAAAAAGTCATATAAATAGAACTATGGCAATACGAAGAGCGTTCGCACAAGAAGATAGAGACCTACAAACGGCATCGGTATCAACGAGTCGTGTTAGGGAGTATTCTGATATTGATTTAACATTTACCGCCAAACCGACTAGTGGAGAAATCTACAAGAAAACGGATGCAGCGGCAGTGAAACAATCAATCAAGACACTAGTACTTACAAACTTACTGGAGAAACCATTTCGTCCCGACTTTGGTGGTCACTTGCAGGGACAGTTGTTTGAATTGGCAGATAGAGGAAAGTCGGCTTCTCTAAAGAGAGGTATCATTCAAAACATCGATGTATACGAACCAAGGGCAAAAGTTCTGGATGTGGTTGTGAATCTACAACCAGATAGAAATAGTTTAGATGTAACAATAAAATTCAAGGTAGTGAATACCGAAGAACGGGTCGAATTCACTACTACACTTGCAAGGTTAAGATAAAATGGCGACAACAATAAAATCCACATCGTTAGACTTTGATGCGATTAAGAATAACCTCAAGGTATTTCTTGCTGATAAGAACGAGTTTGCAGATTACAACTTCGAAGCATCTGGTCTTTCCAATATTTTGGATGTCCTTGCATATAATACGCATTATAATGCGTTGACTGCTAATTTTGCTTTGAACGAATCTTTCCTAGGGACGGCACAGTTACGTAGTTCTATAATCTCTCTTGCCGAGGGTATAGGTTACATTCCAGATTCGAAGACATCGTCTCAAGCAATTATTAAACTGTCGTTGAATCTTTCGGGTGTTGCTGGTCGCGAAACCAATATTCAAATTCCGAGTGGAGTTAAGTTTAACGCAACTGTTGATGAGACTGAATACGTATTCCAGACACTAGAGAACATCTCTGCGGAAGACAACGGTGCTGGTCTATATGAGTTCAGTAACGCATCTGGGAATAAGAACATTAAGATACATGAAGGAACCGAGAGGGTTAAGACCTTCATCGTTTCGAGAGCTGAAGACAACGAAGTCTATATCATTCCTGACAAATCAATAGATATTGATACCGCAATTGTTCGTGTATATGAACAACCGTCTTCTTCAGTATTCCTTCCGTATACAAACATTGTTAATGCTAACACCATTAGTGAAAATTCGACACTGTACATCCTCAAAGAATCACCTAACGGTCTCTTTGAATTGTCCTTTGGTAACGGAACAACCTTGGGTAAAGCACCCCCGACTGGCGCAAAGGTTACGGTAACTTATCTTGCCAGTAGTGGTTCGCCATCAAACGCTGCTAAGACTTTCGAGGCACAGTCTGGTGTAAGTGTTGCGGGTCAGACCTACGATATGACAGTAACAACGGTTGCTAATGCGGTTGGTGGTTCTTCGAAAGAAACTATAGAGTCTATTAGACAG
>TARA_B110000114_G_scaffold185004_1_pt1 | contig 13332 bp, 16 predicted proteins | sample TARA_B110000114 | Tara Oceans TARA_B110000114 (sample SAMEA4397311) | marine metagenome | biome: Polar Biome; feature: [SRF] surface water layer (ENVO:00010504); material: water (ENVO:00002006), including particulate matter (ENVO:01000060) such as... | depth 5 m
TATATTGACACTCAGTTATATTTCCCTGACGTTTATAAAAAGTATCAAAGAATATATGATATATCATATCACATTCAATATTTTTTTTTTTTACATATTTATATATTATAAATATATGATGCATTAAATGCCATATATTATTTATATGTGTCATGGGCAATAGTAATATAGATTTATATGTTTTATTGCTATTTTTAATAGAATCGTTTATTTTGTGTAATGGAATTTCTGAAAAATTCATTTTATATTCTGTAAAGCAAGATAAAGCTGAATTCTTTATATTAATGTCGATTAATATATTATTAGTATCAGTATCAATATATAATTTCATCGCAGTTTATACATAATATTAGAAAAACTTCATATAGTAATTAATTAATATAAAGATTTGATAATTGATGTTTTATATAATCAAAAGATGGTAAAAATAATTGCTGAAATTGGAATTAATCACAGCGGTTCTTTAGAGGAGTGTAAAAAAATGATAATGCTTGCCAAAGTAAGTGGCTGCGATTATGCTAAAATTCAAAAAAGAAATCCTGATGTATGTGTGCCAGAGCATCAAAAGTCTGTAATGCGTAAAACGCCTTGGGGAGAAATGACATATCTAGAATATAAATATAAATTAGAATTCAACGAAGAACAAATAAAAGAATTAGTCGAATATTCAAAATCAATAGGGATTGAGTTTTTTGCAAGTGTTTGGGATTTAGACAGTGTAACGCTGATGTCCAAATATACAAAAATTGTCAAACTTGGAAGCCCAGTTATTAACAATCTTGAACTATTGAAAGCTACAAGAGAAGCGTTTGATTTTGTTGTAATGAGTACAGGCATGAGTACAGAAGAAGAAATTGAAAGGGCGGTTGAAGTTGCAAAACCGGATGTAATTATGCACACTAATTCTACATATCCCTGTCCACCGGAAGATCTAAATTTACGATACATGGAACATCTAAATTCAAAGTACGGCAAAAATGCCGAGATTGGTTACAGCGGACATGAATATGGATTAGTAACAACGTTTGCCGCGGTTGCGATGGGTGCATCTTGGGTGGAAAGACATATTACTATGGATAGAGAATCTTGGGGGTCGGACCAAAAAGCGAGTATTGAACCATCGGGGTTATTCAAAATTGTAAAAGGGATTCGCGACATCGAACAAGCCATAAAATATGAACCGGGTCCAAGAAAACAATTTCAAGGCGAAAACTTTAAAAAAGGTACTCTGAGGAAATAATAATATAAAAGTTTTTATATTATAATACAAATGGAATATTATATAAAAAATAAAATAATTAATGAAAATATAAAATTATTTCATAAAGGAGTTCGCGATGATGGCTCAATAAATGTTTTTAAAGATAATGAAACATGTGCATTAGTATTAGATAAAATAAAAGAACAAAATTATGAGTCAAAAGGTTTAAATTATTGGAATAGTAAAAATGTAATAGATGCACGTAATAAAACATATGATGATGATATTCGTCGTTATAATCAAATAAAAAATATTAGTTATAAAACATTATTGGATTTTGGTTGTGGGAATGGGGGATTATTAAAAATTATAAAAGATACCAATAAAGATAAAAATGTGATTGGATTAGAATTAAATGAAAGCCTAATAGAGTATTTAAATAATGAAAATATTTCAACATATAAAGATCTTAATAAAATACCAGATAATGTAGATTGTATAATGTTAAATCATGTACTAGAACATTTATATGACCCCATCACAACTTTAAAACGTATTAAAAAGAAAATGAAAGAACAAACATTATTAATAATTGAAGTACCTCACGCGGATGATTTTTTAATTAGTGAATATAATTGCAATGATTTTAAAAAATTTACATTTTGGTCAGAACACTTAATTTTACATACAGAAAAAAGTTTAATGAATTTATTAAATTTAATAGGATTTAAAGATATAAGAATTTTTTATTTTCAAAGATACAATATTTTTAATCATTTATATTGGTTATCTAATGGAAAACCAGGGGGACATAAAAAGAATAATTATAATGATAAAGAATTAATTGAATCATATAATAATTTTCTAATAAAAAATAAAAAAACAGATACTTTAATTGCACATTGTTATATTTGAATTATTATATTTTTCATTTTATTAAATCTTTAACATTGTCAATATCAACATTATTTTTTTCATCCATAATAAATGGTAAAATATTTTTACCATTTATTGTATTTTCATTTAATATTGATGTATTAAGTATGTCAATATATCCATTATGTAAATAGCATTGGGGTAAAATTTGTCTAGGTTGATTATAAGGCTCTTGAATATTATTAATTACATTAAATAGAGGAATTAACTTATCGTCATTTAATGAATAAATTTTAAATGGAGATTTTTCAAACAAAATGACACTACGTAAACTATCAAATTTATCTCTATTTTTAATAAATATTTCTAATGCTTTATTTATATCTTCGATTTTTCTTGTGGGAGATGTAGGTCTTAATTGTAAAATAATATCGCTATTATAATTTTCATTATTTTTCAACCATTCGACGCAATGATTTATAAATTCAAAGTCAGTAGACAAATCATCACTAATATTATTAGGACGTAAAAAAGGCACTTCAGCGCCATACTTAATGGCTATATTTGCATATTCTTGACTATCTGTGGATACTATTATTTTCATATTATATTTACAATTTTGTGCTTGTTCTATTGACCACGCTAAAAGTGGTTTTCCTTTAAAATCCATAATATTTTTATCACGAATTCCTTTAGAACCGGAACGGGCGGGAATTATACATAAAATTTCAACCATTTAAATATAAATTAATAATATATTTAAATGATTATTTTTGTTGATATTGATGAAACAATTTGTTATTATGAAGGAGAAAGAGATTATAAATTAGCTAAACCATACTATGATAGAATAGAAAAAATAAATAAATTATATAACGATGGAAATATAATTGTTTATTGGACAGCAAGAGGAAGTGTAACTCAACAAAATTGGTTTGAAATTACTTATAAACAATTAAATGAATGGAAATGTAAATTCCATGAATTAAGAATGGGAAAACCTGCTTACGATTTATTTATTGATGATAAAAATATTAATAGTGATGATTATTTTACATCCTTTAAAAATATTTAAATATTCTAGAGTATATTAAATACAATATATTTTAGAATATTTATATGGATAATCACTACATATTCCAAAACAATTAATATTTTTTTCATCAATTCTTTCAGGCATTACACAAATAGTTCTATTAGTAAGTTTACTTCCGGTATAATTCCAAATATTATTTTTTGATGTTAAAACACACTCATCTTTATCATGAAAAAAATATTCAATATTTAAATTATTTGATAATAAATAATAAAGAGCATCAATATTTTTACAATGACAAAATAACTTTTCTTTTATATCTAGTAAAAAATCAATTTAAACATATTAATAATACGATTATAATGTATATTGTTTCACTAGTTGGAAAAACCTTATTAGAACATATGAAAATAAATGAATTACAAAATAATATCGATACATATATTGAACAATTTAAAAAATACAATATGATTTGTAAAGTGATAATTTTTACATGGGAAGAAGAAAATATTTATATACCATTAAAAACTCTAACAAATTGTGAAATAGTTTTTTACAAGGAAAAAGATATGAATTATATTATTAATAATATAAGCGATATTAAACATAAAAATCCTAGCTCACCGCGTAAAAAAGAAGTTTTAAATAATAATTTACATAAAGATAGTACACAAATAAATTTACAATTAGGAGGTTCGTATATAAACATATTTCATATGTGGTGCTTAAAAAAATATTGTATAAATTATTTAAAAAAGTATGAAAATGCATATGTATTTTTAATAAGGTTAGATGCTATTGTTGATTTTGGAGATATTAATAATTGGATTAATGATAACTATAATGCAAACTTCCAACATTTATCTAGAGGCAAACCCAGAAATTGGGAATATAACCCTGTATCTGATCATTTATGCGGAGCTTACTATAAAACACACAAATTAATATATGATATTTCAGAAAAAGAATTATCACAAAGTATGTCTGAAGTTTATTCTGCAGAAAATTTATTATTTTATCACATAAATAAAAACAAAATAAATATTATAAAACATAAATTAGACTTATCAAAATCGTATATGATTAGTCATCATAATCATCCCAGAGTTTAGAAAATATATATTTAATAAGAGTATAAAAATATAATTAAATATAAAAATATTTATAATGAAATCAATTATTTTATTCGGAAAGGTACCTTCAGTTTCTAAATGTACTAAAGAAATAGTAGAAACATATGATGATGTAACTATTGTTAATTACCATTTCTCAAATATATTTTTTAATAAATATAAAAGTATTTATATTTATTAAGTATATGAAATTGGATATAGATGAAATAGTGTATAATATAAATAAAAATGGATATTATATTATTAAAAATTATTTTTCGGCAGAAAAGTGTAAAAATATTTTAAATGATGTGCAAAAGATACAATTAAATAATATTGACTATGCGCCAGGTAAAGATAAAAGAATTCCACATTTTGAAAATTATTCAAAAGGAGCACATAATTTTTTAAATGATGAATTTTTATTGAATATAGGTATTGAAGTAACAAAAAAAAAAGTTGTTAAAAAAAGAAGTCAATTAGGAATTTTAAAATATCATAAAGGTAATGAATGTAGTGGTGGTGGTTGGCATGTTGATAATCATAATCCTCAATTTAAAGCTTTACTTTATTTAACAAATGTTAATTTAAATAATGGCCCATTTGCTATAATTAGTCCTCCAATCACAAGCAAAGAGTATGATCCAGTTTCACAAGAAAAAAATACCAGATTTCCTGATAAAATAGAAGAAGATTATAAAAATAATATAGAATATTTAACTGGAAGTATGGGTGATGTTATATTAGTAAATACTCAAAATATTCATAGAGGAACTGTGATAAAAGAAGGGGAAAGATTTTCTCTAACGAGTTATTATTATAATTAAATTAAATAGTTACTGTACAAATGAAATCAATTATTTTATTTGGTAAAGGGCCGTCTGTTTCTAAATGCACTAAAGAAATAGTAGACAAATATGATGATGTAGCTATTATTAATTATCCTTTCTTAAATGATTTTTTTTTGAATTTATTATCAAATAAAAAAATAAAATATCATTTTGCGAATTGTAGTACTTTTGATAATAGATACACAGATAAAATAAATGATATGTTAAAAATAGAACAAATTATAAATACTAATAAAAATAAAGTAACACCGAATAGTTATATAGATTATTTGAAAAATAAAGATTTATTTAAAGGGTCTATTCGTGAAAAATATATTTTATATTTCAAAGAAAATTATGATTTAGATCCTAACAGCGGAATAATGGCTTTACAATTTTTAATAGATACTGGTGATTATGATAATATTTTATTAGCCGGTTTTGACAATTATAAAATAGGAGAACAAACTTATTACTATCCAATAGAAAATATTAATAAAAATTTAAAATATTTAATTGAAAAAAATATAATTACTAAAGAAGGAAATTTTAATATTACTTCAGGTCATAATCCTAAAAAAACAGAAATTTATTTATCATCGTTGAAAAATAAATATCCAAAAATAAAAATAAAAAGATTGTAATAAATTAATCTAAAATTTTAACAATACAAAAATTTCCACCTTCTTTATAATTTCCAAGTTTTGATGATTTATGTGTATATATTTCTTCTAAATTGAAAAAATGATTTGCATATTCGACAAAGTTATATTTAAACTCATTATCACTGCTATTGAAATCGTCTATCAAAATAATACTATCCTTTTCTAAATTATCTTTGATATATAAATATGATATATTTCTACCGTTTCCATTAGGTCCGTCTAATATTACTATATCATATTTGCCGCTGATATCATTTTCTTGTATATTATAAAAACAATTTCTTTGCCGCCATGTAGGAAGAGCTTTCCTGATTGAAAAAGCATTCTTATTTAAATTTTTACTTTCCATTTGTTCATTAAAATCTTTTTCGTTACATTCTACTAATTCACGAACCCGAAGAGTTAAACATTTATCATTTTCATTTTTTTTATAACACCATTCTAAATCATTATCAAAACTAGTTATTTCAAGTATATCTTCATCTTTTTTATATAAATTATTATAATCTATAAAAAAATTTGTAGACATACCAGACCCAAATTCTAAAATTCTCAATTTGTCTTTTTCTTTCAATTTTTCATCCAAAATATGAATTAATTTTATATAAACATTTTCATTTAATCCGGCCCCAACATTATATTTATATAAATGATCTTTTAAATTTTGCGATAAAGACATTTTTATATTAATTATTGTTTAAATATTTAAATACTTTTTCACACGCATTGCGTCCATATGGATTATCTACCACATTAATTAATTCTTCATCAAAAAAACAAATATTTTCTATAATTTTTGTATCTATTAATTTTCCTATTCCACATTCTATAGTTTCCGGTCTTTCTGTTGTATCTCTACATACCAATACTTTTTTCATTGCACAAACAGCTTCTTCTTGTAATCCGCCGCTATCTGTAATAATGCCACTAGAATTTAATACTAAATGAATCATGTTTTCATAATTTTGTGGTTTTAATACATTAATGTTTTTATTTAATATTTCTTTGCTTTCCGGCAATGATGGATGTGAAATATAAATGAATTTGTATTTATTTGATAACTGATTTAATTGATTCCACATATTTTTTATTTTATCTCCTCGATTTTCACGACGATGTAAAGTTACCACATAATATTTTTTATTTTCTCTTATTAAATTTTTGATAAACATATCCGGATTTGTATGTTTTTGTATATAATCATACATGTCTACTATTGTATTTCCAGTTAAAAACACATTTTCTTTGATATTCTCATTATGTAAATTTTTTATTGATTTCTGTGTGGGACATAAGTGAACACTAGCGATTTGAGAAATTAATCTTCTATTAATTTCTTCGGGAAATGGACTATATTTATTATTTGTTCGCAACCCGGCTTCTAAATGTATTACAGGTATTTTAAAATGAAATGCGCTTAATGAAAGTGTATATGCTGTAGTTGTATCTCCCTGAACAATTATATTTGAAAATGAATTATTACAAAATAATTCTTTCGATTTCAATAATATTTTACTTGACAAGTCATTCAATGTTTGTCCATGTTCCATAATATCTATAAATATAAAATCGGGATTATCGATATACTTATAAAATTGTTTTATCAGATCTTCATGTTGTCCTGTAAAAAGTGTTTTAAATGGAACATTATGTTCTTTAAATTTCATTATTAATGGTATAATTTTTATTAACTCGGGTCTTGTTCCGAAACATATCAAATACATTGCGATATTTATATTAGTTCTGAGTTATTAATTTTAATTCATAATTTTCTATAAAGTATTTTTCAATATTAGTTCTCAATTCATTACTCGTGGTTTTATATGATGAATAATTATCAGTCGCTAATGCATTATGTAGTAAATCAGCCATATCATTATTATACATTTGTTGTGCTGTATAAGATTTTATATTTCCTAGTATTTTTGAAGTAAAACATAAATGCATATCTTCACCAGTATCATATGTAAATGGTTTAATAGAAAACATATAATATAACCATTCTTTTTTGAAGCACCATAGATGACCTACAAAATCAACTAATAGTGGATGATTTCGAATTCCAACTTCTTTCGGTATGCGTAATTTACTTTTATTTTTGTTACTATAACCAAGACGACCGTTTCCGCCAATAATTCCGTTCAACTGTATACATTGGTCCATATAGTTTTTAAAACAATTTGTTCCTGGTATTATATCATCGTCTAATACCATACAAATATCAACGGGAAATGTAAAACAAGCTGAAAAACGACCAAAATACTTTGTATTATAATCACTTTTAATGTGAATAAAATTATATTTTGTTTTTAAATTATCAATATTGACGTGATTTTCATTTTGAAATACAACTAAATAATCAGGTTTAATAGTCTGTTTTTCAATTTGTATTAATTGTTTTTCTAAATGTGTCCTTTTGTATTGTGTTAAAACTACTAATAGTTTCATTTATTGTATCATATTATATCCAATTGTTTATATTTGAATATATAATTGTATTTTAAACAAACAACCTGTTCATATTTTCAGCCTCGATACTATTTTCTACGACACTATAGAAAGTGTCAACATGTTCTTGTGTCCTAAACCGAAAACTGAAATGCTTATTTTTTTCTTGCCTCCCAACTCGTCCAATACATTGAATGATTTTTTCCTGACTAAGGTTCTTCATATCTTTACTCAAGTAACAGTGACTGAACTGATAATTTGTACCATAAATATAATCACTATTTGCAATGATCAAATACAACCCCTTTTGTTCAGCTAATTTCTTCATAGTTTCAATATATTTATTGTTGTCTTCTTGAATCGTTTTATTATCCGTTTCCTTCATAATACTATTTGAAAATACACCAATTCCCATCATCATCATCATTTTGTAAAGCGTCTTGATATTATACAATTCAACGATTTCTTTGATATCTTCATCGCTCAATGATGAAGAAAATACATCACTCTCTTCGTAAGATGACGCGTCACCTGGTTTCCATTTATTATAATGAGTCCTGGTATTTGGCTTATGAATATTATCAAGTGAAAGTGTTAGTAGTTCGTTTTGTTTTTTTTCAATATTATTATATAGATCAAGTACTTCAGGAGGAAATCTCATATTTGTCATAATCTTATCACAGTCTTTGAACGATTCTATTTTGTCTTCATAATCGTTCTTCATTTGTATTAAAGATTGTAATATCTTCCTATTTTGTTCTACCTTTTTCTCAATATTAACGAGTGTATTTTTTTCCAGATTTGCTTTCATAAGCATATATTTACATATATTTTCAACATTGTCACTGACAAATAGTGTTGGTCCATTTGTTAATGTGTAAGCATGTTCTGAAGTTATATTAATACCAACACATTTTTGATTATTAGTTATTTCTTTATTTTGTTTTATATATGCTTCTCGAAGAGTCTTCCAAGATTCTCTATTAATCGTTTTTAATGTTGAAATATAAACATCTTTTATCTTAAAAAGGGATATATTATTCAAGGATGTAAAATTGTCTTTGATGATAGTGAAATTATAATCATTTTCTAAAAATAATAGAAATTTTACACATTCATTACAATCATAAAACTTGTAGTATTTTTTATCGTGATGATTTAGAAAATTTATCATTATATCATAATCTCCAAAGTATGTATGTGGAGCGATGACAATTCCAGATGTGTCGTATAATGTAATATTTGAAAAATAATCAACACTTTCAATATAATGAAATGAAAGATGTTCAAATTTGTCTTTCACATTACAGATAACCGGTTTAATCGATTTTTCATCTGGTAGGGTTGCACAAGAAAAAACAATATTTGGTATAATATTTTTTGACCAGTTGTTTGAAATAATCGAATGAAGTTCATGCGTTTCTACATCTAAACCTATGGTAGGTTCATCCCAAAACAAAATGATATTAGATGGATTGTGAAATTTTGTCATATATATCATTGCGCTTTCATAAGACAAAATATCGCATATCATAATTTCAACATTCGTTCCATCGCTATGGTCAGGTATTTTTTTCCCATAATCAGTTGTTGTATATTTTGAGATTGCATTATAATTCAGTCGTATATTATCTTTGGTTTCACAACCAAACGCAAACCCAATTTTCTTTCCAACGTGATACGAACTTTTAGCCAGACTTAGTCCAACGTGTTTGGATGCGCATACAAAAATAATCTTGTATTCTTGTGCTAGTGCGATAGGTGTTAATGTTTTTCCAGACGACGTAGGAGAACAATAAAAGACAAATTTTGGATTCTTATTTTCACTCCTGAAAAGCTCAAATATATCTTTTTGATGATTGTATAAGGAAACTTTTCGATAGTCGAAAATTTCATTATGTTCGTAAAATTTAGAGAGATTTTTCACTACGGTTTGTATGTCGATAATATGCTGCTCCTTTTGAAAAAATATATCTAATATATTATTCAATTTCGAATTGAGATTGTCTCGAAACTCGTTTTTTAAAAAATGTATATTAATATATGAAAGTATCGTCTTTTTTACATTTGACTTTTTTTTATTGAGATATTTGTAGTATTTTTGAAGCTCTGATATAATCTTAAATTCAACTATTTTATCTTTTACACTTTCGTCGTTAAAGATTATTTCTTTTGAATTTTTCATTTTGATCATATCAGACCTCCTCATTTTTTGATCGACTTTCTCATTACATTCTATATCAAACGGTAAGTTATTAATTTGTTTCAAATAATCATTTATAAAAGTGTTAAAAATAGCATCATCGTAAATTGGTTTAATTTTCAAATACTCTCGTAAACAAATTTTATTTGTCCATGTAATATTTAAATCGTCATATCCACTGTTTATTAAATTTAAAATAGATTGTTCTTTTTTATCTTGAATGGGTATTTCAATATGACACCACTCTTCTTTCGTGAGTTTTGTTTGTTTTAAAAAATCCATAATCTTAATAATTAGTTATAAAACTTGAAAAATCTTTATACTATTTATATTTCAACAAGTCTATTTCATTCCCGTCTGTCGAAAAATTATCTTTTCCATAGATATCCTGTAAACATAACCATTCAAATAACCCCCCGATGTAAATAACAACCGATTTAAATCCGTATGAAGATAGTTGTTTGTATTTTTCAATCATTTTTTCGTCATTACAATTTCTACCATATATTATTATTTTTTGCTTTTTATTTCTTTTCAATAGACCATTGATAATTTCTTCTTCGTCTTCGGCCTTGATCGTTGTTTTGATAAGACATTCTTGTTCGGATGATACGAGAACGCTTATAAGTAAATATTCACCATCTATTTTATTTATTGCTTTTTGTACTATTTCATGATTAACTTTAATCCCACTTGGCACATTTCCCATTTTATTATATTATAATGAAGTTTTTTTAACTAAAAGTTACCGTAATCTCAACTTTTTCCTTTTTGAATGTTTTTATCGCGTTCACCGATAATTCTTCCCGAGTTTTTCTTTTATTATCAATAAATTTTGTTATTTTCGACTTTGAAATACTGTTATTATTGTTCATATCGTTTTCTATTATATCGCGATTATCCTTTATATAAGATATTATTTGATTTTCTAATGCCCATTTGAAAAAGTTTAGTTGACCTATGGTTGTTTCAAAGCAAAACTCGCTGTTCTCTGTTATTGGTACTTGAATTCGATCCCATCTACAAAAAGGGTCAAATCTTTTTTTACTATATGCTTTTAATTTTAGCTTATAATCTTCATAGACTTTAAACCTTGGATTGTTGGGTGTTTCGTAAATAGTATATTCTTTTTTAGAATAGTTTGTTGAAAACCAGTCAACTATACGCAACGATACTTCTGACGTACCATTTATTATTGACAACATTGCATTTAGATTATCATCTTTGTAATAAAATTGAAGCAGTTTGTTTAACAAAACATCGTTTTGGCTATATATTCTGGCGGTCATTAATATTAATAGAATAATGAGTATTTAAATAAATTTTTGGTATATATTATCATATTTCATAACTATATATCGATTTCAAGATAATAACTATAACTATGTTTTTGTTATGATGAGATTTTTAGAATATTTGAAATATTCATGATTACTCGTCCTTCTTTGTAAGTTACATTTTAAGCAAGAGATGCAAGTATTATTAGCATAATGACCTATATTATTATCAAATCTCTCCAAAGACCATTGTAAAGGATTACGTTTTTCTTTATAAATCAAATATATATTTGAGTTACAATAATAACAAGTCAATTCAGACTTTTTTAATTTATCTATTAATTCTTCTAAAGTTATATGCTTTGCTTCGTCATACTTATGCGATCGTTTATCTTGAGATTTGTAAGATTGTAACTTCTTTTTGATTTCTCGTATAAAGTAACTTGTATTGGAAATATCTATATCCCATATGTTCTCTAAGTAAAATTTCTGACGCGTGTGTAAAAACATGTCACTCTTTTCATGATAGACGTTTTTTTTTATAGAATGGTCGTCAAATAATATCTTCTTCATTATTCTTTATATTATTTCAAGAATATTGTTTAAACAATGAATGATATATATAAATATAATGCCTGAAGCAAATAGTAAAGAATGCAAAGAATATAATTCTTTAAAATATCGGACAATGATAATGACTGGACACAATATTGAAGATAAAGGTGGAAACGAAACTAGTGAACAACAACTTGACTCTTTTCTTTTAAATGAAAGTCGGGTCAATAAAAAACAAACTTGGTCTAAGCTATCGAAAACCGAAAGATTGAAAAAATTAAATCTTTTTATAGAGACAGATTTAATCGCATTATATGGTCTTAATGAAAACGAAACCCAAAAACTTAAAATATTTATTCATGGATTGGTAGAACGTAAACGTATTTTAAAAGTCAATGAGATTACATATAATGAAGAAAGTGGGAAAATCGAATGTGTTCATATAGTTTTATTTAATGAAAACAATCGAAGGTTTACATTAAATCATAATATAAATTCACAAGGATCTAAAAAAACTCAAAAAAAAGTTAAAAAGTAAATATATTTGATTATTTATTAATATATTTAAAATTGACTTTAACGGAACTGGTAATGTTATTGTAAGCATGGAATCGAACAGTTCAATAACAAACACTATTGATATGGAACATTTGAAAGAATCTATTAAGCATATTATAATAGATACTTTAAATAGGGTTGAAAATTCACAATATCCTGATTATAAATTTGACGAATTCTTCAAAAGTGAAGTGTATGAACTATTACAATACATCAATTATGAAACATTCGATAATATCTATGAAAAAGTAAAAGAAGATACGATTCGCGATTCTAAGTTAATATGGCGGTGTTATAAAGAGAAATTGTATAAGTTTGACTATATAGATAATCGGCATTCAAAACAAATTGAGATTCTTAAGAGTGTTACTCAACCACAACAGAGAACTCAAGAATGGCACGACTTCAGAAAAGAACATCTCACTGGAAGCAATAGTTGGAAAATATTCTCTACAAAATCTTCAAACAATCAACTTATGTTTGAAAAATTGGAACCTTCTAAAACAGACTATTATAACAAACCAAATCTGAATGATCAACAACCAATGAATTGGGGACATAAATATGAACC
>TARA_B110000114_G_scaffold177736_1_pt1 | contig 13212 bp, 10 predicted proteins | sample TARA_B110000114 | Tara Oceans TARA_B110000114 (sample SAMEA4397311) | marine metagenome | biome: Polar Biome; feature: [SRF] surface water layer (ENVO:00010504); material: water (ENVO:00002006), including particulate matter (ENVO:01000060) such as... | depth 5 m
GTGGGTGTTGTCGCCAATCAGCCCACGGTGTTGGCTGGATGTTTAGATATTGATGCGAGTAGAAAAGCGGCTCGTTTTGTACGGTTTTGTGATGCATTTGAAATTCCTATCTTAACGCTCGTTGACGTACCTGGATTCTTACCGGGCACCAGCCAAGAATTTGGTGGGGTTATCAAACATGGCGCAAAGCTTTTGTTTGCCTATGGTGAAGCTACAGTTCCAAAGGTGACAGTGATTACTCGCAAAGCTTATGGGGGGGCGTATGACGTAATGGCCTCTAAGCACTTGCGCGGGGATTTTAACTATGCTTGGCCGACAGCTGAGATTGCCGTAATGGGAGCTAAAGGTGCAACAGAGATCATTCATAGGGCGGCTCTTAATAATCAGGAAAAAATTACTCAACACACAGCAGACTATGAAGAGCGATTTGCTAACCCATTTATAGCTGCTGAAAAGGGTTTTATTGATGAAGTTATAATACCTGGTTCAACCCGTCGTAGGGTGTGCAGGGCATTCGCAAGCCTTCGGGGTAAATCCCTAAAAAACCCATGGAAAAAGCATGATAATATACCTTTGTAAAAAATATGTGGATATTGATAGTTGGAACGCTAAAGATATTTCGAAAAGCTATGACCCGTCTCTCGCTTTGAAAAAATTCCTGTGATGGAAAAGCACCGTGGGTTTCCTGGCCGGCTTACAGGAACGGATTTTCAATTCACTATCCGGCGGGCAAGTAAAAAAGGGGCAACAAAAATCATTCGTCGAGAACGTTACGCGGATAGGCGCCCACCTGATCGAAGGGCTGATGAGGCTTTTTTGCATGCTTTGATTGACTACTTTGGCGAAAATTCTTTTGAACGTGGCAATCTAGATACTGGTCGGTTGTCCTGGCTTTTTGAACGTGAGGTTCTTCCGGCAGAGGACGACTTCGATCCGTGGTCGTATGAAGCTAGGCTGCGAGTAGACCTTGGGAAGGCAGAATGTACGTTTCCGCAAATATTTGATCCGGGCTGGTCGGCATGAATTCGCTTGGCTCAAATAACTTAATTGTGCAGATTTACGCTGACTTGGTCACCTATTTGGGATGTGCACTATGCAGGTTTAAATTTAGGAAGCATAACGATGGTAAGTGGATTCGGAATTGACCTTTTCGAAAATGCATAAGTTCCTTCTTTCCTCAGCCGGTTTCAGCAATCGCTGGAACCGGTTTTTTTCCTCGGAATATCGTGGCATAAGTTGCGATATGATAAGAAGGATTTCTTAATGTTTAAAAAAATTCTAATAGCTAATCGTGGTGAGATCGCCTGTCGGGTTATAAAATCTGCTCAAGCCATGGGGATTAAAACTGTTGCTATTTATTCTGATGTGGATGTCCACGCTTTGCACGTGAAAATGGCTGATGAAGCAGTTCATATTGGTCCTGCTCCAGCTAATGAGTCCTATATTGTGATTGAAAAAGTGATGGACGCAGTACGTCAAACTGGTGCTGATGCAGTGCATCCAGGATATGGGTTTTTGTCTGAGAATAAGGTTTTTGCTGAGGTTCTAGAGGCCGAAAATGTGATTTTTATTGGACCACCGGCGAGTGCGATAGAGAGCATGGGCGATAAGATTACATCTAAGAAACTGGCTCAGGACGCTGGAGTGAATATTGTTCCTGGTTTCATGGGCATTATTGATGATGCGGATGAAGCTGTTAAAATTTCAAATGAAGTTGGCTACCCAGTTATGATAAAAGCCAGTGCTGGTGGTGGTGGTAAGGGCATGCGGATTGCCTGGAATGATGAAGAGGTTCGTGAAGGTTTTCAATCTTCAAAGAATGAGGCGGCAAAAAGTTTTGGTGATGATCGTATTTTCATTGAAAAATTTATCACGCAACCAAGGCATATAGAAATCCAAGTTTTGGCTGATAGCCATGGGAACTATATTTACCTAAATGAGCGAGAATGCTCAATTCAGCGACGGAATCAAAAAGTTATTGAAGAGGCTCCCAGCTCATTTCTAACCTCGGAAGTTCGTGAGCTGATGGGTGAACAATCATGCGCGCTGGCAAGAGCAGTTGGGTACACCAGTGCAGGAACTGTGGAATTTATTGTAGATGTTGATCAGAACTTTTACTTTTTGGAAATGAATACCCGGTTGCAGGTAGAGCACCCTGTGACAGAATTGATAACTGGAATTGATTTGGTTGAACAAATGATCCGAGTAGCTAACGGAGAGGTACTGAGTATAGCCCAAAAGGATGTCGTAATTAATGGTTGGGCAATTGAAAGCCGCCTCTATGCAGAAGATCCTTACCGTGGTTTTTTACCTTCTATTGGTCGATTAAGAAAGTATCAGCCTCCAAGTGAGAGCAGCAGTGAAATGATGGTGGTTCGCAATGATACTGGGGTATACGAAGGTGGCGAAATCAGTATGTACTATGACCCAATGATCGCAAAATTATGCACTTGGGCCCCAAGCCGAGATGATGCTATTGTACAAATGCGTAATGCGTTAGATGCTTTTGAAATTGAGGGGATTGGGCATAATATACCGTTTTTATCTGCTGTGATGGACCACCCAAAATTTTGTTCTGGCGACATAACGACTGCCTTTATTGAGGAGGAATATCCAGATGGATTTCAGGGAGTTGAGCTGCCACATAAAACATTAAAAACTGTGGCTGCCTGTGCTGCGGCAATGTATCGATTAGGTGAGATCCGACGTACTCGGGTTTCTGGTCGTATGGACAATCATACCCGACGTGTTCGAGACGACTGGATAGTTAGCCTTCAGGGACATGAGTTTCCAGTAACGATTTCTGCTGATCCGAATGGCTCTACTGTTCATTTTGAAACTGGCAGTAACCGTGTGTCCAGCGACTGGACACCGGGTCAATCTATGGCGTTGATGAACGTTGATGGGGAGGATATCGCACTAAAGGTCGAAAAACGAACAAGTGGATTTAGGGTCCGGTTTCGTGGCGCTGATATGATAGTGAATGTTCGTAGTCCACGCCAAACAGAATTAGCCAAATTAATGTTGACAAAAACGGCAGAGGATACATCTAAACTCCTTCTTTGCCCAATGCCTGGTCTGCTTATTAAGGTCGATGTTAATGTTGGTGATGAGGTGCAGGAAGGGCAAGCCTTATGTACAATTGAGGCGATGAAAATGGAAAATATTCTTCGGGCGGAGAAAAAGTCAGTTGTAAAAGAAATCAATGTGCTAACTGGCAGTAGCCTTGCGGTAGATGAAGTAATAATGGAATTTGAGTGATTTTGAATTCAATTACTGCAACCATTTTCTATCTTGAACTCAAGGCCCTGTTGTGCGCAATGGCTCATGGCTTTTTGATTTCCTGTTGGCGCATTGGCATTTTGTCAATTACACGGCTTAGTTCCCGCATATCCCAGGCAAACGGTTTTCTTAATTTCACGTTGCCGTCCTTACCAATTAACACCCACACGAACCCCTTGGGCCTTAGGTTTTCACGGAGAGCGGTTTTTAATTTTGGGTTTGTATCAACGACTATCATTACATCTCGTTCCAAGATCACATCTAAACCTTCTTGCAACAGAGCCATTTGCTCTTTAAAAGTTGGATCTAAGGGACTGTTGGCAAAAATAACTAGTGGACGTGCAACCCAAACCATATCTGATAGGTCAACATCTGAGGTCGAAAATATACGCGATGGATTAGCCTGCCAGGCTGCTAATGTTTCGCCTGCTGTAGCGGATGAACTTAGTATTGTGATACCAAAAAACACAGCAAAAATTCGATTTAACATAATATCTCCTTTGTCTGCTCATATAAACGTTTTGAGCATACAAGCGAAGGGGCAAAGTAGAAAATATTTAATCAGGTGGCCATGATAAAGGGAGCTCACCGGTGGTAAGTAAAAAGTCTTGGAGCCAAATGGCTGAAAAAGAATTGCGGGGGAAGTCTGTAGAAGAGCTAACCTGGAGAACGCTTGAAGGGATTGACGTTCAGCCGTTGTATACTTCTGAAGATTTAGATGGCTTGGAGCATATTAAGGACATTCCTGGTGAGGCGCCCTACATTCGTGGTGTGAAAGCTACTATGTACGCAGGCAGACCTTGGACAATAAGGCAGTATGCGGGATTTTCTACTGCTGAAGAGTCCAATGCCTTTTACCGTAAGGGTCTATCTGCTGGGCAGCAGGGCGTCTCTGTCGCCTTTGACCTCGCCACTCACCGTGGGTTCGACAGTGATCACCCTCGGGTGGTGGGAGACGTTGGCAAAGCTGGAGTGGCGATTGACAGTGTTGAAGATATGAAAACTTTATTTGATGGTATTCCTTTGGATAAGATTTCTGTATCCATGACTATGAATGGGGCAGTTATACCTGTTTTGGCTTCTTTCATTGTGGCTGCTGAAGAGCAAGGTGTTGAGAAGGCTTCCCTGTCAGGTACTATTCAGAATGATATTCTGAAAGAGTTTATGGTTCGTAATACTTATATATATCCGCCAAAGCCTTCGATGCGCATCGTCGCAGATATTATTGAGTTCACTGCAGCAGAAATGCCCAAATTCAACTCAATCTCTATAAGTGGCTACCATATGCAGGAAGCGGGAGCCAATTTGGTTCAAGAGCTGGCTTACACAATTGCTGACGGTCGAGAATACGTGCGTGTAGCGATATCGCGCGGGATGGATGTAGATGCCTTTGCAGGCCGGCTTTCCTTCTTTTTTGCCATTGGTATGAACTTCTTCATGGAGGCAGCAAAACTACGTGCGGCACGGGTGCTGTGGCACCGTGTCATGGCTGAATTTGAACCAAAAAACCCAAAATCAAGTATGCTCCGAACCCACTGTCAGACTTCAGGTGTTAGCCTGCAAGAGCAAGATCCGTATAACAACATTGTCCGCACAGCTTTTGAAGCAATGTCAGCTGTCTTAGGTGGCACTCAGTCGTTGCATACCAATAGCTTCGATGAAGCAATTGCATTACCAACAGAAACTTCTGCCCGCATTGCACGAAATACCCAACTGATCTTACAAGAGGAAACTGGTGTAACCAATGTTATAGATCCCCTGGCAGGTTCTTATTATGTAGAAAAGCTCACAGCTGATATGATAGACGAGGCGTGGCTTCTTATTGAAGAAGTTGAGCAATTGGGTGGAATGACCAAAGCCGTTGCAAGTGGAATGCCCAAGTTGAAAATAGAGGAAAGTGCTGCCCGGCGACAAGCCCTTATAGATCGTGGAGAAGAGGTCATTATTGGGGTCAATAAACACCAAATCGAAACTCAACCAGATATTGAGGTCCGTGATATTAATAACGACGAAGTCCGTGAAGCTCAGGTAATTAAACTGAAAAAAATTCGTAGAACTCGAGATAAACTAGCTTGCGAAGACGCTTTGCTTGAGTTGGGACGTCGTTGTGAGGAGGGTGGTAATCTTTTAGAGGCAGCGATTGAAGCTGTGCGCCATCGCGCAACTGTGGGTGAAGTTTCATTAGCGATGGAAGGTACATTTGGCCGACATCGAGCGGAGGTGAAGACATTGGCGGGTGTATATGGTGCGGTTTATGAGGATGATGAGGATTTTCAAGCCATTCAGAGATCTGTTGAAGATTTCGCAAAAACTGAGGGTCGGAGACCACGCATTCTGGTAGTTAAAATGGGTCAAGATGGTCACGATAGGGGGGCTAAAGTTATCGCTAGTGCCTTTGCTGATATAGGGTTTGATGTAGATGTGGGGCCATTGTTTCAAACCCCAGAGGAAGCTGCTCAAGATGCTGTTGACAATGATGTGCACGTCGTAGGTATTTCAAGCCAAGCCGCAGGTCACAAAACCCTTGCACCAAAGCTAATTGAGGCACTGAAAGCAGCTGACGCAGAGGAAATTATTGTTGTTTGTGGTGGTGTAATACCTCAGCAAGATTACGATTTCTTGAAAGCTGCGGGTGTAGCTGCTATTTTTGGGCCAGGCACTAATATTCCAACTGCAGCTCAGGAAGTATTAAACCTTATACGACAAGCACGCGCGTAAAATACCAAAGCGAAGTTATAGAGGATAACCATGCTTACTTTAGATCACCTTGTGGCAGCCGGTACTTCTCTTAACATAGCGACAGAGTGGGTTGGCAATGCGCTTACTGAGTTGCCTACAGGAAATGGTAAACATAAATATTTTGGCACGCACAATGACCTTTGGGGGATGGGACCAACCTGTTACCTGGAAACCATTGCAATTGATCGAACTGCTGCTAATCCTGCATCTGCTCGCTGGTTTGGACTCGATAATTTTGTGGGACCGCCACGTTTAGTAGGTTGGATCCTAGCTACTAAAAATATTAGGGATACGCTTACGCAATTAGGTCCTAAGTTTGGTGCGCCGGTAAAACTTCAACGTGGCAAATACACGTGGGAGATTTCTGTCACTAAGTCTGGGGAACTTCCTTTTGGAGGCTATGGCCCAGCATTGATTGAATGGCACGATGGTTTCCACCCCTGTCTTGATTTATCTGATAGCAAATGCCGTCTCCAAAACTTACACATCCAGCATCCAGATGCTGAAGTAATGCAATCTTTACTTGGTGATTTGATAAATGATGATCGAATAATTTTTACAAAAGGTGTGGAAAAAATTTCTGCAGAGATAAAAAAAGAGCAAAAACTAATAATACTTTAATAATAGAGTTTAGGCTTTGCTTGTTAGAGTTTTACTTTTATAAATGCGTATGTCGCTTTGGTCACAAATTGCTGAAGTACTAGCCGCTCTTGCTGCTGGTGAGAGTCTATCCAGTGTCTTTAGAAAATTAAAAACGCCACCAGAGCGTACTGTAGGATTTACGATTGCGGTCATTGCTCTGAGTGCAAAGATGGCAAAAGCAGACGGCCATGTAAGTCACTCAGAGGTTCTAGCGTTTAGAGAAGTTTTCCGCGTGCCAATAGCGGATGAAACTAATGCGGCGCATGTTTTTAATCTTGCGCGACAAGATGTTGCTGGCTTTGAAACTTATGCACGTCAAATCAAAAAAATGTTTGGCACTCGTAAAGATACTTTGGAAGACCTACTTGAAGGACTTTTCCATATCTCGGTTGCTGACGGTAATTATCATCAACTGGAAGAAGTATTCCTTAAAAGAGTATGTGAAATTTTTGTACTGGGCGACCGATGCTTTCGTGTGATGAAAGCAAGACATGTCAAAGGGACATCCGCAGACCCTTATGATGTTTTGGGCGTTCTACCACATGCTGAACTAACCGAAATTCGTAACGCTTGGAGAAACTTAGTTAAAAAAAACCATCCTGATCAGCTAACTGCCCGTGGAGTGCCCCTTGAGGCGGTTAAATTGGCTGAAGCCCGTTTAGTAGCCATCAATCAAGCATGGGAAAAACTAAATAAGAAGTAGCGTAAATTCTTTTACTGTAAATCAAATTAGGTTAGTTTAATATCTAGATTAGCGCTTGCACCTAAGGCCTCAGCTAAGGAATGAAACCGTTCCTCTGCGACCTCCCCGAAAAGAGGTTCTGCCTCAGCGGTAAGGGTTAATGACAACATGTTTTTCTTTGCGGCCCAACTTAACTTTGCAGTTTCGTCGTCTGGGTTCGCCCAAAGCATTGCACCCAATCGCATAGCCTTCCCCAAAACTTCAGCTTCTTTTTTGTCGTCAGAAGTTAAAAGGGATATCATCGGCTCAAGCCGACTTGCATCACGTTTGTTACGATATCGGTGCAGTAGGGCAAGTCCCAAAAATACGCGCTCACTATGGCTTAAACCTCCAAGAGTTGAGCGTGTAGCGTAGTCAAAGCATGTTTCTGCCCGAAAATCTGGATGTGCGCGCCAGCTGACATCATGCAGCAGACAAGCAGCACGAACCAGCCTAGCTCTTTCTGGAACAATATTTTTAAAGATTGGAAAAATGAATTTGTGCAACCGCATTCCGAACCCTGGCAGTCGAGCATCTTTTCGCTCAGCAAAGTGGCAACTTTCTATTAATGGGTCTCGATCTCGCATTATCTGTGGCATCTGTTCGTAGAGCATGCCCTCCCTTATACCATAGCTCGATATGGCGATGTCATGTGGCTTAAACCGTCGAATAAGGCCTTTCAAGATTTGTATCGCAATTGGAACTAAGTCTATCCTTTCTGATGGAATGTTAATTTCTGATTTGAGACTGTCTAAATTATATTCACTAATGTATTCATCTGTTTTGCGTATATCTTGGGAGGTCATGCGGTATTCATGCATCACATGAAGTGGGTACCCGCGACGATGCATGTCAATACGGGCAATAGCACGCCATGATCCTCCTACTAGAAATAATCGATCAGATTGCGAACCCATTTGAGCGCTTAATTTATCCAAAGTTGTGGAAATAAACGTTTTTTGCCCACGCTTTCCTCCAGCGATACCAGCAATATTTAGGGGGCCCAGCGATGAAGTAATTCTTTTTCCAACTTTCCCATTAGAAATCTCGGCTAATTCCATAGACGCACCACCGATGTCGCACACGAGTCCATAGGAGCCTGGCCACCCAAGCAAGACGCCCTGTGCGGACAGTCGTGCTTCTTCTAGCCCATTGATAACATGGATTTTTAGACCTGTTTCAGAAAATACTTGGTTCACAAAGCTAGTCCCATCACTTGCTTCTCGAACAGCGGCAGTAGCGATAGCCGTTATGTCTTGCAGACCAACGCCTTTTCCTATTGTACAAAAACGTCTTAACGCCACGAGCGCGCGTCTGCGACCTTCTGGATTTAGTTTGCCAGTTTCAGAAAGACCGGCACCTAATGCACACATAACTTTTTCATTAAAAAAGTAAGCAGGTGATCGAGCTGCACCATCAAAAACAACTAAGCGTACTGAATTAGATCCGACATCTATCACTCCAATACGGGACAGATCCCTTGCCTTAGGATTCTCAAATAATGGCCTATTAAATGGCCCCCAATTGGAAGCAATTTCTGCTAATTTATCCATTTATGCCCCTCTAAGGTAGCTGGATGTTAACAAACGCTCAGGTTGGGTCAATCACATCATGTTTGTGAAAGAATTTACGTGGTGTCGGTATGTGTTAATTTCGGTACATCTTTAGCACCTGCGCTACCACGACCTGACAGGGAGGCATTTTCTATAAAAAACCGATGACAATTAAACGCAAATTTGTCATTGGACCAAGTTGCTCTGATGTAGGTTCCGTCGTACTGCATAATCCAAGATTGGGCGATATCCGCCAAATTAGCTGCCATAATTTGACTAACAATTTGTGACTTGACGGTAGAGTTTTTTATCTCAACAAGTGTTTCTACCCTACGTTTAAGGTTGCGGCCCATCCAATCGGCAGATGAAATATATACCTTTGCTTTCAGGCTAGGCAAGTGGCTACCATTAGCAAAGCAAACAATCCGTGAATGTTCCAGAAAACGCCCAATAATTGACTTAACCCGAATGTTTTCTGAAAGGCCTTTAACGCCAGGACGCAATCCACAGATACCACGCACTACCAGATTGATTTTCACGCCCGCTTGTCCAGCAGCGTAAAGCGCATCAATCACATCTGAATCAATCAGTGAATTCATTTTAGCCCAAATTGCCGCTGGTTTGCCCTTAATAGCATTGGTCTGTTCTGTTATGATTCGTTCCAATAAAGTTGACTTAAGAGAGAGAGGAGATATCGAGATATTTTCTAAAGTTTTAGGTTGCGCATAGCCAGAAAGATAGTTGAAGACCTTTGTTGCGTCTCGTCCCAGCGCTGCATCACATGTAAACAGGCTTACGTCAGTATAGGTCTGGGCTGTTATTGGGTGGTAATTTCCAGTGCCGTAATGAGTGTACGTGACTAATTTACCCCCTTCGCGTCGGACTACTGTACTTATTTTTGCATGAGTTTTCAGATTAATAAAACCATAGACTACATGAGCACCAGCTCGTTCTAGGCGACGTGACTGACGAATATTAGCGGCTTCATCAAACCGGGCTTTTAATTCGACCAAGGCAGTGACTGATTTACCAGCTTCAGCAGCTTCACAGAGTGCTTCAACAATTGGTGATCGTTTAGAAGTACGGTATAGCGTTTGTTTAATAGCCACTACATTTGGATCGCTTGCTGCCTGTTGCAGAAAACGGACCACCATATCAAAAGTTTCGTAAGGATGTTGAAGCAGCAGATCTTTTTGGCTAATCGCTGCGAACATATCACCTTCATGATCTGTCACTCGCTCTGGAACTCGTGGAATGAAGTTTGGCCAGACTAATTTTGGTTCTGAATCAAAGACCAATTCAGTTAAGTTGGACAGTCCAATCATTCCATCAATTTCGACAACTTCATTTTCAGTAACATTTAATTCGGCCATAATAGATTTGCGTAGTGTTGCAGGTGCGTCAACACTAATCTTAAGTCGAATAACTTCTCCCCTCCGACGACGCTTCAAAGCAACTTCAAATTCGCGGACCAGATCTTCAGCTTCATCTTCAACTTCTAGATCACTGTCCCGCAGAATGGAAAATGCACAATGTCCCATTAATTTGTAGCCAGGAAACACTTGTTCCATCTGCATCAAAATTAATTCCTCTAGTGGAAGGTAGTTATGTCCCTGTCCCCGCAATGCTACAAATCTGTTTATCTGCTGTGGAACGGGGACCAGAGCTCGAAGGCTTCGCCCATCAGATTTCCGCTCCAACTGCAGCGCTAATGCAAACCCAGAATTTGGAATAAATGGAAATGGATGTGCAGGGTCGATTGCCAAAGGTGATATTATTGGAAATACATCTGAAAGAAATATTTCATGGAGATACGAATGACCTTCTCTAGCTTGAGCCGCTGTCAAGATATTTATGTTTTGTGCGGCCATCTCTTTACGAAGTTTGGTTAAAATAAATTGTTGTTCTTTTATTAATTTGCGGGCTTCGGTTTCTATGAGTTTAAGTTGTTCAGATGGGTTGCGTCCATCCATTGATGGGGTATTACTCCCAGTTCTAGCGAGCTCACGTAATCCAGCAACACGGACAGAATAAAATTCATCTAGATTGGTTGCTGATATTGACAGAAAACTGAGCCGTTCCAATAAGGGAACATTTTGATTACCTGCCTCTTCCAAAACTCGCCAATTAAACGCTAGCCAAGATAGTTCTCGATTAATAAATCTATTGTACCCTGAAGTATTCAATCCACAATCTTGTGGAATTGGAAATTTTGAGTGAAGGAAGTCTGCCTGGTTTGTCATCGTTAGCCCTATTTGCTGGGACAATACTTTATCTTATTGCCAGCGGATTGTACAGAGTTAGATTATCATTAGTCATGGCTGATGCTATTGTGTAAAATATTTGTTGCCATTCCACGTGAGATTGGACGGTTTTCAGCCAAACTTTTGGCGTCTAGTTGTTTTACAATATCAAAGGCAGCAGCGAAGCTGCGGCTCATATTTTTCAGTATATAATCAAAGACAGTGGGCGGGGGTGATAGCTGGCGATCCATAAATGCTTTCAGTAATACCGCACGCAGCAATTTATCATCGGGTCGCTGAACGGTGGTGCAACTTATACCCTGAAGTCGACTTAAGAGGTCAGCCAACTGAAAGCCTGACTGGCTTATCAACATGTTTGAGGCCATAAGTAGAAAGCCGCCAGTTGAGTGTAGGTGGTTATGTAAGTGGAACATCCTGGTTTCTGCGGCGGAGATTCCGGCCATATCCTGTATATTATCAACTACAACACTGGCCCCGTCTGATGGTTGATCAAAGTCGTTCAAAGGATCAATCTTTAAGGCTTCGTTTTCTTTGATCCAAATTTTCAAAAGATGTGTTTTCCCACATTTTTTTGGGCCGAGAAGGATCATTTTTTTTTGTGGCCACTGCGCGCTATTTTCTAACATTGAGACAGCAGTTCTGTTGGCGTCAGATATAAAAAATGCATCGCGCCCTGAGGCTGCCTTTACAGGCAATTCAAAGCTTAGTTGTTCAGCCATTGAGATCATCGTCTTCTGTTTGCCCATGATAAAGTGATCCTAGTTTATATTTCTCTAGGAAAAACTTTGTAACTACACCAACTATGGCTGCAACTGGCACTGCGAGGAGCATTCCAACAAAACCAAATAAGCCGCCAAAGACAGAAAGTGCAAAAATCAACCAGACAGGGTGAAGGCCAATAGAGTTTCCAACAAGTTTTGGCGTTAGAAAGTTACCCTCCAAAACTTGTCCAATTAGAAAAATTAGAGCAATGATCCCAATTATTATCCAATCACCCCAAAATTGAAATAAAGCCAAGCCAACAGCTAAACCACCGCCTACTACTGCGCCAATATAAGGGATGAAAGATACCAGTCCAGCTATGAACCCCACAATTATGCCATAGTTAAGACCAGCTAACATTAGGGTAATTGCGTAGTAGAACCCTTGTATAACACAAACTGTACCTTGGCCCCGAATAAACGATGCTAGAGTGGCGTCAATTTGCTGGCCCAAGTAACGTACGTTAACAACATGATCGCGAGGGACCAGCTGATCAATTTTCAAAACTAAGTTGTTCCAGTCTAACAACAGATAGAATGCAACTACGGGTACGATAAAAATTATGATTAAAATATTTAAAATTGAGTTTACTGACGCGGCTATACCATTGACCAAATCTCCTCCACGGGATTGTATTGTTTCGCCAAGGGATGTGAGTGACTGCCGGATGGTGCTACTGTCATCCAAAAGTGCTGGAAAACGGGTTGTTAAAAATTTCCAAAAATTATGGGCTATCTCAGGCGCTGCATTAAATAAAGCCATCGCCTGTTCAATTAGCAGGGGTATGATGAGCAAAGCTCCAATAATGAAGATTAATATTGTAACAAGAGTTATAATCGAAGTGGCCATCAGTCTTGAAATACCGAGCCGCTCTAACCTGTCCGCCAAAGGATCGAGGCAGTAGGCAATTACTCCGCCAAGTATAAAGGGTAGTAGAGTGTTACCCAAAATCCAAATAAGCAGAGAAAAAAATACTAATGCAGTACCATAGTAGCGCAATTGTGAGGATACGGATAATGTCATATTCTAGCTCCCTTTGCTATCCAATTTGCTTATTGAGTGTGACCATGCAAGGGGTGCCGCTAAAATATGTTGCTCTGGTGTAATGTTTTTCCACTTTAGCTTGTGGCAAATGCCCTAGAACACTAAACAAAGGGTTAATACTTACTTGGAGTTTACTATGCGATTGAGCCGATACTTTTTACCAGTCTTGAAAGAAACCCCCGCGGAGGCACAAATTGCTTCACAT
>TARA_B110000114_G_scaffold84186_3_pt1 | contig 13202 bp, 9 predicted proteins | sample TARA_B110000114 | Tara Oceans TARA_B110000114 (sample SAMEA4397311) | marine metagenome | biome: Polar Biome; feature: [SRF] surface water layer (ENVO:00010504); material: water (ENVO:00002006), including particulate matter (ENVO:01000060) such as... | depth 5 m
AAGTAAAAACGACTGACCCGACTAATAAATTAACAGTAGATGATTCTAAAATAGGAGGAAGACGCACACAAAGAAAGAAAGAAAGAAAGAAAGAAAGAAATTTAAAAAAATAGATATAAATGAATCAACCTAATCGATTTTCTAATGTCTCAAACATGTCTTGATTATATACAAATTTCCCTGTTGGTTTATAAGTAGAAGTCGAAATATATTGTCGTTGTTCTTTTTTCTGTATTTCTTCATTATTATTATTATTATTATTATTATTATTATTTATACCACTATTTCCCATTCGCATTTCATTCATCAAACCTATATTAATATTTTCTTCTTCTCCCCCACGTTTCCGTTTATCATCCGTTTTGGGATCATTAACATTTCCCTTTTCATCCATCAGTTGTCCCGTTTTTTTCTTAAATTCATTCCGTACATAATTAGGAACCCAATCCGCCCACGAGACAAAAATTGTATTAGGATGAATATATCGTACATGAAATCCATTTGTCGTGAGTTTATTTACAATATATGCGATGCAGTCTCCTTTGTCATAAATCGGTTCTCCAAAAATATACTCAGGAATTTTAAACCAGATGAACTGGTCTGTCCGTTTATTACGGGCAGTCAACTGAATCCGCTTCTGTGCACGTGCTAATATTTTATTGAAAATCGACAGTTGTTTTAAATCACGTTGTTGTTTTTTTTCAAAAAGTTCGTCAATGTTTATCTTTGCACTTGCTTCTTCGTCGTCTAAATATAGAAAACACGACATTATTGTATTATACAGTAAAATACATAAAATATTTGGTCAGATAGATAGATATATCGAATGAAAAAATTGATATACTGAATGAGACATATTCTAAATAATCATTATAATCCTAAAATAGGATTCATACGACTATTTTTACAATATTTCTTTTAGACATAATGGCAACTTTAAAAAATCTATTCTTCAGTCTACCTGATGAACTTATGCGCAAAATTTATCACTACGATAATACGTACAAGGAATTCTTCGACAACTATCCGCTAAAACTCCATTTGCGTGAAAAACTCTTCGATATGAACTATTACACAACCGATATTTCGCATTGTGTACTAGAAACCTTAGATGATCTATTGGACGAAGATCACCAACACGAATGGTCCAATGAGTTTTTATCAATTAGTCCTAACAGTTATAATGTACGGTTCATCGAAAACATGGTAAACGACACCAGAATGGTGTTCTTTGTAAATGGCCCATTTACTTTCTTCAAAGTCGTACCAAATGATTGTGTATCATCTAAAACGGAATTATTGACGCACGTACAGTACTACGACGGTTTCATTTGTGACTCGATAGAAAATATGCGATTGGCGAATACACCATATCTCCACGATCATATTACGGAAATGATGAGACAACATCACCCTAATCCAACCCAAATATACATTCCATCATATGTTGCATTTGAACCATTGGATGTACTGTATTCCCGACAATTGTATATTTGGTTTGGGTATTAGATTATAGATTTGCAGTAGAATCAAAATAAAAGAGAAAAAACAGTAAAAATAAACATAAAAATGAAAATACCGAATACAGAAAAAACAGTTCCAGTAATCAAACATTTAGTCATTGCTGGTGGTGCACATATGGGGTTCTCTTACTATGGTGCATTAAAGACACTTATTCAAAAACAATTTATACAAATGGCGAATATTGAAACAATATATACTACCTCAGTCGGTAGTATTATCGCCATTTTTTTATTGTTACAGTATGAGTGGGATACTGTAGATACATATTTAATAGATAGACCGTGGAATAAAGTGTTTAGTTTTGACTTTCCTACTTTAGTGAAATCATTGTCTAAAGGAGGAATTTATGATATATCGTCCTTCCAAGAATCGATATCGCCAATGCTTTTAGGAAAAGACCTTTCCCCTGAGATTACATTACAAGAATTTTATGATTACAGTAACACAGAACTTCATTTTGTAAGCACAAGTTTTGCAAATTTGGGGTTATGCGACATATCTTATAAAACACATCCAGACTGGAAATTACTTGAAGCCGTATATGCTACCTCGTGTTTACCAGTAATTTTTGTACCATTCGAGAAAAGCCCTGGTGAAATTTATATTGATGGCGCGATTAATATGAACTATCCTATGAACCGTTGCTTGGAAGATGGCCATAGTAGTGATACTGTTTTGGGGGTTAGTTATCATTTTGAGAAAGCAATGTCTACAGGAACTCCAAAATTGGCAGATGCAGTTAACCCGACATTTCAATTGTTTTATTTTATCTTGGACCTTTTCTTCAAATTATGGTACCGTATCAAAATGCCATTAACAAAAGACTCTTTTACTGCCCCTTATCAGTTGGATATATTGTACAATGGATGCCCACAAATTGAGGTCGTGAGTGTCCTAAAAAGCAGCAACAAAAGGAAAGAACTAATCGATGTTGGTGTACATTCTGCTGATTTTTTCTTAACGAAAAATAACATTTTATAGGTTTATGTCATTCTTTCTACAAATTGTGCTAAAGAATATTCTGTAATCTTTGCATCAAAATCAATATTCTTTCCATCTTTCTGTACAACAAGTGTGGGAAATCCTTCTACTTTAAATTTCTCCATATCTCTCTTGGGTATATCACTTGTAGAATCTGTACAGTCGTGTGGTTTACAAATTATTTTGTAACCATTTACTACTTTTCCATCACGATTGGAAGAGAATGTTTGCCAAGGTATCTTCGCTGTTTTACAATGAGGACACCAATCTGCATAGAAAAAATGGAATACCATTTCTTTTGGTTGGGATGACGCATTTGGAATATTATTATTTTTTGGATCATTTGTTACTTTATCTTTGGACTGCTTATACACATAAACACCACCAAATATAAGTAGAATACCCAATAAAATCATCCAAAAAGACATCTTTTTAGGATTTAAAAATTTCATAAAAATGTCTTTAATGCCCATAGTTTTGTACAATATATATCAAATGTATGAGAAAAAAATAATCACTTTTTAACTCGTCCGTCCGTTTATTAAAATAATGCGGTTTTTTCTTGTATCCCGCTGGGTGATGTTACAGTACAGTATATACTTATTTGTAAAAAAAATATATATATATACAAATATATACAAATATACACATTTTGTTTGGTTCCCTTTTTTTAGATTTATAAGTTTCCCTTTTTAATTATTCAACAATTGTTGTACAGCATCAAATGTATCCACATCAAGCGTTTGTAAGCAACTATAGGGAGTACGACACAATGCGCACGTTGGTTTGGCATTTCTCTGTTTGAATGAATTCAAGTGTTGTACCATACAACTTTTACATACAATATGATCACAATTAGTCGTGACACAATATTTTTCTTCAAAACTGTCTAAACATATTGGGCAATCACTATGTTTAGTCGGCAGTTTCGCTTCTAATTCTTTACTATGTACAGTCTGTTCTACAATAAATACAGAGACACCAGATAAAGACAAGTCAATTAACTCATTCATTTCTGGGAAAATCGCCCTTTGATGAGAACGTATAAATAGAATATTAGGAGTATAAGTAATCGTTTCAGGTTCGTCTTCGTGATCGCTGTCGGTTTCTGTATAACTAAATTCTACTTCCAAGTTCCTTGCCAATTCCCGAAAGATTTCATCATCTTGTTCCATGATTACATCTATGTCGTTCTCGCTTTCACTTTCACTCTCATTTTCAGAATTATAAGTGTTACGATAGTTATAAGACATTGTTATAATTTTATAATTATAGTTTTATAGTTATAGTTTTATAGTTATAGTTTTATAATTATAATTATAGTTATAGAGTAAGCGGTTTCAAATTAATTAATAATATTTTATATTATTGACCGATAAACGCGTGAGGTTTAGTGGTTTAAGATATTAGAACTAGAACTGAAACAGAGTGAATATCAATTTTTTCTCTCATTCTTTCTTTCTTTCTTTCTTTCTCTCAAATATACAGTTTTCACAAAAATCGTAAAAAGGATGTTAAATAATTTAATGTGTGTATAACATATAACCGATTTTAGTATAACAACATAAAATGATACAAGAAAGAGAATTACGGTTAGAGTTAGGAGACATTATTCGTGTGAATGCCCCCATAAATAAACAGCTACACGATAAAGTATTCTATATTTCTTATATTGATGAAACGACACATACGACATGGGTAAATATTGAGACAACAGATTCGTTTACAATACCAATGAACGATAGTAGATTTGATTCTAGTGCAAGTATCGAAACACTAATGTTATTGAGCAGAAGTTCTGAAAAGGGGTACGCAAAACAAAATGGCCTCGTTCTAGGAATTTGGATAGACATACATTTCGGTAATGATATTCCTGCTATTGTTACTGGATGTATCACTAATTTAGAAGAAGATATGATCGAAATAACCACATATATTCCAGAACAAGAAGGAGACAAACTGTACATAGATTTCGCTTATAAAGGTATCCCCGAAGAATACCCCATTGAACGAATTTGTGTACGCGAAGCACCCTTATCTTTACAAAAGAAAGATGGTTTAGAACAAGATTATTCTGAACTTGAACTTGAAAAAACTGAAGGAGATGACCCAAGTATGGAATTCAAAGAAGATGGATCTATGACGATTTATTTACCTCCTTCTACAATTGTCGATGAGAGATACCAAGATATGTTGTATGATTTACAGTCGAATGAACCGACAATAGATGATGATGATGATATGCCTAATGTTGTGTACTTACCGAAACATTTACAATTATACAAATTAGACGCACAGATGAACCAATTATATGACGATTTCTTATCGAGAATACCAGACCAATCTCGCACCACAAAAGTTATGAATAATATACGTAGACATGTAAAGCGATTCCAAGAACTGAGAGAAATCTTCTCTCAATATGATGAATTTGAACAAATTACTGGACGTAAACCATCAATTGATCCCAGAACATTCAATCCATTAAGTATTGCATTATTGGAGTCCAAACGTAGAATTCCTTGGGTATACCCTGTTGTCTCGCAAACTAACAAATTGTATGACAGTGTATATAATAATGACCCGCCTTTTGGAGTAGATCCAGTTGAAACGTCTACATCGTTGAAAGAAGAAAATATACTATGTAATACAATGTTTTATGAAAATACATATGGTGAGACAGAGTTTGTACAATATGAACATATGCGCCGCACTGCAATGCCGTATTTGGACTCGTTCGAACCATTATTTGTAGAAGAACTTCCATCTTTTTGTACAAGAATTTTATCTGATTCTGACTGTATTGTTGCAAATAGTACAGGGGTAGAAGCTAACACCGCTTGGATAAAAGGTAAAGGAGAAGGACAGGAAATACTCGCGACCAATCATCTATTTACTGTACAAAGATATAATGCTCCTTCACAATACTCTACTGTTATTAGTAAAAACAATTATGAGAACCGTGTGTTATTCCCAGGTGACCATTCACAAATCCATTCCTTTTTATTCATGCCTACAAGCACTATGCAACATACTAGAATGTTTTTACCAGGTTGTAATATACTGAAAAAAGCGAATTTACATAGTTATGGTAAATATCCGTACAAACAATTCAGTTTACAACACAGAGATTTATTGACATTCGAAGGTGATAAAGAAAACCCATTATTCCCTAGAGAGAATAAAATCCAGATGCTTACACTAAGTCCTGTAAATGACGAAAACGTAAATCTTCAACTTACCTCGGGCGAGAAAAATTATGAGAGTTCTTCGTATAAATATACAAAAGCCAATGTCGTGGCTCGAATCAACGAAGTACTTCCGAATGTATATTCCATTATTGATAAATATCAGAAGGATATTCCTGCATACAATGTCACCGAGTTTTTACAGTATTTGGAACCATTCGCCATTTATGAGGATACAATAACTGCATCGATAATTGGAAAAATGAGATTTTTTATAAAAACATTCTGTGATAATTATTTTAATGAATATAATTCGAAAAAGAAAAAATTCCAACGATTGGATTTTGAGACATTTAAAGCAAAGAAAACAAGAGCGTTCCCTGCATTTTATAAAAATACATTTAAAGACGTTATACAAGATGACTTTAATTTAAATTCGCTGGTTCAGACTGCTTATGCTTCGGACAGTATTGATGCAACCGAAATGTTAAACCATATTTATTTACAGGATAATGGGAAACTATTCTCTCACGTTGTTAGAAAAATAAACGCCGACCTAACAAACTCGGAAGATTTTTTCAAAGATATCGATATTCAATCAAGTGGTGTCACGGGAAATAATCAACAAAGCGACGAGTCCTTGTTTTTAACACCTACCGATTGTTATCGTAAAGTGATTGTTAAAGATTATAACAGTTTGAGAGAAATGGAATTGGATAATCATAACGATGATGTCGAATATGATAGAAAATACGACAACACCAATTATGCAATCTTGGATAAATATAAACAAGAGAAGAAATCTCTTTCTAAAACAGAATTCCTTACATTCCTTTCTAAAGAACTTTTAAAAAAGCATAGCTGTCCGTCTCGTGTCTCAAAAGAATTTGCAACAACATTGTTAACAGGTAAACGACTTGTACAAGACGGTGAATTTGCAAAACTCGTTATAACACCTTCTTTACCAAATGATATAGATGAATCAGAATTAACAGAACGAGAAAAAAAAGAAATAAGAATAGAGAAAAATATACGGAAAAAAGAATCATATTATATACGGAAACGTAACATTTGGATACATGATAAAACCGTAGATGAAAATTCTTTCCTTGATACTAACACTTTATTCTGTAATATCCAAAATGAAAATAAGTGTTATAAAAAAGATGAACAATCGAACTGCGAGACAGTTGAACTAGATGTTAAAGAACGTATGTTTAGAGAAGAGAAACGCAGAATGAATGAAGAACTTCATTCTCGTTATCAATCAAACCAGTCGAATATCAAAGAAAACATTTCCAAAACAATACAGGATTTACAAGAACAACTTGTAAAATCTAGATATATCGACATATTACGGTCTCTTGTATTTAACCAACGTGCAAATAACATTGGTAAGAATGTATACAGAAATGAACGTCTTAGGTCTCCTCATTGGAATAAACGTAATCATTTACTTCATCATTCCCTCGATTTTGCAGAAAGACAAACTGCGATTATTGAATTCTATCGTTTGTACTGTAGAGAACCATTAGCAAATGATAAACCTGGATGGAAATATTGTTTCGAAACCGATACTGAACTTCTAGAAAGTTGTCTCTATGAACTTGCGGTTGCGTTTCGAGATGGCGAGTATTTGAAAAAAATAGACATTTTAATAAAAAAACAAGGTACTTTAAGTGACGATGGAGGACACGTAATCGATAAATATACAGGGTGTATACTGAAATCACTTGAATTTTCAGAAGATGGGTTATTAATGCAAGCACTTATGGATGAACAAGATACTACTACCGAGTCATCAAATGACAACAACGATGCAGTATTCGCCAAAGTAACAAAAGTTAAAGGAAAACGAAATATGGCAATATACGATGATGAAATGACACAACATATGTTTGAATGGATCAATGGTATTTCGGAAAAAACATTTGTAGAAGTTGAGACAATTGAAAAAATTGCAATAAACATTTGTGTACAGTTATCAAAAGAGAAAAAAGTATTCCCATCTGAACAACTATATAAAACACTTCAAGAAAAATCGAAAGACAAGGATAAAGCAAAAGGGAAGAAGGTCGTTCCATATGATATATACATTAACAGTAAGAAAGCGGAAGTGGCGGGCGCAGCATTCATTGTAGGAATACAGTCTCTAACACCATCTCTACAAATTACAAAATACGAAAAAAGTTGTAAAAAATCATTTACAGGATATCCACTCGAGACAACGGGTACGCGTGGCGCAATTACATATATTGCGTGTATTCTGAGGTTTATGTCCAAAGATGTAAAAATAATTAATCCAAAAGTTGGAATCATGGAAGATAAGTTGTACAGTATACTGGAAAAATACATTGTACCATTAGAATCTGTACAAAGATTGTTGAAAACAAAACGCGACTATGTAAAGCAACACGAAATTGAGACAATACCCGATAATCTTAATGTCTCACTCAGATGGCACCGTTTTTCACCACCGACATACAGTGTAAAAACGATGGATGATTCAACGAAACCTTTGAAAGGAATTACTACTGAATACCATAAAAACCTGGAAAAAATGTTTAAGGAGGGCAACAAAGATCAATGGGCGTCTCTTAGCGTTTATACCAATAAAATAGAAATGTTTACTTACGGTATTATACAATTACTGTCAGAAATATTGGAAAATAAAGATACACTCTTGAATACTTTCTCTCAAATCCCTTTTCAACAAAATTCTTGTTGTAATGAATCAAATGAACGCATAACTGTTTTACAATACTTTATAAAAGAAGATGACCGCCTAGAAGCGTTTCTGAAAAATACAACTATTATTTCTAGACTGTTGAAAGGATTCAAATTAGATATGAAAACACCGTTTTTACACGAAAACGTCAAAGGAATACAGAATATCGAAAAAATACCTACCACAACTAATTACTATAAAACAATCGAGAAAGAATTAATGTACAAGATATATTTCCATTACTGTAATTATGACCGTGATATATATGTAATGCCAAATGACTTGAAAGAAATATGCGGAGAACGACCCCCCGAATACGATAAGAAAGCCTCTATTGAACAAAAAATACAACTAATGGCGGAATTAGGAAAAACAGTAACCACTAATAAGTTTATGCATTTAATGATTGCTATTAATAAACGTAATGTTGTAAATGTATTACCCAATATTGAGTACAATTGGGAGTCTCAAATTGTAACAGAATTGGAACAATTCCGAGAGAATATTCGCGGAAAAGAAGATGGAAATACAACAACATCATTCTATAGAATTGTAGATAATTTCACACAACTTATGACAACGTTTTTACAAGACGATACTGCAACTGAAGAACAAGACACTACAAATATTTCTACAGAAAAAATGAGACAAATGAACAACTTCCTGTACACCAGTATTAATACTTGGAAACAAGAACTAAACCAGTTCTTACGGAAAAACATTAAAAAACAAAAAAATAAACAAGTCACTGATATGATTAATGCCTTTTTCAAACTAATGTTCGAAAATAAAGATTACGAAATTCCTTTTATTGCTAATACTGTACAAGGCTTTTTAAAATATATTGCTATATATTTCCCATTATATATAGGGACTGGATATAAAAATAAAATATTACAATATTCAGTACAATGGGAATTCACAAAAGAAGACATTAAGAGATTTACGAACTATGCAGACGATACATTCGAGAGATTGGATCAAATTAAAGGTGATAAATATAACAGGATATTAACTTCAGTTATGACTGATATCGTACAAAAATTACAACCCATACAGTACATCATACAATACTTGTCTCTAATGCTAGGTCATAGTGCTGAAAATAGAACAATTATTTTACGAATGTACATGTTTATAGTACTATTGGTATTACATACATATATTAATTCTTCTGAATCTACCGAAATTTTAAAACGGACGAATATAATTGTTAAGCAACAGAATGATGATAATGATACAGATATTGATTACGATATAATAGAAGACGACTCTGGTTTTGTAGGAAATGAAACTAAACAAAATTTAGGGGAAGCTTTAGGAGAATTACTAGCGGTTTATTTACAGTTTAGTGCAGGTAAACGAAAAACAGTTATATTCAAGTCATATCAAGATATTGTCTCAGTTGTAGACCGTTCCAATGAAATCGAAAAAAATAAAGTAAAGAAATACTTTTCTGATTTACGGAAAAAAGGGAAAGACATTTTTGATACAGAAGTACTCATGAAACGTATGCGTTTAGGCAAATATTTTATGAATCAAAAGGATTTAGTTACATACGGAAGAAAAGTCGAAAACTTTTTTGAAGAAACAGAACTCGTACACAAAGACACGGACACCCTTTTTGCCGATTTAGTAGAAGAAGAAATGGAAGAACACGGAATTCTAGAATATGGACAAGAAAATGAAGAGAATTTATTCGATATTCAAGGAATCGGTCGTAATTTTGACGAAGAAGAAGATGCACTCTTAATGGCAGATGAAGGACCAAATGAAGAAGACGACGATTTATCCGATATATATCAACACGGTGATTAGACCGCTTATTATATCCACATAAAAAGTATATCAATTCATCATATAGGATAATATGGCTTGGATTCCAAGAAAAGTAGTAAGAATATACAAATTACAATTATCCATTTTATTATTCCTCATTTTATTTACAATATTCCATATTATGAAACCTGGTATCGCATATTTGCCAAATGGAGGGTTTCGTCCTTTCGGTCTAGGATATAAACATAAAACTGTAATACCTATATGGATTGTCGCCATCATAACCGCAATTCTCTCATACACATTTGTATTGTTTCTACTAAGTACCACATGAACAAATTATTTTATTATTTTACAGTAAATCAAACAAATTATTGTTTACTGTAAAAACAAAGACAAATTAATGAACTTTAAACAATCTTTATACGATATTCCTAGATTAATCGAATCAAACACTGGCAATTTTTTATTAAAAAAGTTACAAGACTGCCACGAAAACCGAGTTAAATCATATTATTGGGTGTTCAATATTACTGTTTTTGTGACATTTATCATTATTGTTTTTATTACATTATACTTTTGCGCAAAGATGAAGAAAACCCCTCAAGAACGAGAGACACAATCTATAATGGAACAACAATACATACTCGAAAAAATAAGAGCACTTGAATATCAGAAAGAAAAGTTCTTGTCTCACAATAGTATTACTCGTATGCCAATGCCACAAAGTGCTATATCAAATGAACCATTGATATATTCTACTCAAGTTCCTGTTTATTCTTAAGAAAATTGAATAAACGATTTGGGATATGTATCTACACACAATTAATTAAAATAATAAATTACAATGTCATCAGTCGTTTTAGCTCGATATTACAACTTTTTAAAACAACTCAAACAATACAACACATTTAATGACTTCTTTCAAATAGGAGAAGGAAATACTCATATTGATATAGAATTACGTCAAAATGATACTATATATATTGTTATACAGTATCAACAAGCACCTTCTATTAAATATGACTTTAAACATTTGCCTGATGAAATTTGTGACCATATTCATAATTATTTAGGCGAATATATTGAACTTACATTTCAAATAAAATATTCAAATACTTCTTTCCCGTTTGACCCTCCTATTTGGGGATTATACTCTATTACACATAACGTAAATGTACTAAATGGAGGACTAACAATTGAAGACTACTATAAATATATTGTACAGAACCATAATGACCAAAATGAACGTTCGTGGTCACCTGCTATTTCTATATCGGCAGATATACTTACATTCATCACAAGAGTGTATCCATTCGAGCATATTCTGTTTCCTCAATATAATATATAACTAATCCATAATGGAAGAAGTAAATATTGGTGTCAATGATTTAGTACAAGATGAAATACCGCCAGTTTATCGCGAAACAGAGTTGGAGACGATTGACTCATTTGATGCAAACGCTTTTTTGAATGACTGGCTTCCTAAACAGAATAGACAAACAAATGAACTACAGTTTCCAAGTATGAGAGGTGCTGTAGATTTAATTATACTGCAAAAATACAACTTTCACAAATTGAAATCTCTTTTTTTCTCAAAAGGAAAAATTAATGAACTCAAAAATATTCCGAATGAAGTCGAAATTTTGGACATACCGTACAATGACGTCACTGAATTATATGGATTACCGAAAACTCTTATTACAGTAAACGTTTCGCATAATCGTCTAAAGACAGTCGAATTTTTATCGTGTGATAAAATAAAATCGATAAATGTATCACATAATCATCTTACAGTTCTAGACAATCTTCCTGAATCTTTAGAAATATTGCATTGCGAATACAATCACCTACAAAAATTAGATTTGTATACTACCAAGCGATTAAAAGAATTGTACTGTAATAATAATACTGATAAATTACAACTGACTCACGTTCCAGATACGGTTGTTCACGGGGATTATGCAAATGTTATTGTTTCTTTGAAGAAAACCAACAATACTTTCGATTACATAGTCATGGAAGATACATACAAGGAAAAAGTGGACAAATATTTCCGTATGAAATCAAAATACGAAACCGCAATACGAAAGAGTAGAAGAAATTTGAATGAAACTTTCACAAAAACACGAATGTTTTACAATAATAATAAGTATTTTCCTTTGCATCACAAAATTAAAAAAGAATTAAAATTTAAAAATGATAAACCTCCATGTCATGGTTGCGGAGGTAAAGGTGGTATGCTTTTCCAAATTACTTCAAGTCAATATCAGGCATTTTGTAGTAATGAACAACAATGTGATTGGAAAATTATTATTCATCGTGGTTTTTTTGAAAATCGAGAAAAAATGTTGTACGAATATTTAGAATATATGGAAGGTTTGAAGCAACGATTTATTGAAGGAAAAATGAATTCTTTGTTTCAATATTTTGATGACAAATATACGAAAACGTCTTTTGAAAAAAATATGAAACTCTTTCAATTGTACAGTACTCACTTGAAATCATATTTAGACACGCATAATGATTGCTATTACAATGAACACAAAAAACAAATGATTCTACAGAAAGCGAAAACCATTCAAGAAAAACTAGAAACTGTAAAACTGATGTTACAAGATCAAGATGAAGATTTATTAATTGAAGCAGTTACTATACAAATGAATGAAATAAGACCTTTAGCACAATATATACAACGTGAGACATATGACATTATGCAATTGGAAGCAGATATAGAGTCTAATGAATTTGTACTGTATCAATATCCCGTAATAGCTAGCAAAGTCGATACATTACTAGAAGGAAAGCTGAGTGTCGAACATTTCGGAAAACTAAATAGAGAAGACGAAGACGAAGAAGAAAAGGAAAAGCAAAGCGACAAAGAAAGAGAAAAAGAAGGACAAAACGATGGATTAGGGGAAGATTTTTATCAAGAAAACGAAGAAGATTCTATAGCACCATCCGTAAATGAAGCAGAATCTCTCGATTGGGGGTCAGATGAA
>TARA_B110000114_G_scaffold28413_1_pt1 | contig 13196 bp, 11 predicted proteins | sample TARA_B110000114 | Tara Oceans TARA_B110000114 (sample SAMEA4397311) | marine metagenome | biome: Polar Biome; feature: [SRF] surface water layer (ENVO:00010504); material: water (ENVO:00002006), including particulate matter (ENVO:01000060) such as... | depth 5 m
ATGAACCCGAGGTTTTTTTAAAACTCATTTATTTAGGACTATACACGGCGCAGGGAATAATTATCTCTTCTAGAGAAATACCTCCGTGCTGATACGTGTTTTTAAAGTATTTCACAAAATGATTGAAATTATTTGGATAGGCAAAAAACAAGTCTTCTTTTGCAAATACAAAAGAACTATTCATGGCAACCGTTGGCAGAAAGATGTCTTTAGGGTTTCGTACAGCAAATACATCTTTCTCTTCATAAGAGATGCTTCTTCCTGTCTTATAACGCAGATTAGAACTAATATTTTTATCACCAATAATCTTTGTAGGGTTTTTACAATTAATGGTTCCGTGATCTGTGGTAATAATTAATTTTTGTCCTAAAGTTTGTGCTTTTTGAATAATTTCAAAAAGTGGAGAATTTTTAAACCAACTCAGGGTTAGACTCCGATACGCTTTGTCATCCCCTGCCAACTCCTTAATGACTTCCATTTCTGTTTTTGAATGGGACAACATGTCAACAAAATTATAAACGACTGCAGTGAGGTCGTTTTGCCTGGTACCATTATAATTGTCAGCCAATTCCTTTCCGCTTTTTAGAGATGTAATTTTATAATATTCATGTTTTATATCCAAGCCTAAGCGTTTAATTTGAGCGGATAAAAAATCATTTTCAAATAAATTCATTCCACCTTCATCCGTATCATTTTTCCAGAATTTTGGATATTTTTTTTCCATTTCAGAAGGCATAAGACCTGAAAAAATAGCATTTCTGGCATATTGAGTGGCTGTTGGTAATATTGAAAAGTAGCTATATTCTTCCTCTTTTTTGAAGTGGTTATTAATTAAGGGCTCTAAAATTCGGTATTGATCATACCGTAAATTATCAATCACCACCCAAAGTACGGGTGTTTCTTTTTTGAGTTCAGGAACTACATAATCTTTAAACAAGGTATGCGAAAATGTAGGTTTGTCGTGTGCCGTTAAGAATTCCTCATAATTTTTTTTAATGAATTTAAAAAACTGTGTGTTTGCTTCTTGTTTCTGACTTTCAAGGATTCCGAGCATTCCAGGATCACTGATGTCTTCTAGTTCTAATTCCCAATGAATTAATTTTTTATACAGTTCAATCCAATCCGCATAGGAGTTCACCATTGCTAAATCCATTGAAATTTTTCTAAATTCTTGCTGATAGTTGGAAGTTGTTTTCTCAGAAATTAAGCGAGAATGGTCTAAATTTTTCTTTAAACTCAATAAAATTTGATTTGGGTTTACCGGTTTTATTAAATAATCTGCAATTTTAGAACCTATTGCTTCCTCCATAATATACTCCTCTTCACTTTTAGTGATCATCACCACTGGAAGGTTTGCTTGTTTTTGTTTGATTTCAGAAAGTGTTTCTAAACCTGTCAAACCGGGCATATTCTCATCTAAGAAAACAATGTCAAAGTTTTTTTCATCTATTAGATCTATGGCGTCAGCGCCATTTGTACAGGTAGTAACTTTATAACTTTTAAGCTCTAAAAAGAGAATGTGTGGTTTTAATAATTCAATTTCATCATCAACCCATAAAATTTGCATGCTCATATCTAATTCTTTATTTTAAAACGTTAAAACTAAGTATTTGTTATTTTACAACCCTTAGAAAATGATAAAATATTGCCAATATTATAATATTTTTATAATTTAAGAGGATCCCTTATAAATATATGAATTTGTCACAAGAAATATTGTATTTTGCACTTATACATAGATAATTATAATACTTTTGAAAAAAAATACACCCAATAAGCTTAAAATTTTAAACGATCCCATCTACGGATTTATACAAATACCAAACTCCTTAATTTTTGATATCATTGAGCATCCTTATTTTCAACGCTTGAGAAGAATCGCTCAAATGGGCTTTTCTAATTTGGTGTACCCAGGAGCAAATCACACCCGTTTTCATCATGCAATTGGTTGCATGCATCTGATGCAAAAAGCAATTCGAGTTTTACGATTTAAACAAGTTGAAATTTCTAATGAAGAGGAAAATGCACTATGTATTGCTATCTTATTGCATGATATTGGTCATGGTGCATTTTCACATGCGTTAGAACACAGCATCGTTAACGGAATAAGTCATGAAGAGATTTCTTTAAAATTTATGAGGAAATTAAATAAAGAGTTTGAGGGACAACTTGCACTAGCAATCGAAATTTTTGAAGGCAAAAACCCTCGTAAATTTTTAGGACAGCTTATTTCTAGCCAATTAGACATTGATCGATTGGACTATTTAAAAAGGGACAGTTTCTATACAGGGGTTACCGAAGGCAATATTTCATCAGACCGATTAATTGCAATGATAAATGTAAAAGATGATGAATTGGTTATAGAGCAAAAGGGAATTTATTCTGTAGAGAAATTTTTAATTGCTCGAAGATTAATGTACTGGCAAGTGTATTTGCATAAAACGGGCTTAGTAGCAGAGAACATTTTAGTCAATGTATTAAAAAGGGCAAAAGAACTTGCGGGAGAGGGTGTGGAGCTATTTGCGAGTTCCGCATTAAAATATTTTTTAGAAGCTCCAATTTCTAAAACAAACTTTACGGAAGAAACCTTAGAAATATTTTCGAAGTTAGATGATTATGATGTGTTGTCGGCAATCAAAGAATGGGTGCATCATAAAGATAAAGTGTTGGCATTATTGTCTGAGATGATTGTGGATAGGAAGTTATTAAGAATAGAGATACAACAGGAGGTTTTTAAAGAAGTATACATTGCTAAAAGAAGAGAGAAGGCAATGCGTAAATTAAGTATTTCTGAGAAGGATGTGAAGTATTTTGTGTTTCACCAAAAAATAAGCAATCAAGCATATGCCTTAAAATCACCGATATACATCTTAAATAAAAATGGAAACATAAAAGATATTGCAAAAGCCTCGGATCAATTAAACTTACAAGCACTCACAATACCCGTAGTAAAATATTTTATTTGTTACCCAAAGTAACATGAGATTAGAGAAAACGGTATAATTTTTATATTTTTGCCTTTGATGAAATTTAAAGCACAACAAATAGCGGATATTTTAGAAGGAGAGATTGTTGGCAATCCGGATGAAGAAGTTTCTGAACTTTCTAAAATTGAAGAAGGAAAAAAGGGATCTTTAACCTTTTTGTCAAACCCTAAATATAATGCATATTTATATAGTACAAATGCTTCGGTGGCGATTGTAAACAAAAGCTTTATCCCTGAAAAGGAAGTGAAAGTCACGTTGATTAAAGTGGCAGATGCCTATAGCTCATTTTCTAAGTTATTAGCATTTTATAATGAGGCAAAAAACAATAAACTAGGAAGAGAACAACCGATTTTTATTGCTGAATCTTCACAAATAGGTGAAAAAGAATATATCGGAGCATTTAGTTACATTGGTGAAAATGTCAAAATTGGTGAAAATGTTAAAATTTATCCGAATTCCTATATTGGAGATAATTCTTTAATTGGAGACAATACCATCATTTTTGCAGGCGTAAAAATATACGCAGACACACGCATTGGTAAAAATTGTAAAATTCATTCAGGTGCTATTATTGGTGCCGACGGTTTTGGGTTTGCTCCTAATGAAAATGGAGAGTATCTGGCAATTCCGCAAATAGGGAATGTTATTATTGAAGATAATGTGGATATTGGTGCAGCTTCTACAATTGATAGAGCTACCTTAGGGTCTACTATTATTAGAACAGGAGTAAAACTTGATAATCAAATTCAAATTGCGCACAACGTGGAAGTTGGAAAAAACACAGTGATTGCATCGCAGACAGGTGTTTCTGGATCTACAAAAATTGGAGAAAACTGTATGATTGGTGGACAAGTAGGGGTTGGAGGTCACTTAAAAATAGGAAATAATGTGAAGGTTTTAGGTCAAACAGGAGTCACAAAAAATATTAAGGATAGTGAAATTATTTACGGAACACCCGCTTTTAAATCTAGTAGTTTTAATAGAAGTTATGTGCACTTTAAAAATTTACCAACAATAGTATCAAAAATTAACCAATTAGAAAAAGAGTTGAAGACTCAACGAAGAAAGAATGAGTAAGAAACAAAAAACAATACAAAATGAAATCAGTTTATCAGGTGTGGGTTTACATACAGGGAATGCTGTAAAAATGACTTTTAAACCTGCCCCTATAAACCATGGTTTTGCATTTTGTAGATTAGATTTAGAGGGAACCCCTATTATTGAGGCAAGGGCGGAGTATGTTGTAAATACGCAAAGAGGCACCAATATAGAGAAAAATGGAGTCCAAATTCAGACATCAGAACATGTATTGGCAGCTGCTGTAGGTTTAGATATTGATAACTTACTAATTGAGATAAATGCTTCAGAACCTCCAATTATGGATGGTTCCTCTAAGTTTTTTGTAGAAGCTTTAGAAAAGGCTGGTATTAAAGAACAGGATGCTTTCATTGAAGAATATGTAGTTAAAGAGATTATCTCTTATAAAGATGAACTTACAGGTAGCGAAATAATGCTAATGCCTGCTGACGATTATCAGGTAACTACTATGGTGGATTTTGGTACGAAAGTACTAGGGACTCAGAATGCTACTTTAGAAAAGGTCTCTGATTTTAAAGAAGAAATTGCTGCGGCTAGAACCTTTAGTTTTTTGCATGAGATTGAAATGCTCTTGGAGCACGATTTGATCAAAGGAGGAGACTTAAATAATGCCATTGTGTATGTAGACAAAGAGCTGTCTGAGAGTACCATGGAAAAATTAAAGAAAGCTTTTAATAAAAAAGATATTGCCGTAAAATCAAACGGAATTTTAGACAACTTAACTTTGCATTGGGCAAATGAAGCCGCGCGGCATAAACTATTAGATGTCATAGGTGATTTAGCGCTCGTAGGAACCCGAATTAAAGGAAAAGTGATTGCAAACAAACCAGGTCATTTAATAAATACCTTGTTTGCGAAGAAGCTTGCGAAGATTATTAAGCAGGAGAAAAGAAATAATGTGCCTTCTTATGATTTAAGTTTGCCACCATTATTGGACATTCACCAAATTATGGAGATTCTTCCGCACAGACCTCCGTTTTTATTAGTGGATAGAATTTTAGAACTTTCTAGCAAGCATGTAGTGGGGATGAAAAATGTGACGATGAATGAAAACTTCTTTGTAGGTCATTTCCCGGGTGCACCAGTAATGCCTGGTGTATTGCAAGTTGAGGCAATGGCGCAGTGTGGAGGTGTTTTGGTTTTAAACACCGTACCGGATCCAGAGAACTATCTGACTTATTTTATGAAGATGGATAAGGTGAAGTTTAAACAAAAAGTGTTGCCTGGAGATACTGTTATTTTTAAATGTGAACTGATTACGCCAATAAGAAGAGGGATTTGTCACATGCAGGCGTATGCATATGCAAACGGAAAAGTAGTTGCAGAAGCTGAATTAATGGCTCAAATTGCTAGAAAAAATTAAAATATGAATCAACCATTAGCGTATGTGCATCCCCAAGCCAAAATTGCAAGAAATGTAGTTATAGAGCCTTTTACAACCATTCACAATAACGTAATAATTGGTTCGGGAACATGGATTGGTTCAAACGTAACCATTATGGAAGGGGCTAGAATAGGTAAAAATTGTAGGATTTTCCCAGGGGCAGTCATCGCAGGAATTCCGCAGGACTTAAAGTTTGATGATGAAGAAACTACAGTAGAAATTGGAGACAATGTCACGATACGAGAATGTGTTACAATCAATAGAGGTACTTCAGATAGAATGAAAACCAAAATTGGTGATAACTGCCTAATTATGGCATATTGCCACATTGCACATGATTCTTTTGTGGGTGATAATTGTGTTTTTTCTAACAACTCCACTTTAGCGGGGCATGTGACCATTGGAGACAATGTTGTGTTAGCTGGGATGGTAGCAGTGCATCAATTTGCATCCGTTGGAAAGCATGCGTTTGTAACGGGTGGTTCTCTGGTAAGAAAAGATGTGCCTCCCTATGTAAAAGCTGCACGAGAACCATTATCTTATGTTGGCATTAATTCAGTAGGCTTGCGAAGACGTGGGTTTACAACAGAAAAAATCACAGAAATTCAGAATATTTATCGAATTTTATTTCAAAAAAACTATAATTATACCCAAGCAATTGAAATAATTGAAGCAGAATTAGAGGCGACTACAGAAAGAGATGAGATCATTCAATTTATTAAAGATTCTCACAGAGGAATTATGAAAGGTTATTTCAATTCAAATTAATTCCATAGAAGTAAAGGGTTTAAAAGAGTACCTCATAAAATTATTATAATAAAAGCAATAATACAAATGGCAACAACATCAGATATTAGAAACGGACTATGTATTAAGTATAACAATGACATCTATAAAGTGATTGAGTTTTTGCACGTAAAACCAGGAAAAGGCCCTGCTTTTGTCAGAACAAAATTAAAAAGTGTTACCAATGGAAAAGTAGTAGATAATACCTTTCCAGCGGGAAGAAAAATTGAAGATATTCGTGTGGAAACACATAAATTTCAGTATTTATACAATGAAGGGGAGACGTATCACTTTATGAATGAAAAAGATTACTCTCAAATTCAACTGCAAAAAAGTTCCTTAGATTCTCCACAGTTAATGAAGGAAGGTGAAATTGTGACAATTATCATTAATTCTGAAGATGAAATGCCACTTTCTGTAGACATGCCCGCAAGTGTTATTTTAGAAGTTACACATACAGAGCCCGGTGTAAAAGGTAATACTGCAACAAACGCCACAAAACCTGCCACTGTAGAAAGTGGAGCAATGGTAAATGTTCCTTTATTTATAAATGAAGGGGATAAAATTAAAGTGGAAACTACGAAAGGAACCTACCAAGAAAGAATAAAAGAGTAATGATGATTGATGCTTTGCAATTAGCTTTGTAAAGCACCAATGGCTAATTGCAAAAAGGGATACATGAAATTCAAAACGCCACAAACACTTCAACAAATAGCAAAATTAATAAGTGTTCCATTTATAGGGAGTGCTAATTTTGAAATATTGGGAATCAATGAAATTCATGTGGTAGAAAAAGGAGATATCGTTTTTGTAGACCATCCCAAATACTATGAAAAAGCACTAAACTCCTCAGCCACGACGATATTGATTAACAAGGAGGTAGCTTGTCCCGAGGGAAAGTCTTTATTGATTTCTGAAGACCCTTTTCGAGATTTTAATAAAATATCAAACTTTTTTAATCCGTTTGTAGTTTCCAAAGAAGCGATCTCGAGTTCTGCCATCATAGGAAAAGGAACCATAGTGCAGCCCAATGTTTTTATTGGAAATAACGTCGTAATCGGAGAAAACTGTTTTATTCATCCGAATGTAACTATTTATGATACCACCATCATTGGAAATAATGTAACCATCCACGCAAATTCAGTTTTAGGTGCAGATGCCTTTTATTATAAAAAGAGATCCGAAGGATTTGATAAATTACTTTCTGTGGGAAGAGTGGTTTTACAGGATAATGTAGACATTGGAGCTTCTTGTACTATTGATCGTGGAGTTACTGGAGATACTACCATTGGTGCAGGAACAAAAATTGACAATCAAGTTCATGTAGGTCATGATACGGTAATTGGAAAAAAATGTTTGATCGCTTCACAGACCGGAATTGCGGGCTGTGTAGTCATCGAAGATGAAGTTGTTATTTGGGGCCAAGTAGGCACTACTAGTGGTATTACAATCGGAAAAGGAGCTGTAATTCTAGGACAAACGGGAGTTACCAAATCAGTAGCAGGAGGAAAAAGTTATTTTGGAACTCCGATTTCAGAATCGAGAGAAAAATTAAAGGAGATGGCTGAAATAAAACGTTTTTTAAAAGGTAGAAAGATTACTTAAAATACTTTTTTAGAAACCTGCAATAAACTATTTTTGCGCAACATAATAAAATAACAAACGAATGAGTGTTTTAGTAAATAAAAATTCAAAAATTATAGTTCAAGGTTTTACGGGTAGTGAAGGTACTTTTCATGCCGGTCAAATGATTGACTATGGAACCAATGTTGTTGGAGGAGTGACTCCAGGAAAAGGAGGTCAAGAACACTTAAGTAAACCTGTTTTTAATACCGTATTAGAGTCTGTAGAAAAAGTAGGAGCAGATACCTCGATCATTTTTGTACCACCGGCTTTTGCTGCAGATGCAATCATGGAAGCGGCGGATGCAGGAATTAAGGTAATTATTTGTATTACAGAAGGAATTCCTACTGCAGACATGGTGAAAGTTAAAGCATATATAGACACAAGAGACTGCAGATTAATTGGCCCTAACTGTCCAGGAGTAATCACTCCAGATGAGGCAAAGGTTGGTATTATGCCAGGTTTTATCTTTAAAAAAGGGAACGTAGGTATTGTTTCTAAATCAGGAACATTAACTTATGAAGCGGCAGATCAGGTTGTAAAACAAGGATATGGAATTACAACAGCAATCGGTATTGGTGGAGATCCTATTATTGGAACTACTACTAAAGAAGCAGTTGAATTGTTAATGAATGACGCCGAAACAGAAGCAATCGTGATGATTGGTGAGATTGGTGGAAATTTAGAGGCAGAGGCAGCACAGTGGATCAAAGCAGACGGAAACAGAAAACCAGTAGTTGGTTTCATTGCAGGTCAGACAGCACCAGCAGGGAGAACGATGGGACATGCTGGAGCGATTGTTGGAGGAGCGGACGACACGGCACAAGCAAAAATGAAAATTCTAGCGGAATGTGGCGTTTATGTGGTGAGCTCACCAGCAAAAATAGGAGAAATGGTGGCAAAAGTTTTGGGTAAAAAATAAAGTATTACTGGGAATATCAATCATTTAACGCGAATGTAAAACGGAGTTATTTGAATAAATAGCAATGATAATAACATATAATTCCCGTGAAAACGGGAATTTCTTTTTTATATTTGAACAGCAAATAAATAATACATTATGAAATTATTAGAAAATAAATCAGCAATAATTACTGGGGCAACAAGAGGAATAGGACGTGGCATCGCAGTTGAGTTTGCAAAACAAGGTGCAAATATTGCCTTTACATACAGTGCTTCTGTGGATGCTGCAAATGCGTTAGAAGAAGAACTAAAATCATATGGAGTTTCTGCAAAGGGATACCAATCGAATGCTGCAAATTTTGATGCGGCACAAACATTAGCAAAAGAAGTTCATAAAGAATTCGGAGCTATTGATATTTTAGTAAATAATGCAGGGATTACAAAAGATAATTTGTTGCTGCGTATTTCTGAAGACGATTTTGATAAAGTAATCGAAGTAAATTTAAAATCGGTTTTTAACTTGACAAAAGCAGTAATTAGACCGATGATGAAGCAGCGTTCAGGCTCTATAATTAATATGAGTTCTGTTGTGGGATTAAAAGGAAATGCAGGGCAGTCTAATTATGCGGCATCAAAAGCAGGTATTGTAGGTTTTTCAAAGTCTGTAGCCTTAGAATTAGGCTCTAGAAACATTAGAAGTAATGTAATTGCTCCTGGTTTTATTGAAACTGAAATGACCGCTAAGTTAGATGAAGCAACGGTGCAGTCTTGGAGAGATGGAATTCCTTTAAAAAGAGGAGGACAGCCAATAGATATTGCTAATGCATGTGTTTTTTTAGCTTCTGATATGAGTACTTATATTACAGGACAAACCTTATCTGTAGACGGAGGTATGTTGACTTAAATAAAATACGGTAAAAAAGTTATTTGACTTTTTACAAGCGCTCGTGGTAGTGTTAATTGTGATTTATGGATGTATAATTCAAGGTTTAATCATACCATCAAAATTACAATTTTATACGTTTTCAGATCTGCATTCGGAGGGCTATAAATATGGAAACTTTATTTCTAGAAGTTTCGTATATGTTGGTTTTGCATTGTCTTTATTTTATTTTTTAATGCTATGGTTCAAAGAAAAGTTTAGAAAAAAATAATGCTATCCTTCTTCGTGTTTTTACCGTAATTCTATTTTTGTTTTCTGTTTTTAATATCATATTTGATGAAATTATTAAAGTGGAGTATCTAACACATTTTTAAAATCTACAACAATTAAACGTTGTAGGTTTTCTTTTTTTAGATTGTTATTGATATCTTTCCATGAAATATAAATAATTGCAGACACTATCTATTTTATACCTTATATGCGCATTTCTATGTAGCGTTTCGATTGGTTATTTTCAATATTTTTATAAAGTAAAAAGCAAGAAGAGCATCCATATATTGCTGTGTGCATTAAAAACACTTTCTTTATTTTTATTGCTTGCATTGTTCATCAGTCCAAAGATAAAAACAACAACGTTTCAAACCATAAAACCGATACTTTCGATTTTGGTGGATAACTCGAAATCAATTTCTTATTTCAAAGAAGAAAAAAATCTTCAAGACTTTAGTTCTAAATTAAATAACAACGCTCGTTTATCTGATAAGTTTGAGATTGAAAATTATGTTTTTAGTGCAGATTTAAAATCATCAGATAGTATTGATTTTTTAGGGAGTGCAACAAATATCTACAATGCAGTTTCAGCTGTAAATAAATTGAATACTGAAAAAAAAGCACCTATTTTACTGCTAACAGATGGCAATCAAACGATTGGAAATGCTTATGAATTTATAAAGTCTGAACAAAAAGTGTATCCTATTATTTTTGGAGATACTTCAAAGCATACCGATATAAAAATAACTCAAATCAATGTAAATAAATACAGTTACCTAAATAACAAGTTCCCAGTAGAGATCCTTTTAAATTATGATGGACCAGGGTCAGTTAAAAAGACTTTTTCTATTTATAGCGTTGGAAAAAAAATATTTTCAAAAAGAATTCAATTTTCAAAAAAGGAACGTTCTCGTATTATTAGGTTCGATTTAGCAGCTTTAAAAGTAGGAGTGAATTATTTCACAGCCGAAATTGAAAAAATAAAGAACGAAAAAAACACTAAAAATAATACAAAAATATTTTCTGTCGAGGTAATTGATGAGCAGGCAAGAGTATTACTTCTTACCGATGTGTTGCACCCAGACATCGGTGCTTTAAAAAAAGCGATAGAAAGCAATCCGCAACGAGCTGTAACAGTTTCAAAGGTCACGGAATTTAGAGACAACTTCTCCGATTATCAATTGGTCATTCTATACCAACCAAATAATGTTTTTGAAGATGTGTTTGCAAAAATAAGGAAGGGGCAGTGCAATTTGTTAATTGTAACAGGCACAAATACCAATTGGGCATTGCTGAATAAACAGCAGTTTGGTTTTACTAAAAACTTCCTTCAAGAGACTGAAAATTACGGTGCGAGGCATCACACTTCATTTTCTGTTTTTTTACAAAAAGACATTGGTTTTTCCGGGTTCCCAGCCTTAAAGGATGCCTTTGGGGTTCTCGATTTCAATAAGCAACATGAAGATTTAGTACTGCAAGAAATAAGAGGGGTGAAAACAACACAACCATTAATATCGTTTTTTAATGAGGAAAAACAAAAAATAGCAGTCATCTTTGGTGAAGGAATTTGGCGATGGAGAGCTGCAAGTTTTTTAAGTAGTAATACTTTTCAAGACTTTGATCAATTCATTGGAAACGCATTGCAATATCTAACTACAAATAAAAATAGTGCGCGCTTAGAGGTGAATTCAGAACACGTATATGCTTCAAATACAGCAGTTAATATCGCTGCTTTTTTTACAGATACCAATTATAAGTTTGATAATAGTGCATCTTTAGAGATAACACTGACTAATAATGAAACAAAAAAAGAGACAAAACTACCTTTTTCTTTGCGCAACAATTCCTATCAAATCGCCATAGAAAACCTTTCTCCTGCTGTCTATAATTTTATAGTAGGGGTTGTAGACCAAAGTTATGAAAAATATGGCAGCTTTAAAATAACAAAGTATCAAATAGAAGCTCAATTTACCCATGCAGATGTATTCAAATTAGAACAATTGGCATTAAATACAGGTGGAGCTCCCTTTTATAAAGATGAAATAACCCGTTTAATTCAAGAGTTGCTTGCAGATAAAACCTACTATTCAGAACAAAAAGCAATTGTAAAAGAGCAATCTCTATTAGAATGGAAGTGGTTATTGCTAATAATTATTTCTTTATCTACAGTAGAATGGATTCTCCGAAAGTATTCTGGTAAGATTTGATGCTGATTTGTGAACATATGGAGAACTTCTTTTAAGATTGTACGCATATAGATTGTGTTTCCTAAAGTTATATCGTAAATTTGAAAGAATTTAAAATATTAAAATAATGGCAAATAATCAATTGGATATAAAATTTCCGAAAGGTGGAGTTTTTTTTATAGTACTAGCAGTACTTGCAATCATTTTATTCTCAAAAGCAACGGTGACCATAAACTCTGGTCAGGCAGGAGTTTTGTATAAGACTTTTGGTGGCGGTGTTGTAACTGATGAACCGCCTTTAGGAGAAGGTTTTCAAATTGTTGCACCTTGGAATAAAGTGTTTATTTATGAAGTAAGACAACAGGAGATTTATGAGAAAATGCAGGTATTATCTTCAAACGGTTTAGAGATTCAGTTGGAAGCTTCCGCTTGGTTTCAACCACAAGCAGATAAAATAGGTTCTTTACACCAAGAAAAAGGTGAAAATTATATTTCTAGAGTTATACAACCAACAATTAGATCTGCGGCAAGAAGTGTTGTAGGGCGTTATACGCCTGAGCAATTGTATTCTAGTAAAAGAGATGTAATACAAACAGAAATTTTTGTAGAAACAAAAAAAATATTAGATAAGCAGTACATTCAACTAAACGAAATCTTGGTGAGAGACGTTACATTACCATCAACCATTAAAACAGCGATTGAGCGAAAGTTAAAGCAAGAGCAAGAGTCTTTAGAATATGAATTTAGATTAGTTACTGCGAAGAAAGAAGCTGAAAAACAAATTATTGAAGCACAAGGTAAAGCAGATGCGAATAGAATTCTAAGTGCGTCATTAAACGAAAAAATTCTTCAAGACAAAGGAATCGAAGCGACGATAGAGTTGTCAAAATCCCCAAATAGTAAAGTTGTTGTTATTGGTTCTGGTAAATCAGGAATGCCTATTATATTAGGGAATCAATAAGAATACAAGTAGTATACTAATAAAAAAAAATCCAGCTATTGCTGGATTTTTTTTGAATAAAACTTCTTAACGAGGGTGCTTTAAATTTGAAGGTTTTTTTAGCGCCTAGGCGACC
>TARA_B110000114_G_scaffold150744_1_pt1 | contig 12980 bp, 16 predicted proteins | sample TARA_B110000114 | Tara Oceans TARA_B110000114 (sample SAMEA4397311) | marine metagenome | biome: Polar Biome; feature: [SRF] surface water layer (ENVO:00010504); material: water (ENVO:00002006), including particulate matter (ENVO:01000060) such as... | depth 5 m
AGGTCTGCTATTTGGAGAATTGCATCTTTCATACGCATTTCACCTTTAGCCACTTTTAAAGCAACATCGTCAGCTTGCGTTTGGATTGCGGCTATGTGGTTACGTTCCAATTGTGAGGAAATGTTACTAGTGTGGGCAGCAGACATGTTATGTGTTGCCTGTTCAACGTATGGCATAGCACCAGCAAGAAAGTATGGGTTCTGGCTTTCTGGGGCCTTTAAAAACCCATCCACGCGGGTGTTCATCCACTCACGAAACTTGCTAGGGTCCGTGTTGTGCTTCATACCAGACTTTTCGTAATCCAAGGCCGCTAAGTTTTGGAAATCTATAGCAGCCTTCTTACCCATAGTCTCATTGTAGGCTTGGTTGTATACTTTAGAGTTGCCACGAAATAGGCCACCCATGCGAACATTTGAAAGTTCTACATCTGGATCGTCACCCACCAGAGCATCCTGTTGAGCTTGAAGACTGATTTCAGTTAATTCTGCTTTTCTGGCCTTTTGCGCTTGTACGCCTAGAAGGTTTGATACGTCACCAAAACCTTTAGCGATAGCATTCTCACCCATGACATCCCTCGCGGGGCTGTAGTAGTTATCGACAACACTCAGAAGGCTCTTTGCCGCGCCACGTGTGGGCATTTCAGGTATAATTCGTGCCATTGTTTTCCCTTATTATCCAGCCGCATATCCCATGATCCCTGAGGATGCCGCCGACATGATGTGGCCCATGTTGAGCGAAGTTGTTGGTTGACTTGCAATCCGTGCTTTGGCTTGATCTGTTTGACCCTGAAGGTTCCTACCAGTTTGTATTTTCAAGCTAGTGCGCTCCAATCGGTCACGATAGAGATTACGGGCCTCAACGGAGCTACGTTCTTGGAGCATGTCGGTCATCACCTGACCACCGCCACCTGTTTCAAACATACTAACCATAGCAAGATCAGTAGCAGACCTCGCACTTAGCGCCCGATCCATAGATGTCATGAGAAGCTGTCGATTAGTCTCGACATATGACTCCATCTCTTGGTCTTGTCCGTAAGCAGCGGCACCCCGCGCATTATGGGCATTGTTAAGTGAAGCTTGGTTTTGTGCGTCAACTTGAGCCTGTGACCCTATGAGGCTCACACTCGCGGAAGCGACAGCTAATGATACTGGATCACACATCTAATTAACCTCTGTTATTTTTACAAACTCTAGAAAGGGTATCTTGCCCACACCGTGTTTGTTGTGTTGTTTTATGAAGGTGAACCCGCACCACTTCAGCCACCTGTGGTGGACGGTGTTTCGCGCATCCGTGTAGTTGAAAATGCAGGTGTAATCCTGAGAAATATCAGCGATACCTTTTCTACATTCTCTCAAAAACTGTCTCTGAACTTTTAGGAGGTCAGGTGTGGCTAGAAGCCAAATTGAGCCAAGACCCTTAATGTCCGTGTCCACTACCCCAAAGATTGCCGCGGGGGTATCGTCTGACATGCAAATAGTCTTACATATTTTGGAATGGAGATAACCCCGATTTAAGGCTACCTCCATATCCAATCCACTGGCTGCAACTACCTCTGCTTTGTCTTCATCCCTCAAGTTCTTAGCAAGAAAAGGTATATCCTCATCAGAGGTAAAGCGAGTGTAGCCGTTCATATTATAGCCTTTGTGTTTTGCCGACATACATCCCTGTCCATTCCATCGAACCAAAGGAACACGGAAATGGACTGTCGTTTACAATTTTGATATCAACCTTGTCGTTTTGGGCGAATACGGGGAACTTAAATTCACCAGTGTCTCTAGGCATAAGCCCAAGCACGTTATCTTCATCAGCCAAAATACGAGCATTAAACTGGTGCTCAAAGGTTTGGTTGTTATTTGGTGTTACTTGCACCTTGAAAAATGCAGTATCCATATAAATAATCGACATATAACGTAGCTGAACACGCCCCTCTTGAATGGAAGCCTCACCAGTGGGTGTACTTTCTCGGATATACTGAGGGGAAAATGTGTACTCAAAAGAGTAAGGCACACCCGCGTTGATCTGGAAAGATGTAGCGTCAATTCCGCTTAGGTGATAAGTGTTGTTGCTAATTTTCTGTGCAACCAGCTTCTGTCCCGTAGGACTGCTGATTTTAAAGAATTCAAGTGTAGCTGGGGTGCTGTAAGGCAGTGTTATTTCGGTACGGAGGTCTGTTGAGTTATAAGTTAGGGTCATTTGTGTGTCATCTACACGATGATCCAAAAGAGCCTTATCAACAGGCTTAGTATCTAAGAACATCTTGTCGAGGTACATATTACCCCCTGTTTTATAAACAACATACAAGAAGTCCTCTAGAAACTCACACCCCATGATTGTTGTATCCACGCCAAAGTCCCATTGAGACCATGCGGTTTGGATTTTTTCACCACCAGAAGTATACCATTTATAAACAAACAGTTTATTAGGTTCTAACGCGGAAAGCTGCACCATAACGTCATCGTATGTAGACACAGCCTGTGTGCGAATGTCGTTTGGAATGTAATTCGGAATCTGTACTGTGATTTCATCCGCATCAACCGTTTTCATATCTTCATCAATGTAAAGCTCACGAACAGTGGAGTTTGTAGACCCATTAGTAACAAAGAACACGATAGGTCCTGAGGCAACTGGTGCGGTAAACGGTGAACACGCAAACTTTGTTGATGGTACAATGCCGACAGTAAGAGGTGACAGAACACTTTCTGATACCATCTTAAATTGTTGGCTATCAGAGAAAAGAATAAGAGTGTCAGCAAATACAGCAGCGTGATAAAGAATATTAACACGACCAGTTATAGAAGCCACATCGATACGGTCAGAAGCAAACACTTGTACAACAGTTGTTCGATACAAGTTTTCCAACTCACCAACAGCAGACATGATAACATTTTCTTCACATAAGAAACCTAAACGGCCCTTGAACAAGAATATTGAGTTAACTTTTCTATTAGTAAAAGTGGCGCTTGGGTTTGACTCTGCATCCCCTGCCCTTCGCTCATCCCATGAATGCTCTTGGAACGTGAAAGTGCCATCAGCATTTCTAATTAAAACGTGAGGCATGGTTGATGGTGTGAGTTTTTCATTGGCATTATAACCAGTGGTCTCTTCCCAGATACCATTATCAAATTTTACCCAATAATCTTCTGTGGCCTCGTTGAGGTTACCCTTGATTTGTACCAAGCGATCCTGAGGTGAGGCTGGTGGGAGTTTATCAAAGGACTGAATTCTGTCTGTAAACGCTTCCATAGCGCCACCACCGTACTGATCAAGTACCTTAATTTTAGCTCCCGCCGTGATGGAAAAAGTTAATACGGGTCCATCTGTTGTGGCATCACTATACCCACGACTAGCAGCGTTAGCCCTTAGCTCCGCTGCAATATCAGAAGTACCTTCCAGCGCTGTCTGTGCCGTTGTATTGTCGTTGGTAGCTGTTGTTGCTGCTAAAACACCATCAATGTACACAGCATATGTAGTTGAGGCTACTGCACGTTTAATAAACACAGATGCGGTTGCGCTTGGGTTAGCCCTTGTTTCAGGTAAAGCCGTTACACCTACAACCTTCTCTGTATTAAGTATAAAAGTTGTATCTGCAACAGTCACAAACCTAAGTTTTTTCCACATATCTGTTGAGGGTAAATAGGTTTTACCTTGGGGAAACGTGATGGTCTGTTTGACGCCAGCGGTATCGAATACCTCTATGTCGGCGGCACCAGCAATAACAATGTACCGTTCATTAAAATCACGGTTAATAATATGTACAGCAGTGGCATCATTATCAGCAACATTTGAATTAAGAGCACTTACAAATTGGGTTGGAGGACGTTTTTGTAGACCAGTTACCACAGAGGGGTATGCGTTGATCATCTCTGTTCCTGAGGTGCGTAGCCGTTGTGGCGCTGGTTGCTGGGAAACGCCACTAATTAGGTTAGAAACTGTAGTGGAAACTAAAGGCATTCAATCACTCCTTAATAAGCTGTACGTGAAAGAATACCTGACACCGACCAGTCCCCCGTCAGCATGTTATTATCCTCAATTTCCATGTTCTCAGCCAAAAGCCCCGCACGGGCCTGTTGTTCATCAGCGAGGTTGAAATTAGAAACGCTTCCAGAACCCATGACGCGCTCTTGGTAAACCCGCGCTGAACGTATTGCGATATAATGACGGCAAATTTGGGGAAGCTCCTCAAAGCCTAGCGCCACAACTAGGTTCACTAAAACCTTATCAGTAAAAGTGTATGTGTGCTTAACGCGATCATATAGTAACCGACCACGTGCAACTAAGTCTTTGCTCTTATCCTTACCAACAGTATCAACTGATATAATATTGGCTGGGAGAACTAAATTTCCAGTAGTATTAGGTATTAAATAATAATCAATTTCTGTATTCCAATAGAAGCCTGTGGTTTGCACTTCACGGGTAACTTGTCGAAGAAGGTCTCTAGCTATTGCTGCATCTACAGTAATATCACCAGTAATGGCACTCACAGGTGACTCACCGATATTCGCAAGACATACGTTGACAGCTTCTAGTTCTGTCGTAGGGGTCAATAGTGTTGCCATTTGGTTTCCTTAAATTGAAAAAGGACCTCCCTAGTTAACTAGAGAGGTCCAAATAGTTTAATCGACAGCGCGGAGTTCGATGATGCACTCAGGGCGCAATACACCATGACCAACAGCCATTTTGGATACAGCAAGTGTACCTTGGCGGCGGATGTCATATTCCATTTCAGTTGCCATATCCATCAACTGTACTGTACCAAGTGCTTGCTTCTGAATAATCAGAGCTTTGGTGTCAGAACCGTTAACGGTGTATTTAGAAGCAAAGTCTGGGAATTTAGCCACGTTTGCGGAGGATGTGTGATCAATTACCAAGTTATTAGACTTGACGATCTGCATACCTGCAACACGCATAATTGTACCATCTGAGTACGAACCGTTTGAACCAAAATCACGGTTAATCAGTTTGTCCTCTTGCACAAGTGCGTAGAAAGTTGACGGGGATACGATTACGAAACGCTCATCTTCTGGTACGTTTGCAGTATCCAGAGTTGCAGCGGCATTATATACTGCTGTAACCAGTTGTGCAGTTGTCACTGAGGCACCCACAGCTACAGAAGATGCATTATCTTGACCAGCTACGCCAAGACCAATACCAGATGGATCACGTGCAGCTTTGACAGCCATAGACAGCAGGTTGCGGTCATATGTTTGTGCAAGTGCTTGGCCCATTTGCTTGGAGTATTCAGCGCGAACATCGTAGTGGTTCTTGGCTTCATCAATCCGACTTATAAATGTGTTAGCAATCAACAGATCGTCAATTGTGATAACTTTTTCGGCATGTTCGATGTTGTTGCCAAGAATTTCAGCGCCAGCGGTGTGATACTCTGCTACAGTTTTTGCAATTGCAGGGAATTGTGCTGATTTACCGTTGTTGATTGAGCGAATACGGGTCTTTTCTTTCATCACTGTTTGTGAGTTAAAAGTGGACATTACTTCGCCTGAAAAGACCTTCAGGAATAGTGCATCAGTTGCACCAGATAGACCTGCTTGACCTACGCGGGATGGATTTGCATTAGACATTTTATTTTACCTTGGAAAAGAGTTTAGAATGTTAGGTTGTTCTCTAACGTGTCCGTGTGCGCTCTTTTTCGATAAGGTTATCCCTCGTAAGGGGCCTCAACGTATTAATTGCTTTGGTTGAGTTAGATGAAAAAATAGGAAAACCCGTGGCCTTTGGATTTTCTTTGTTTTCGCCACCCACTTAAAAGCGGCGTGGTGAGGAGGCCCTAAGGCCCCCTACTTTTTAGCCCGATTGTCTGAGCTTTTCATGATCTTCAGATTTGATTTAGAGTTGTTAGTCGCGTTACCGTCCGAATGATCAATATCTTTACCAGCAAGCTTGGACTTACCGTGCTTACTGATCATCATTCGTCTAGCCTTGTTTCGGGAAACACGCTTCTTAACTTGTTCAGGACGCGCCTGATACTCTTTATCATAATTTGAATACACCCGTCCTGACTTACTCATTATTTTTTCCTAATTTTCATGTCACTAGTATTGGCAGTTTTAGCCGCAGCCTTGAAATTACTTGAGGAAGGCGCACCTTTATCCCCAGCTTTTCTCATTTTCTCACCAGAACCACCTTTGATCCTTAGGCGCTTTTTGTGAATGTTTTCGTATAAAGACATTTTGTTCCTACATAATGTTAGAACGTCCTAACTTGGCCTCAACTTTAGCACGGAAGGCAGGATCATTCTCATAACTTGGGTTTTGCATGTCTGTCATAAGCTGTTGAACGCTATCATAAGAACCCCCACCGCCACCTTTCAAACTACCTGATAGGTTGCGTGTTGGCTCTATGCCTTCACTCGAATCGCGCCTCGCAGCGATAGCCTTGACAGTCATAGCTATTGCTTGGAAATCGTTTGTATCCATGACGTTATTAAAGTAATCAATCTCACCATCGTCAAGGTTATCAGCGGCCCATTCGGTCAGTTGGTCGTACCCTTCAGCACCCCCGACTTCCTCCATAATGGCTGCACGTTTCACCTCGACCATATTGAGTTGGCTCTCAACGTAGCTATCGACAATAGACCTTGGGATACCTGCCTTTTCTAAGCTTTCATAGCTTTCACCAGATAGTTCCCCATTGCCCCAGAACTCCTTTGAAAGTGAATCATAATCCACTCCTACGTCCTCTAGTCCCTTTCGGGCCTCATCTTCCTCGACATTAGGTTCAGCAGGTTCGGCTTTAGGTTCAGCATCGCTAGAACTTAATTTACCCTCTAGTTCAGAGTAAGCCTTTGCCATGTCCTCTGCTGAGTTGAACTTCTCTGGAAGCCATTCAGGGCGTTCTTCATCCTTTTTTGGTTCCAGTTTAGCATCCATTGCAGACGCTTGTTCTTCTAAGCTTGGACCCTCAGTTTCACCTGAGGTGTCGATAACTACTTGTTCGACCATTGTTATTCACCATTTCCTACGACAGCTTGACGTACAGCACCAGCAGCTTCTCGCGCAACTGGACCTGAGGCGGATTTCGCCATCTCCATCATTTGCATTTGTTGCTGTTGTTCTGACGCTTGTTGCTGTTCTTGTTGCATTTGTTCTTGAGATTTAATTAAACCATCCATGTCGATACCAAGTGCAGTTCCAACACGTGTGATATAATCACCCACGTTCATAAACTGCCCTACGGCCTCTGGACCCAGCGGCATTAGAGCCTGAAGAAACATCTGATATTTATTCATGTCGTGACCACGACCAAGAGCCTCAAGGCCCGTGACAATCGTAGGTTTAGCCACTCCTTTTGGTAACTGTGGTAATTTCTTACGCTTAGTCATTCTAGCAATAATTCGATTTACCAACGGTAACTGAAATTCCTGACTTAGAATTGAGTACACACCACCAAGAGCATCCTCTAGTTCCCCAGCCATGTAGCGCACTTCCTCTGCTGTCACTCGTTCACCAGCACGTTGCACTGCTGAATTCATTAGGAAGGCATAGGATAAGCGTTCTGTAATTGTTGCAGCGGTGTTTGATGCTACAGACATGTCAGCTTGCTTCTGGACTTGTAGTGTTGAGACTTCAGCAGCGTTGCCTGATACAATTGAACCGTTCTCAGCTTTAGCAATATCTCTGGCGCGAGTGGTGCCGTTAGGGGCTACCATGAACACAACCTTTGCAGACACAGCAGACGCCTCTAAAATAGCCTTGGAAAGACCCTCAAGAGAAATCAGGTCACCAATGTATTCCTCGACATAGGATCGTCCATAATCTTCACCGTCAATACGTGTCCAACGAAGTGGCAGCATTGGTGCTTTATCAATGGGATATTTGCCCTGAGAATTTGGTACAATCATACCGTCAAGCTCTTGGTACAGAATGTACTTATCACCCTCCCGATACATCTTAGTGTACAAGTTAATTTCGTCAGTCTTTTTATTATCTTGATCTGAGAGGTCACCCTCTTTTGATCCAAGCATTTCTTGGATGTCATCAGGTAACGTGGCCCGTGACATTGTTTCCTTAACTACAACCTCAATGATTTCGCCCATTGGATCACGTGTCACTACATATCGGCTCAACGGAAAGACCCGTGCGCCGCCCTCTGGGGGTAAGTAGAGAAGAACATTTCCCGCAACAATCAACTGCTTCAGTGCTTCAAATATTGGTGAACGCATTCCAGAGTTTTCAATCTCTGTCATCACTGCACGTTCATACTTGTTTAAAGCTTCATCCACCTTAGCCCGTGCGCCCTCAGTCTGCGCCAGTTCTTGGATTGTAAAATCATCAAGACGCATTGCAAAGAAAGGTGCATTTGGAGGTAAGAGAGATAATAGAAGTTTAGAAGCAAGGTTGTTCACGCCACGCGCCCCTACACCCTGATATGGGGTATAAAGTTTCGTAGCAGATGAGTGTCCCGCATCTGGTACAAGAGAAGGTATAGTAAGTTTTGCCGCTTCTCTTGCCCGTTCTAGATATGTTGTTCTGGTCGAAGAAAGGTTTTCATACTTTTTAGCGCAAGAATTTTCGTTATGCACAAGTTACCTCTTTTCGTTATAGGTCTAAATTCCCGTGGTCGGGGCTGAATTAGGTTGTTGCAAAACTCCACCGAGTTTATTGCTATCACCTGACATTTTGTTTCGCTTATTGATCTTATAATTTTTAAAACCATTAGATTTAGCTTTAAGACCGTGACCATCATCATCGTCGCTCAACTTAGGAACTTCTTGCTGAAGAACCGCGGGTGCGGCGGGAGGAGGTGGCGGTGGTGGTGGTGGCTCTGGAGAGTTCATTGATAAGCACATTATGTATTCCCTTGTTTAAGTATTTATTGCTAGGGAATTAGCTTTTGGTTTATTAACCTTATAGCCTTTAGTTCCCTGCGATAATCTAGATATCCGCATTTCATCTTCATCGGGTTTACCAGCTTTCGCCTTTGAACTGGAAAAAGCAACACCACCACTGGCAGGTTTAACGGCCTCTGGTGCCACTACAGCGGGAGTGCTGTTACTTTTCCCACCGCTTAAACACCAGACAATCTGGGGCCTCATTAAATTATTCACAAACATTATATCATCCGTTTACAAAAGGTTATTATGCATTGAGTATGTTCTCGTTTTGATCAGAGTAAATTCGTTTTAAAAGTCGAATTACATCAACTGCGCCACGGCGAAAGAAAATCTCCCGTTCACTCATGGCTAATTCAGGTGAAACATCGGGGTACATGCGTCCCAGATAATCTAATAACTGCTTATCAACGGTTGGAATTGAAGACATTTATGGCCCCTCTCAGTCTAGTAACGGTGATTTTACCCGAAAGCGCGGGTCCATTGAGCACAAATGCCAGAGCGAACCACATCATCATGGTCAAAATTACAAATAGCAGCATCAATATTGTGTTTGAAAATAAGGTCTATAGCGATAGCCAAGCCTGAATGCTCTTTCAAATCATGTTGAAGAAGATCACCATTTACAATAACTTTTGTGTCCTCACCAATACGTGTAAGAAACATCTTCATCTCATGTTGTGTAAGGTTCTGACCCTCATCTAAGATAACAAAGGAATTATTAAAAGAGCGACCACGCATTACCTCAAAGGGTACGATTTCAATGTCTTTACGTTTTAAAGCCATCTCAAAGCGTCCCTTACCTAGCCGAGCCTCAAGTACCTCGGTTAGTGGTATGACCCACGGGGCGATCTTGTCCTCAATGCTACCCGCGAAAAACCCCAGAGATTTACCAGCGGGAATGTTAGGGCGAGTCAGTATGATCTTGGTAATCTGCTTTCGTAAGAACATGTCAGCAGCCAATGACGCGGCAATATAAGTCTTTCCTGTCCCAGCGGGACCTGTGACAAAAACCTGATCAAACCTTGCAATGCACTCAATGTAATTTTTCTGTGCTGGGTTCTTTGGTACGAGAGGTTCCACCTTTTTGGTATCAGATGTATCCCGTGATCTTTCTACATAAGTCTTTTTACGTGCCTTCATAATTCTGTTTCACCTTCTAAAAGGTTGATACGCATTTCGGCATAACGAATGACTTTTTTAAGATCAGTTATTTCACTCTCAACTACATCTTTATTAGGGTAGAGTTTGTACCCTGCCCTCACTGCGTATTTGCAGATATTACCAACGTGAAATGGTAGTCCATTTCTCATTATGAAAGTAACAGGCTCGATTTTATACCGAGTGTAATGGGAAGGTTTATTTATGATGTCATCTGCAACAGGATCAACAATGTCGAATTCGTTCATGGCTTCCATACTCCCAGCGTATTTGTTACTAAATCGTAATTTTCATATCGCAAAATTCGAGCTACTTGAGCTTGCTGAAGAGCCTCATCTTTAGTGTGGCCAGCCTTAATGAAGGCAGAGAGGACAGCTTCCCAACTACAGTCATCATCAAGAATTTTTCGAGCACCTACTGCACCGATTTTTTGTGCGCCTTTATAGCCATCCGTGGGGTCACCTGTGAGCGCCTGTGTTAGCCAAAAGCGATCAGCTTGCTCTAGTGTATTTATCACAACAGCCTTGTCGTAGTCATCCCACAAGAGTGCTGGGATAGTCTTCATATCCTTGTCGGCACTATAGATCACATGCTCACCCTCAAGATCAGGATGCGTAGCGTAAATACCCATAATATCATCACCTTCCAAACCATCTCTCATTTCGTATGGGTGGTTAGCTATCGCATGATCTCTCAGTACGGATAACATCATAGGCTTACGGGTATCTTTACGGTTACCTTTGTAGGATGGCAGAATGTCCTTGCGAAAGTTATTCGGGGATGTGAGGCACAGAAGGTAATCATCCGCCCCTGTTTCCTCTATGATGCTGTTGATCTGATCATCGAAGTCACGTTTCGTTTTATCTTCATCAGCCCAAAGTACCCACATATCATTAAAGAACCGCGTGGGTATTTCATTTTTAGTGGCGCATTTGTAGACAGTGATGTCAGCATCAATAAGTAAAGTTCTATGCATCTTTATTACTCCATTCACCGCACCAGTAGCTTGGGCTTACAATTTCAGATTTAGGATAGCGTTGGCAAAAGAACGTGCGAAACCTTTCAGACCCTTGACAGGATAAGTAATAACAAGTTTCACACACCTTTTGAGTTGGCTTTTTAGTGGGTTTCATACCAGTTGTTGCCGATTTTTGCTTCACCATCTAATTCTACCTTCAGGTTGAAATGTTTACCTGCATCCTTAATTGCTTGGATACTGAGTTCACCGACCATCTCGGCTATGTCTTCATCACACTCATACTGGTGTTCATCGTGGATGTTTGCCACGACCTGACACTTGTTCTTGAGGTTCCTTGTAGACAGAGACTTGTCCATCTCGACTGCCCACTGCTTACACACAGCACTCCCCGCTGCTTGTAACAAAAGGTTCAGTGCAGAATGAGAAGATCGACAGTGAAGTAAGCGTTTATCTAAGCCAACCAAGTATCCACGTTCAGCAGCCTTAGTGACTGCCTTGATCAACTTGGCTAATGCTGGGGTCTGATCCAGAAACTTTGTCTTCAGCTTCTGTCCTTCTTTCGGACCTTTACCAATTACTGAGCCAATCTTAGAAGCACCTGCCCCATATAAGTAACTGTAAATGAACGCTTTTGCTTGGCTACGCGAGGTTAGGCCAGCACTTATCATGTTCACAGTATGGATATCACCGTTGACCACCTCGAAACCATAGGCACCCCCGTCAAAACGAGAAACGAAATGCCCAAGCATTCTTAATTCGAGGCCAGAAACATCTACGCCCACTAGCTTTTTACCTTTAGGAACCATGTAGAGTTCACGGCACTGTTTGCCGTATGGTTTACCCACAGAAGGTGTCTGGGAAACATTAGGATAGTTATGTGTCATTCTGCCCGTGACAGCACCGTTAGTATTCACAGAACCATGAATACGCCCGTCTTTTTCAACGAGCGTAAGCCACGCTTTACTGCCCTCTCCTAACTGCCCGATACGTTTCTGTAGCATAAGAGATTTAGCAATCTGTTGTGCCTCAGGATAAGGAAGTTCTGAAAGAATAGTCTCATCTACTTTTGGACGACTATCAGGAGTAAAAGAGGAAGGACGCCAGCCATATTTTGATGTTAATCTGTCTGCAATGTGAAGACGACTATTTGGATTAAAAACATTAAGCTTGATGACTGTGTAGGGACACCCAGCGGTCACGCTGTGCCTGTCAGTTTTCTTGTAGTTGATAGTACGCTTTGGTGTCTTCACTTCGACAGCAGAATACCACGGATCGAATATAGTCTGTAGGTCTGCCTCAATTTTTGCACGTTCTACTTGGAGGTGCATCAAAAGTTTCTCGGCCTTAGCTACGTCAAATAGAAAACCATGACGTTGTTGCTCTGCAATGATCCATGCAACTTTATGTTCCAGATCAAGTGCAGTGACCGAATACTCCTTTGCTGAGATTACCGCCCACAACTTTAGAGTGACGGCTACATCCTGTTCGCAGTATTCCTGAAGCTCTGGGGACCACTCTGACCAATCAGTTGATTGACCGAATTCACCCTTCAGCACCCCTAGTCTTTTCCCCCAAGCCGCAAGTGCATGAGAACCACGTTGCCGAGGCTCTAGCTTCCCTGCGTTTATTCTGGGACTATCCGTGTCACTTAGGTTAGTCCAGATTACGCGAGTACAAACTAGGGTGTCGATTACCCTGTCACGATCAACGTGAAAATCAGGGTAAACTTTTTCCAATGCAGGGAAGTCGTAACCAATACCGTTGTGAAAGATCAGCTTTTCAGCATCCATCATTCGGTCAAGACCTGCTTGGATATTATCTGGGCCGTATGAGAACACCTCTTTGGTGTCTACATCTTGGAGTACAATGCAGTGAACCTTCGTGATCGTGTCAAGAAGTCCATTGGACTCAATATCACCAACGTATGTGCTCATAACGGCCCCCTAATTAAAGTGTGTATCTTGTGTATTTCTGTCCAGTGATTGGATGAAATTT
>TARA_B110000114_G_scaffold63653_1_pt1 | contig 12875 bp, 10 predicted proteins | sample TARA_B110000114 | Tara Oceans TARA_B110000114 (sample SAMEA4397311) | marine metagenome | biome: Polar Biome; feature: [SRF] surface water layer (ENVO:00010504); material: water (ENVO:00002006), including particulate matter (ENVO:01000060) such as... | depth 5 m
TCACAGGAAGTGAATTGATGATTTCTTCAGAAGATTTAGATTTTTCCAATGAGGCCAACGAACGTTTGGTTTGTGAACATGAGGGTGAAGACATCGAAATAGGATTTAATGCCAAATTTTTAATTGAAATGTTGGGCAATATATCTTCTGATCAGCTTACATTTAAGCTGAGTGCCCCCAATAGAGCAGGGCTGATTGAACCTTCAAATAAAAATGAAAACGAGGATATTTTAATGCTCGTGATGCCTGTCATGTTGAACAATTACGTTTGATAAAAAGGGAAATCAGTATTCATTTTAGCATGAATAAAGGGACTTAATGGACAAGGCTTGGCACGGGTCCTAGCCCCACACCATATGAAGTAAAACGTGATTTAAAGTTTAAAGACATAATTTGTGAGCACTTTATGCGCTTGAGGTAAAGGACAGATTGAGCCGAAAAGAAATAAACCAAGGCTTGTATAAAGCCCGCCAAATCAGCAGATTTTCACCACGCTAACCTAATTGATATCCTTAGTCAGAAGTTTGATGAGCCGATGTGTGCGCTTTCTAGCCAGGAAAAACTTAATTATGGCCCATTTATTTAAGTGAGACGGGCTTGCCTGCAGCCTTCCAACCACCCATACCACTGGACAATTCATAGACTTGTGTAAAGCCCATTTCTGCCATCAAAATACGGGTACGGTTGCTTCTTCCACCCGCGGCACAATAAATGAGCATGGGCTGATTGTGATCAAGTTTTTCGAAGGCCATTTTCATTTTATCCGTTTGATTGAAATCAATATTGGTAGCTCCATCAATGTGCCCACTTTTATATTCATCAGGTGTTCTGACATCTATGAGGACCGAATTATCGAGGTTATTTAATTTGTCTTCAAAAGCGTTGACATCCACGCGCTCAATAGTAGGTTGTTGCTTATCAGGTGTGGTACAACTCAGACTGAGGAGCAATATGAGTAAGAGGTTTACATTTCGTAAGACTTTCATAAGAATCTTTTTGTCATCAAAATAATCATTTTTGACGACAAAAAGATGAGTGCCGGGAATTTTGCCTATTTTTTCTTTTTGGCTGCAGGCTTTCTACCTCTACCTTTTTTAGCAGGTGCAGCATCAGCTAGTTCCTTACATTCTTGAAATGTGAGTGATTCAGGCGCTTTTTCTTTGGGTATTTTCACATTCTTTTTACCAAATTTGATGTAGGGGCCAAATTTTCCATTAATGACAAATACGCTGTCATCTTCATCAAATGTTTTGATGTATTTGTTGGCATCTTCCTCTCGCTTTTCCAAGATCAAGACTATGGCAGCTTCTTGTTCTATCGTATGTGGATCTTGTTCAGTCTTTAAAGAAATAAATTTACCCGAATGCTTCACATAAGGGCCGTACCTTCCCACGTTGACTTGAATTTCAGCTTCTTCGAAGGCACCTATGATCCTAGGTAATTTGAAGAGCTCGAGGGCGTCTTCAAGGGTTATTTTGTCTAGAAATTGTCCTTTGCGCAGACTGGCAAATTTGGGTTTTTCTTCTTCATCAAGCTCTCCCAATTGGACATAAGCACCGAATTTACCTAGCCGAGCGCTGATGGGCTTTCCTGTGACAGGATCCTCACCAATCAGTCGGTTTCTGTTGTTTACATCAGATCGTTTCAGTTGATCAGATTCTTCCACGCGTGCATGGAAGGGCGCGTAGAAGGCCTTGATCATTTTAGTCCAATTGGTTTTACCATTGGCGATGTCATCAAACTCTTGTTCGACATTAGCCGTAAACTTAACATCAATGACTGTTGGGAAATGCTCTACTAAAAAGTCATTTACAATCAACGCGGTATTGGTGGGGAAAAGTTTATTTTTTTCGGCACCGGTGATTTCAACTTTTGTTTCACTTTGAATTTCCTGGTTGGTTAAGATCAATTCTCGATAGGATCTTTCACGGCCCTCTCTATTTTCCTTCTCGATGTAATTCCTTTTGATGATGGTTGAAATGGTAGGTGCGTAAGTTGAAGGTCTGCCAATGCCCATTTCCTCCAATTTTTTCACCAAACTGGCTTCAGTATAGCGGGGTTGGGCCCGCGCAAAAACTTCTCTACCTACCAGCCTTTGGAGCACCAGTTGCTGACCCACGTGAAGGGGGGGGAGCATGTCCTTTTGATCGTCATCCTCATCTTCATCTTTCGATTCTAGATAAACCTTCAAAAAGCCTTCAAATTTAATAACTTCACCTGAAGCAATGAGTTTTTCGTCCGTCGTTGAGATGCCAATGGTAGCCGTTGTTTTTTCAAGTCGAGCATCGGACATTTGGGAGGCAATGGCACGTTTCCAAATGAGTTCATACAACCGATTACCTGCCGAATCCGCTCCTGCGGTCTGTTGGGTAAAATCCGTAGGCCTAATGGCTTCATGCGCCTCTTGCGCACTTTGATTTTTAGTTTTAAATTTTCTAGTTTCACTAAATTCTACACCATAAGAGCTCAAAACCATGTTTTTAGCACCTTCCATAGCATCATTAGAAAGATTCAATGAATCGGTTCTCATGTAGGAGATTTTACCGGATTCATATAATTTCTGAGCAACTTGCATGGTCATAGAAACTGGGAATCCCAATTTTCTTGCAGCCTCTTGTTGTAGTGTTGAGGTAGTAAAAGGGGGTGAGGGTGATTTTTTTGCAGGTTTAGTAACCAGGTCTATGATGGAAAAATCAGCAGGTTTACATTTCTCAAGAAAATCTTGAGCTTCTTCTTCTGTTTTAAATTTTTTGGGCAATTCGGCTTTTAAAATTTTGCCATCACTGAGATCAAATAATGCCGTGATTTTGAACGTAGATGTACTCAAAAAATCATCGATTTCACGTTCGCGCTCAACTACTAATCGAACGGAGACAGACTGTACACGTCCGGCCGAAAGTCCATATTTAATTTTTTTCCAAAGAACGGGAGATAATTCATATCCCACCAAGCGGTCAAGTACCCTTCGGGCTTGCTGGGCATCCACTAAATTCTGATCAATTTCCCTTGGATTATCAATGGCATTTTTGATCGCATTTTTTGTAATTTCTCTAAAAACAATTCGCCTAGTGTTTTGATCATTGAGGTTAAGTGCCTTGCTTAAGTGCCAAGAGATGGCCTCTCCTTCGCGGTCATCATCCGAAGCTAAATACACCATGTCCGATTTTTTCACCGACTTCAATAAATCCTTGATAATATCTTTCTTGTCGGCGGTTACCGCATAAGTAGGTTCGAAATTATTTTCAACATCTATGGAGAGATCATCTTTTGGAAGGTCTCTAATATGGCCATAGGAAGATTTTACTTCAAAATCTTTCCCTAAATACCCAGCGATTGTTTTTGCTTTGGCCGGTGACTCTACTATTACAAGGTTTTTTCCCATTCTCTTCCAAATTAAGCCTCAAAGATGAATATTTTTTTGAATATTCAATCACATCTTTTGAGTTCCCATTTTTTTTCTTTGTAATATATTACAGAAAGATTCAATTTTGATTCATGATAAGGACTTTATTATTAGCTCGACATGCATCGGCTTCAACTACCCATTTGAAGGATGATTTCAATCGAAAGCTTTCAGATCTAGGTTTGAGACAAAGCGATGGTATGGGTGCCTGGCTCTTGCAAAATAATGTGCCTTTGGAAGGTATTTTTGCCAGTAATTCCCATCGTACGAAAAGTACCACACAAAACATTTGTACCTCTTTAAATATCAAAGACGGGATTCATTATGATCCAGGTTATTACCAAGCTTCATTGAGGGTGATGGTTGAAAAGCTCTGCCAGATTTCAAATAACCTAAAAAATGTATTAATAGTAGCTCATAATCCAGGAGTGACTCAGTTGTTACATTTCCTTTGTAGGGACCAAGCCACGCACTTAGATCCTGCGGATATTGTACAAATTGAGTTTAATGAAAAAGGGTGGAATGAAATTACCCAGCATACAGGTATTTTCGTCAGGAGGCAATCTTTTGATGGCCTTGAAGTTATGTAGGGATTATTTAAGGGGAGTAATTGCGTGTCTGCTGTCCTGAGTTTATTAAATGTAATTAATTTTTTATCTATTTTGAACCTCACTTTTTGTGTGGGAGCTTATTAAACTTAACATTACAACAGGTTTTAAAGCCGCTAGACCTTATGAAAGTACTTATTCTACCCAATGCCTTTAAAAATGCGTTAAGTGCCGAAGCGGCTGGCCGTGCCCTGCAGGAAGGCATCCTGGCTTATGACCCGAACGCCCAGGTAGAAATGATTCCGATGGCCGATGGAGGAGATGGTTCTCTCAAATTATTGATTGAGCTTTTCGGAGCTAATCTGATGACCTCCGCAGTGCTTGATGCCTTAGGGAGAATGATTGATGCCCAATGGGGTTTCAATCTAGAGACTCGGACGGCGATCGTAGAATTAGCGGAGGCAAGTGGGATTAGACTTTTGAAGTCGAAAGAACTAGATCCTTTTAAGGCCCATACTTTTGGTACTGGTGAGCTCATCAATGAAGCCATAGCGAAGGGTGCCCAAACTATTTATTTAACGGTTGGAGGTTCTGCAACCCTAGATGGGGGCTTTGGTATCCTCAAAGCGCTAGGCGCTGAGTTTCTAGATAAATTAGGTCAATCGATACAGGTACATCAATTAGCAGATCTTCGTTTGGTTGAGGCACTCAACTTTGATAGGCTCAGGAGAAACCTAGATCAGGTAACCATCAAAGTACTGGTAGATGTTGAAAATCTACTTTGTGGAAATGAAGGTGCCGTCCGGGTCTATGGTCCTCAAAAGGGGGTTCAACCGAATCAATTGCAGGCATTTGAAAATCTCATTCAACATTGGGGTGATTTGTTAACGACGGCCTCAAATCAAAATATTTTTGAGCTGGTGGGAGGAGGGGCCAGCGGTGGCGTACCAGCGGCTATGGTAGCTTGCCATACACAAGTGACCTTGCACCCAGGTGCACCATTTTTGATGGATTTGGCCAAGATACCTGAAAAGTTAGTTGGGGTAGATTTTGTATTGACTTGTGAGGGAATAATCGATCAGCAAACAAGCTATGGCAAAGGCCCAGGCGTCATTGCAAAACTAGCATATGATCAAAAGGTGGCCTGTATTGGTCTTTGTGGTCAGTTGGGAGATGATTATGATCCCATAACCTCCTTTTTCTATGCTGTTTTTCCTATTAATAAAAAACTACTATCCCCTGTTCTAGCCATGAAGCAAACAGCATCGAACCTACGTTACCTAGCAGGTCAGATTTATGCTTTAATGCTTTTAAAGCGCCCGGAGGTAGGCGATGAAGGCATCACTTGAGTATTTGGCCATGCCTTTTTGGCTGATGACAATGTGGCCTTCGGTATTGATGACATAAGTGGTAGGAATGGCAGTAGACTCATAAACTTTCGGTAGGCGGCTTTTGGGGAAGTAAATAGGAAAGTCAAAATCTTTTCGTTTTGCGAAGGCTTTGGCTTTTTCACGATCCTCATCTACGGATATGATAGCAAAATGAACTTCTTTATTTACAGATTGGAATAGTTTATCGATGTCGGGCATTTCGGCAATACAAGGAGGACACCAAGTAGCCCAAAAGTTCAAAAAGATCGGTTTCCCTTTCCAATTGGCTAAGTCAAGGGTATTTCCCTCTAAATCTTCAAGTAAAAGCTCATAATCAGCTAAGACGATGGATTCATTTTCCGAAGGTTGGAAAATACCAGTAATGAGAATGACACGTTGAAGGGCTCCAATGACTTCTGTATGGTAGCCGGTGAAGTATAGACCTCCTCCAATCAAGAAGAAGGCGACCCATTCAATGACTTCTCTTTTTATTTTCTTTGCCATAAGATTTTAAATCAACCGATCTTCTTTCATTTTACTTGCTATGAAATAGATTCAATTTTCTAAATTTGATACAATTTACGAGAGCGTACGCTAAAATCGGGCGGGATCTTGTTTTTTATCATATCTTATGGCAAGATTTACCTTGATAGAGGACGGCGTAAAATTTTAGATTTTTTAAATAAATGAGGTACTCAAAAGAGATTTTTTAAAATAGGATGAAATATTATCATAAACTGATGTGGATTTTGGCGTTGGGCATCATCTTGAGTTGCGAAGAGGATGGGTTTCCAGCGGGCTTATATGATTATCAAGTAGAACGGTTATTGCATGGTGATGTAGAGAAAATGTGGCAAACTGATGAGGGAGGTGTCATGGCCTATTTGTTGTTCAAATCGTTTAATGATTCGGTCAACGTCATGGGAATCACTATGGATTTCTCTGATACCCTCTCATTGGGCATGATGAAAGCTTCAGTAAAGCGCTTGCTTTTTTCTGATTCCTTATTATTTGCCGATGGTAATTTTTGGCTGATAGAAGAAATTTCTGCGCATTCGATGCTACTCAAAGAGGAAGTTTTAGATTTGGGCAGGCATTATACATGGTATGAAACGGAATGACTTTGTTCTGCTGGCCTTGAATGCTGCCGATTGCCTCTGGGACTAATAATGATGGATCAGATTTACTGCGATGGCGGACATGATACCTGCTGTTTCTGTCCTTAAAATTTTTTCACCTAGACTGATGGGTTGGTAACCTTTTTTTAATGCGTTTTCCAATTCAGGGGATGCGAAGTCTCCTTCCGGACCCACAAGGATAATTTGACGAGTCTGTGGAATCAAACAAGTAATCAAATGGGGTAGTCCAGGTTGAACTACGGCAATATAGCGAGGGTCATCTGGTGTGTTTTGTATAAAAGCATCGAAGGTAATCAACGGGTTCAATATCGTTTTGTAGCCTCCTTTAGACTGTTTTAAGGCACTGATTGTTTTTTTTTCTAACCGATCCAGTTTTAATTTGGGTCGTTCTGTGTTTTTTGTTTTGATGAAACTGATTTCGTCGACGCCCAATTCGCAGGCTTTTTCTACAAACCATTCCATTCTCTCGGTCTGCTTAGTAGGTGCGATGGCGAGATGCTGATAAAAAGGTTTTTTGGCTACTATTTCAGTGGCTATCGTATCAAAACAGCATTCTTTACGATCCGTACTTATGATCTCAACCTTCGCAATCATTCCTTTCCCATTGGTGACATGCACCTGGTCACCCGCTTGATGTCTAAGGACCTGCAGGCAATGTCGGGATTCTTCTTCGTTTAACGAATGCCTACCTAAATCTAAGTCTGGTTGATAAAATAAATGCAAATGATTCAGCGTTTGATTCTCAAATATTTAATGATAAACGGTCGTGACACAGGGATAGTTTTTAACAGATTCAAATCATCACGATCAATTTTGGTCTATATTAAAGATTCTCATTCAAATTCCCACTATTAAGGCCCAATAGTTTCTTTTAATAGAACTATTTTAGCTGATTGATGCTTAAAAAATTAATTTATTTTTGGGTTGTGGTATGTCCGATGAGCTTATTAGCTCAGGATCATTTGGTCTCTGGTCAGGTGGTAGATGAGGAAGCGAAGGGACTCTCTGGAGTGAACATCATTTCACTTGAGTATGGCTTTGGTACGGCTACCGATGATCTTGGATATTTTGAATTTAAGTTACCTTACGGCAGCCACACTTTGTCATTGACTTCAGTAGGAAAAGAACCTTTGAAAAAACAAATGAGGATCTGGAAGGATGTTCAGCTTTTGTTTAAAATGAAGCCGTTAATCATTGAGATGAATGTCTACATCAAGACCGGTAGATCTGATGATTATCGCATGAAGGGAGCCCCTGGCATAGAAAGAATGTCTATGGCAGTGCTGCAGGAATTACCCTCATTGATGGGTGAAGTGGATCTGATCAATGCCATTCATCTATTGCCCGGGGTATCTACCATAGGTGAGGGAGCATCAGGCTTTAATGTCAGAGGTGGAAAAACAGACCAAAACTTAATCACTTTTAACGGAGGAGAAGTATTTAATTCGTCTCATTTGCTAGGTTTTTTTTCTATTTTTAATACAGATGTTATAGAAGATTTCACCCTTTTTAAAGGATACATACCTGCAAATTATGGGGGTAGAATATCCTCTGTTTTAGACGTTAATTTGAAAGAAGGAGACTATCAACTTTGGGGTGGAGGCGTATCGACCGGATTAATTTCTAGTAAAGTATTTTTTGAAGGGCCCATTATCGAAAATAAGCTATCCATCATTGGTGCGGCCCGCGTAGCTTATCCAGATTGGATGATGCATAAGATCCCCAATCAAGAGGTGCGCCAAAGTCAGGGATTATTCAATGATGTAAACATGAGCGTGGGTTATCGTTTCAATCAAAGAAATAAAATAGTGTTTTCTCTTTACAACAGTTACGATAAATTCAGGTATAGCAATGACTTTGACTTTAGGTGGAATACTTTTTTATCCAATTTGAAATTACAAAATTCTATCAATGACGACTTACTCCATGAATTGGAGTTGAGTCATGTAAATTATCAGACCTCTCAAATAGATTTAATCAAAGACTTTGAAATCCAAGGTGGGATCAGTTATACCTCCTTTCATGATAGTTTTATCTTTTATGGATTCGAAAATCATGAACTTCAAGCGGGCATAGAGATCAAGAGGTACGAACAAATTCCAGAGGAAAGAATCCCTGGACTGACTTCTGTTTTTTCTTCTGAAAGCGTTAAAAAAAGTCAGGTCTTTATTTCAAGTATGTATATGAATGACGACTGGACCTTGGGGCCTAATTTGAGCGTTTCTTTAGGTTTGAGATTCAATCATTATGCTCAATTTAATCAGGCCCTTGAATATAGTTATTTGGAAGGATATCCTATAGATGTGGAAACCATGGTGGATTCCATAAGTAGAGAGGGCGTAAGCCAATCATATATGAATTTAGAACCGAGGTTAGGCCTTAATTTTAGTTTGAATAACCAATGGTCGCTTAAGGCAAGCTTTAATAATTTGTCCCAATATATGCATCTTATCTCCAATGCGGCCTCACCCACTCCCGTAGATATCTGGCAGGTCAGTACACGGTATATTAAACCTCAACGGAGTTACAATTATTCTTTGGGTGCAATTTATCAGGGAAAGGAAAAGAATTGGCAGCATTCATTTGATGTCTATTATCGGGATATTACGAGAATTTATGAATACAAAGACTTTGCAGAACTCGTATTAAATAATCACTTAGAAACAGAACTGGTTGAAAGTAGAGGCCGCGCCTATGGTTTGGAATTATTGATTGAAAAAAACAGTTTTGGTTGGAATGGGTGGATGTCTTATACGTTGTCAAAAACTGAAAATCAAGTAACGTCACCTTTTGAAGAAGATCAGATTAATAATGGAGATTGGTTTCCAGCTAACTATGATCAAAGACATAATTTTTCCATCACTTTACAAAAACAGATGGGGAGGAATGGGTTCTTTTCCATTAATGGTGTGTATAAAAGTGGCCGACCCTTTACGGCCGTAGAAACTAATTACAGTTTTCAAGGGATTGGGGTTCCTATTTATTCGAAGAGGAACGGGTATCATATTCCCAATTATTTCAGGGTAGATGTTGGTATAGGCCTAAAAAGTTTATTGCCCAAATTTGAAGATCGGTTAACCCTTTCATTTTATAATTTTTTTGGTAGAGCAAATGCCTATTCCATCTTCTACCAAAGACCTTCTGCCAATGCTATTTTTACACAAAGTTATCAACTAAGTATTTTAGGAAATATGTTTCCTTCCGTAACTTATGCTATTAATTTTAGACAAAAAGAACTGGATTATTGATGGTGTCGATGAGAGTTAAAGTTTTATTTTTTTCTGTATTGGCTTTTCAATTAAGTTGTGAAGAACGATATTTTTTATCGCTTGATCCGGATGTTTCGGACCAATTGGTCATCAATGGTTTTATTGATCAATCTGAGGGCCCTTATTTTGTTTACGTCGCATTAACCCAAGGAGATTGGAAACCCCCTTTGGGTATTGAAAATGCGCAGGTAGTCATCAAGGATGAAGGGGGCCAGGAAGAATCCTGTGTTCATGTGTATGAGGGTAAATATAGTTGTGCAGGTGATGTGGTAAGCGGCAATCCGGGGGTTGCTTATCATCTCGAGGTTACATATGATGGCCAATTATTTACGAGTCGCCCAGATCGCATGCCTTTGGTCGAGGCCTCAAGTCTTATGAGCTGGACAGAAGATCAAATCATTACCACCTCTGTAAATGGAGTTGATGTGATTGAGTCGAGTATTAATTTTGATTTAGATGTATTGGTCCCTAATTCAGAGGGTTTTAATTTTTTTCAATGGAGATTTGAAGAAACCTATCAAGTCCGAGAAACAGATTTTCCAGATCCTTTTGGAACCATTCCACCACCCTGCTATATCACAAAGAAGACAGGTTCTAAGCAATTTGAATTATTATTTTTTAATGAGTTCAGTAGTAGGCAGGTCACCTTAGATGATGCTATTGTCAGACCTTTTGATCAATCTTTTTTATCAAAACACATTTTCATCATGTATCAGCAGACGATTTCAGAGACCTATTTTAAGTACCTGTCACAAGTTGAAATATTGACAGAATCGGCAGGAACTTTGTTTGATCCTCCCTCCGGAAGGGTGCAAGGAAATATCAACACTATTGATGCGACTGTACAACCTATAGGATTTTTTGGTGCGATCAGGGTCGACACGTCCTATAATGTTATTTATCCTAATCAAATAAATTACACACAAAAAGATGGCTGCCTTTATAATCCTTCATTAGCTGATTACGAATACGAGCCCTATTGCGCAGATTGCATAAAACTTTCAGGTAGTTCAAAGGAACCACCGGCTTATTGGTCTAAGGTTAATTAGGGAGAGGTTCATCAGCCCAGTAAAGGCGCATTAGCTTTTTGAATTTATGATATTTGTTTAGGATTAATCCCTTAACTTATGACCATGTGGAATCCATATTTTTTACCCTTCGCCCTAATTTTCCTTTTCAATTGCCATCCAACAAAAAAGAAAGCTTCCAAAGAGGATGACAGGTGGATGTTGGACGGGTTCGTAAAAATGAATGCGCTCAATCCTATTTTAGTAGCAGATACCAGTACTTTATTTTTAGACCCCATTCGAAAAAAGAAGGTTCAATGGCAGGGAAAAGATGTCTTTAATCCAAGTTCTATGGTATTGAATGATCAACTCGTACTTTTGTACCGTGGAGAAGATTTTATAGGTAAGTACAACGGAACTTCTCGGATTGGACTGGCACGAAGTAGTGATGGTATTCATTTTATAAGGGAGGATCAACCCGTTTTTTATCCACAAGAAGATGATTTAAAAAGTATAGAATGGGAGGGTGGAGTTGAGGATCCAAGAATCGTTGTAGATGATTTAGGCATTTATTGGATGACGTATACCGCTTACGACGGTCAGGTAGCGAGACTCTTGATGGCCTCATCAGAAGACCTCTTGCATTGGCGTAAGCATGGCTCCGTTTTTGAGAATGAAATAGATGCAGATAGGTGGACAAAATCAGGGAGTATTGTTTGTGTCCTGAAGGGCAATAGTATGGTAGCTACTCAGATCAATGGGAGTTATGTAATGTACTTTGGCGATACAGATTTGTTTATGGCAACCTCCAAAAACTTGATTTCATGGACCATTCTTAAAGATCAAAATGGAGATTGGAAAAAAGTTTTAAGCCCAAGGCCTGGTAAGTTTGATAGCAGGCTGGTTGAGCCAGGACCACCAGCAATCATTACCCAAAAAGGCATTCTTTTGCTATACAATGGGATGAATTTAGATGAAGGAGGTGCGGCAGATCTTCCGGGGGGCACCTACAGTGCCGGTCAAGCCCTCTTTGATTTAGCAGACCCCATGCATTTGATAAAAAGATCTCAAACGCCTTTTTTGAAACCCTCGGAGCCCTATGAATTAGAAGGGCAAGTGAATCAAGTCTGTTTCATTGAAGGGTTAAGTTATTTTCAAAATAGATGGTACTTGTTTTACGGAACAGCAGATTCGAAAATAGCCATGGCCGTATCCGAATCAACCTTGCCGTGAGGTAGTATCACCTTATTTTAACCCTTGCTCGCCGCCCTAATCAGCGATGCTACGAGACCTTAAAAAATTTATATCACCAAAAGTAAAATATATTTTTAACGCACCCTAAAATTTGAATATATTTACTTGAACAACAGAAAACCCCATGGCTCAATTACGTTTCAGTGCGCTAGAAAAAGTACAAAATCGCAAAAAAATAAAAGTAAAATCTCCATCAGATAAAATTTCAGATTATTTTGAAGCACTGATTTTTGGAATGGATCAGATGAAAGGGTCACTGTCTCCCAGTATTTTCAATAAAGTAAGATTTGCTATTGAGAATCGGAAGAAAATAGATGAAGAGACGGCAGAGGCGGTCGCGGCCGCGGTCAGGATTTGGTCGATGAATAAAGGGATCACACATTTCACCCATTGGTTTCAGCCACTAACGGGTGCTACGGCAGAAAAGCATGATGCTTTTTATGATCCTCAAAAAGGCATCGAAAATTTGAAAGGCTCGGAATTGGTACAACAAGAACCCGATGCTTCTTCCTTTCCAAGTGGAGGCATTAGGAGCACCTTTGAGGCCAGAGGTTATACCGCTTGGGATCCTTCATCACCCATTTTTATCTATGGATCGACGCTTTGTATTCCTACCATATTTGTATCTTATACGGGTGAAGCGTTGGATTATAAGGCGCCTCTATTAAAGGCTTTGGAGGCTGTAGATAATGCCGCAACCCAAGTGTGTAGAATATTTGATCGAAATGTGAATAATGTTCAAGCCTCTTTAGGTTGGGAACAAGAATATTTTGTGGTAGATAAGGCCCTTTATGATGCCCGGCCTGATCTTTTATTGGCGGGAAGAACCGTCTTTGGGCATAATCCGGCGAGAGGTCAGCAATTGGATGATCATTATTTTGGAGC
>TARA_B110000114_G_scaffold36110_1_pt1 | contig 12842 bp, 10 predicted proteins | sample TARA_B110000114 | Tara Oceans TARA_B110000114 (sample SAMEA4397311) | marine metagenome | biome: Polar Biome; feature: [SRF] surface water layer (ENVO:00010504); material: water (ENVO:00002006), including particulate matter (ENVO:01000060) such as... | depth 5 m
TCTGTTTTTAGGGCTGCCTATTGGTATTTCGCCCGGCAATCTTGTAGGTCCAGGATCATCAATTCTTAATTCTGCTGCCTTTGTCATAGCTTCTTTTTCGTTATTATAAATTAAATCTAGAAAAACTAATAAAGGTCTATTTGGATCTGCTTTTAATTGAGCAACAGCCCATTTTTTATTTTCTTCAATACAAATAACTACAAACCAACCCGCTACTGTTCCCGTTTTATAATTATTCATCTTATATAGAACCTTAGCAAAATCTTTATATTTTCCTCCACCTATTGGAAAAGTTGATTCCCTTTCTTGGTCTTTTAAATTTTTAAAGCTCTTAACTGTATCGTAGGACTTTTCGTCTATAATATCCATGTCTGAAAGAGTTAAAGATTGTTTTGCTTTAAATTTAGGATGTACCCACCAAAACTTGTCTTTTTTTGTTTGATCGTTCATCGAAGTATTTATGGAAGAGGGCCGTCTTTCATAAAGCCATCGATAACATTTTTCATTAATCTTGAAACATTATTTTCGTAATTATTATGCGATAAAGATCCAAGCCATGACATAGAAGAAAATGAAATAACTGCCCCATCATTTGGTGTTTTATAATAAACCATATCAGCTCGAGTGTTTGGATTACTTTCGCCTGTTCCGTTTAAAATATTTCCCCTTGCATTAAAAGTTGAATCTTCAGTTACTGACACATACATATCATTGTGTCCCTCTGAATGTGCTAACGCAAATGCTCTATGTGGTGTGCCTTTTTCTAAATCGTATCTATCAAGCTCTAATCCAGCTGCTCCATCACCTATTAATCCAAAATCTCCAATAGGTTCATCATACCCAATTCCTTCAAACATCCATGAGCATTCTTTAAGTTCACTATCGGGAGATCTTTTAAAATAAGACGAATAAGTCAAACCAAAAGATGTAAAAGATACACCTAAGATCTTACACATATCTCTACCTCGCACCCTCCATAAACCACCATGTTTACCATCAAAGGCATTACAATATTCGCCCGGATTAATTGTCCAAGCTCTTGTACCATTATCGCCTTTTCTAACTTCTAATATATTTCCGTTGTCTGGGTGAAGTGCACTAACCCAGTAAAATCCATTTGCTGCATTATACATAAATCTACCACCTTGCATCTGATAGTCGTGAATTGCATGCCATCCTTGCTCTGTGAGATATTCTGGGTGATGTCCAGTCATTACAACTTGATATTGCTTTAATAGTTCAACACCTTCATTTTGCAAATCCTCATCAGTATGAATATCAACGTCATATCCCATTTCATAAAGCCAATCTACAAAATGTAGATCCGCATTTAACTGCCAAAGTGATGGTGACAAAATATGAATATATTTAGGTCTCATGTTTAGAATAGGTCTTAATCGTGAAGATATATTTACACCCCAACCATCTCTGTAAGTTGTATAAGTTCCTAAGCCGTAACCCTTATATTCGTTTAATAATAGATCATTTGGTTGAATAAGCGGGACTCTCCCTGTCAACAATTCTGCTACGGCAGAGTTTACAGAAAGATTATCATTCGCATAAGCCATGTAGCTATTTGTTGCCATCAATAAACAGAGTTTAGCTTTTTTTGCATCTTTTGCCGGTCTAATGAAAAAAGGTATATAATCTTCATTCTCGGAATCAGTGAGTCTATTTATTCTTAGTCTAGCTGCATAAACTCCAGATTTTAAATTGTCAGGGACTTTAAACTTAAATGAGACATCCCATCTAGCATCGTCCACTGATTCATCGTGGAAGTGAATAGCTCCATACTCTTGAGGACCATGAAGAAAACTCATATAGTCAGAACTCCAATTAAAACCCGGAACTCCTCTTACTGGTAGGTTTATCCCACATCCATCTATTTTACACAAACTATCATCAATAATTTTTGTTGAAGAAGCGTTAGGAGTCATATTTGCATTAAAATTCCAAGCTCCAATCACAACTTCTTTTAATTCATTTGGTATATTCTCAATACCTTGACAACTTAATAGTAGTTCTATTTCATGAAGCTCAAGAGCTTTATTGGCAATTTTAGGTCTTTCAATCTTTCCATTGTATTTTTGAGTATGAATTGGAATTTCATACGGTTGATCAAGGTAATTAAAGTGACCTCCACTCAAAAATCTTCCTGATTTAGATTTTAATGTACTAGAAGCTATTAGAATTGGACAATCATTGACTGCCGGTCCACCCATAAGACTAGTTCCTTGATAAATACCTTGAGTATCTTCTTTTGGATGTAACATACTCATACCATGACCGCTATTAGTATGAGTCACGTAAGGAGTCTGAAAAACAAATATCTTTCCGGTCTTAACGTCAAAACTAGCGCCAACTTTGTACCAAACTTTTCTATATAAAGGTTTTCCTGTTGAAAATTCCTCAACTTTACCTTTCCCATGACCTATTTTTAAACACAGTTCACCATCTGAGTTAACAAATAAGCCGTAACCAGTTTCATTTTCCGCATCCCATTTTGATAATATAGCTTGTTCACCAACTTCAATTCCTTCTACATCAACATAAGGCGTAGTAGGGTAAATATAGGCACAGAGAGTAAAGCTATTTACATTAAATACTTCGTTGTTAGGAACAAAAATATAACTACCACCATAAATCTGTTGGTTTTTTCCTGCATGCATATCGCTGATATTTGAATGAACAAGTTCTTCTTTATATCCTGGACCTTCAGGATTAGTATCTCCATGAATTAGTCTTACTATGTCAGCTTGATATTGCTCATCAAATTCAGAGTTTACATAAAAAGAAATTTCCTCTCCCGGTCTGGCAGAAAATTTATCTGAGTAACCAGTTATTCTTAACATTGATTCTTGTTTATTATTATCGGACAATTTTTAAGACTCCTTATAAAATGACATGTTATAAATTAATTCCATACTGATCTAAGAGTACTTTTAATCTCTTAAGAAAAATTGCGTGTTCCGCTTTTTCTCTTGTAGCATAGGATTCATCTGTGATTACTATTTTTCCACCTCTGTTACCTGGTAAAATTCCAATTTTATATTCCGCCCAAGGTTTTGACTCTACAATTGTTAATTTGTTTTTTTGAGGAGTCATTCTTAGTTTATCTATTAATCTAACCAGAGATTTACTGTACATAGGGGCAGGTTTTCCTGGCTCGGTTCCAGAATAAAGAGGGTTAGCCTCATGTTCAGCAATGATTTCTTTCCTTGAGTCTTCATCAATAAGATAGGGCAGTATATACATTCTAGTATCGTAATCATCCACAGCTACAAAGCTGTCATTTCTATGAATTGATGTATCGGGATTTTTATGTTTTCTAGCCATTAATTGAATTTAATCTTAAGTTTTTTTGATTTTACCTTTGGCGGATAAATTTGGTTTGTCTTGTTTTTTCATCTCACCAGTTATCAAAGAACTCTTACCTGTCAATAAATCGTTAAAGCTTTCACCTTCATTGACTAATCCAACATCTTTAATTAATTGCTCAAGGATCGGGGCTTGAGTTTTGTATTTCATTGCTCCAGTTACAACTCTATTTACAATATCATCATTACTATTTGAACTTGAAATATTTCCAGACGTATTATTAGAACCGCTATTAATTCCTAATCCGTTAACATCAATAATCTTAATACCATCAATATTTTCAATTGGTTTGACACTTTCTTTAATAATTTCAGGTAACTTTTGAATGATGTCAAGTTTGACTTTCATAGCAATTTGTTCTGACTTTAAAATATTAGAGGCTTCATTTAATTTCTTAATACCTTCTGCTTCAGCGAGCAATTTAACTCTTTTAGATAATGCTTCGGCATTAGCTAAAATTTCCTTAGCTTTACCTAAATCAAAGGCAGCGGTTTTTTCTGCGGCAGCAGCTAAAGTTATTGCGATTGATTTCTCTTCAGCAATTCTTTGAGATTTAATTAAAGCTACAGCTTTTTCTCTTTCTGTTTGTGCTAACATTTTTGCAGTTACAATTTTTTCTTCAGCTACTACTGCTTTAGTTTCTGCTTCTCTAGTAGCAACAGCACTATCAGATCTTTCTTTCTGCTTAGCAAATAAATCTATAGTTTGATTTTCTTCTTCTATTTGAATTAATTTTTGATTTTCAATTTCTTTAACTCTTATATTTTTTTGTTTATCAAGTTCTAATTGTCTAAGATTTTTTTCAGTTTCAATTCTATCTTTCTGTAAATTTTCTTCAGACTTAATTTTAGATTTTTCAATTTGGCTATTTTCTTTAATCTCTATTTCTGAAGAAATTCTTTTATTTTCTGCCTGTGACTTAATAATTGCAGAAGATTGTTCCGATCTTCTATTTGATATTTCCATTTCCTTTTGAATTCTTGCAAATTCAGACTGTTTGTTAATTTCTAAGGACTTTTGCTCAGTCTCTAAATTTGTTTGTTCAATTTTTAATTCTGTAGATTTTTGAATTTCATTTCTTTTTTTTCTACTAGCTTCCGTTTCCTCTGTAATTTTAATCAAACCTACCGCATCAAAGGTATTGCTGGGGTCAAAGAACTCTTTTGAAGTTTGATCTAATTTAGAAAGAGAGACGGATTCTAACTCTAGACCATTTTTCGTCACAACATTTTCTATTAATTTATGTACTTCATTAGTAAATTTTAAACCACTAATTTGTAATTGTTCTAAGCTCATATCCGCACTTACGGATCGCATAGCACTTACAAATTTACCCTCCATTAATTCTTTTACTGATTGAGGGTTTAAAGTTCTTGCGCCTAGTGTTTGAGCGGCAAGGCTTACACTATCCTTGTCACCAATAACCCTTACATAAAAATCAGTTTTGATATCAACACGCATTTTATCTTTTGTGATAAAGCCATTTTTTTCTTTTCTCTCTATCTCTAGTTTTAAAGTATTCATATTAACCGGTGTTGTTTGATGAAAAATTGGTATTGCTAAAGCGCCTCCGGTAAGAACTATTTTTTGACCAAACAATCCAGTTCTAACAAATGCAACATCTTTTGAACTTTTTTGATAAAATTTAGCAAATAAAACTAGTAGTATAAGTAATACTACTAGACCGATAAGTATCCAGTTAAACAATTTCACTCCTTAAACAAAAAAAAATTTTGTTTTATTCCTGATTTGTATTAAAGCTATTTTTTCTTAAATTTTCAATAAAAAAAATATTAATAAATTTTATTTATTTATTTATTTATTTTATTAAAGTATGTATTTCATACCTTAATAAATTTTAATTTTTTTTTTGTTAATTTTTTTTTAATCGTTATTGTTTTCTTAGGAATAAAATTTTAGGAGGGAAGCTACATGTCTATTAAAGATAAAATTAAAAATGCTTGGAAATCTCATAAAGCATATAACACTGCTTCATTAGTCGCAGACAAAGAAGGCAAGGCTAAATTATCTGAAGTTAGTGATGGAGTGAGCGATGAGGATAAAGGAATCACAAGAAGAAAATTATTACAACTTGGTGGTGGTGCTGGTTTAGGCTTAGGAGCACTTGCTGTTTTAAATGCTGGCGTTTCTACCGCTTCTGCAGCTTCAGGTAAACCTATCCCAATTGGCTCAATGTATCCTTTAACAGGATGGGCTGCAGCAGATGGAGCTGGCTACAAAAGAGGAATAGAGCTTGCCTGCGAAGAGATTAATGATTACGGAGGTATTTTAGGTAGACCTTTAGAAAATCATTATGTTGATACTAAGGATATGAGTGCTGCAGAAGTAACAGCAGCTGCTAATTATCTAATAGACAAACACGAAGTCCATGCAATTATTAATGGTTACAACATTGGTCCTAACGATGCTGAATATGAGCCTATTGCTGACGCAGGTATTATATACATGCATGTTAATACTGCTATTCAACATCATAATACTGTTGCTTCCAATCCAGATAGATATTTTGGATGTTTTATGGCTGATCCTGCTGAGTATTGGTACGGTGCTGGTTACGTTACCGCACTTGCTGATTTAAGAGATCAGGGTGTTTGGAAAATGCCAAATAATAAGCTTGCTCTTATAATTGGTTCTATACCGTATTCAGTTGTTGTAGCAAATGCTATGAAAGATGCTGCTCCTGGAGCTGGGTTCGAAGTTGCCTTCGATGAAGTAGTTCAAACTCCTACAACAGAATGGGGTCCAGTACTTTCAAAAGTTAGAAAAATTAATCCTGGCGCAATTGCAAATACTCACTTTTTTGCTGGAGATATCGCACAGTGTCAAGTTCAATTTGTTGAAAATCCAACTAATAGCCTTTTCTATTATCAATATGGAGCTCTATTAAAATCTTTTAGAGATATAGCAGGTGATGCTTCAGTTGGAGCTATGACCGGAACTGTTGATGGAGTGTTATCAGATGATTATTCTAAAACTTACGTCAATGCTCATAAGAAAAAATTTGGTGATGATTCTGACTATCAACCAGGTGGTTTAAGTTATGGACCTATGCATCACTTTGCTCTTGCTGCTGCTATAGCTGGTGGTACTGGTGAACCTGGTAATGATAAGCAAAATAGAAAAATTGCCTGGGCATTAAAGAACTTTACTTATAGAGGTCCTAATGGATCTTATTGGTATCACCCAGAGCATCAAGCTACTATGCCTTATCCTACTTGGACTAGAGATCCATCGATAGGTCACCCTCAAACACTGCAACAAATTCAAGATAAAAACAAAGAACCAGTAGTTATTTATCCTGATCCGTATGTAGTTGGTGAATATCAAGAACCAGCTTGGTTTAAGTAAGTCTTTTAACTATTAGTGGGCAGCATTAGTTGCCCACTAAACAATTTTTATTAAGTGGTAAAACATACATATGAGAGAAAAATATTTTAAGACAATTAATGTTAAAAAAAAATTAAACTTCTTTAAATCAAAAGAAGAGACTAAATCCACAAAAAACAATTCAATTTTAAGCTGTCATAGAGTGACTAAATCTTTTGGAGCTCTCAATGCTGTTAATAAATTAAGTTTTGAAATACCTGAGGGTATTGTGTATGGAATCGGAGGTCCAAATGGAGCGGGTAAAACAACTTTATTTGATTTGATTTCAGGTGTTCAAAAAGTAAATAATGGTGAAATTATTTTCAATAAGCAAAATATTACTAATGAAAAATCATACAAAATATGTCATGCGGGAATAGCTAGAACTTTTCAATTGAATGCAGCATTTGAGACTATGACAGTAAGAGAAAATATTTTAATAGGGATACAGCACGGTATACAAAATAATGAAATGCCAAGTCTTTATTTCAGCAATCAAGATATTAGTAATGCAGATCATGCATTAGCTTTTGTCGGTCTTGAAAATATTAAAGATAAGGTAGTATCTAGCTTAACTCATTTAGAGTTAAAATTATTGATGATCGCATCAGCCATATCAACTAATCCTAAGTTATTGCTTTTAGACGAGCCAGTTGGCGGTTTAATTCCAAATGAAATTGAAAAAGTTGAAAAATTAGTAAGTAAACTTACTCAAGAAAAAAAAATGACTATTATTTTAATTGAGCATGTTATGCGTTTCTTAGTCGGCTTATCAGATGAAGTTATGATTATGAATCATGGTGAAAAGCTTTATGAGGGACTGCCTGAAAAAATGGCTGAAGACAAAACAGTAGTTGATGTTTATTTGGGGGAGGGCACTTCAGCAAATTTTGAAAAGATACAAGCTTCTAAGAAATTAAATAAAGAAATACCTTTAGCTAATACCAATATTGAAAATGAAGTTATGGACGAATGGTCAAAATCTGTTGAGAGAATTTCTAGAAATTTACTAGATCAAAAAAAATCAAGAAAAATTTATCCTATCGATTTTATAAATTTGGAAAAAATCTTAAACCAAAAAACTGATAGAAAGAAATCGACTAAAATATCCAGAGCTGCCGAAGGTCTCATAAAAGCTCATAGTGAGTCTTCAAATTTAAATCAACATTTTGAATTACTTGAAAGAATGCATGAAGAAGCAATAGAGCTAAGAAAAAAAATTCCTTTATTAAAAACTATTACTTCTAATAATAATAAAGATAGATCCAATTTCATTGAGAAAGCAGCTCTTGAATTAATACATGCTAATAATGAAAACGGTGTTAGTCAAATTGATATAGAAAAGTTAAAAAAAGCAATTTCCTGGAAACTCAAAGATGAGGAGCTAATAAGTTAGTTAAAATATGCCAACAGAGTCTTTAAGAATCGAAAATCTGACCACTGGATATGGCAGAAGAAAAGTATTGAAAAATCTTTCTATGGTTGTTGAGGAAGGCTCTGTTGTAGGTATTATTGGTCCTAATGGTCATGGTAAATCTACATTAGTTAAAGCGTTATCTGGGTTAATAAGTACTTGGGAGGGTAGAATTTTTCTGAAAAATACTTCTATAGATAATTTGCCCGCTCATGAAAGAGTTGAAAAAGGTCTAATCCAAATTCCGCAGGGTGATCTTATTTTTCCTGATATGACTGTTGAAGAAAATTTAATGCTTGGCGGATATTTGATTTTTGATAAAGAGGAGTTAGGTCGAAGATTAGAAAAAGTCTATAGAATTTTTTCAAGACTTCTTGAAAGAAGAAAACAAATTACACGAACATTATCTGGCGGTGAAAGAAGAATGCTTAGTATAGGAAGAGGCCTTATGAGTGAAGGTTACATGATGATATTGGATGAGCCTTCCTTGGGATTAGCTCCTAAAATTATTGATCAAGTCTATGAAATTATAGCCGGACTTAGACAAATAAGTCCAACTCTTTTAGTTATCGAAGAAAATCCTACTAGGTTACAAAATATTGCTGATATAATTTATTTATTAGATGATGGTGAGTTTATTTGGAGTGGAACACCTTCTGAGCTTAAGGAAAATGAAGATATGTTAAATACATACTTAGGTATATAGGTGGATATTTTTTTACAAATTTTATTTAGTGGGCTTGCTGTAGGTTCAATGTATGCAGTTGGAGCCATAGCATTATCACTGCTATGGGGAACAATGGGAATGTTAAATTTGGCGCATACTACTTTTATTGCACTAGGTGGGTATGTTGCTTATTTTTGCATGTCTGTTTTAAATGCTAGTTGGTTTTTTGTTTTACCTCTTGCTTTTTTATCTGGTTTAGTTATGGGGTACATATACTACCATCTTGTTATTAGGCATATTTATGCCAATCAAAATTTTTCAGTAAATATTATTATAGCTTCAGTAGCGATAGCAGCTTTAGGGGAAAATACTTTCTTAAATTTAGCTGGTGGTGAAGCTTTAAGACAGCCTTTCCAATTTACAAGTGGATTAAAAATTATTGGAGTAGTTTTACCTTATCAAACTATCTTTACATTTATTATGGTTATTATTTTAATGATTATTATGGCACTAATAATGTCTAAAAGTAAATTAGGTCAAGTTATAAGAGCGGTTTCTCAAAATCCAGACGCCGCAAAACTTATGGGAATAAATGTTCAGAAATCTTTTGCTCAAGCTATGATGCTTTATGGAAGTATAGCTGCAATTACTGGAGTTCTTGTAACCGGAGCCTCTCAAATTTATCCTTCAGTTGGTGGAGATGCTACTGTAAAAGCTCTAATAATTTTAATAGTTGCAGGTTTAGGTAACTTGCGAGCTGGAATTCTTATGGCTTTCGCTTTAGGTTTTTTAGAAATGGGCGTTAATTATTTGTTTGGTTCTAGGTATGGATTTCCCTCCATGCTAGGCTTTGTTATAATTGTTTTACTTTTTAAACCAAATGGTTTTTTTGGTAAGGAAGTTGTTAATAGAGTGTAATTATGTCAATTTCTCAAATTTCTATATTGATTGCTGTTCTAGGAATTCTAGTAGCTGCCATAGCTTTTTTTTGGGGCACTAGTTATAATACTAAGGAATTTATAAAAATTAATAACAGGACTTCTAACGTCTGGAAAGATTTTTGGATAGGAGTAATACTTCTTGCTCTAGCTCTTATATTCCCAGCATTTGGTGCAGGAAAATATATGTTAAGTCAAATAGTCTTATTTTTTATTTGGGCTGCCGTTGTTACACAGTGGAACTTAATATTTGGTATAGCTGGTATTTTCACTTTAGGTCATATGGCTGTATTTGCCGTTGGCGGATACATTACCTCTATGATTGCTTTATATATGGGGTGGAATTTATGGGCTGCACTTCCTGTTGGGGCATTGGCTGCTGTTGTATTTAGTTTTTTATTAGGTGCAACTATCATTAGATTAAGAGGTCCTTATATTGCTATAATGACTCTTGCGATAGCAATAGTCATACAAAAACTCATAGTAAGTGATGTAGATTGTTTCATTACAAAAGATTTAATTTGTTACAATTTTACCGGTGGCGCTAAAGGTTTATTTGGTTATGGGAATTTTGGTTTCAAGGAGTTATTAGGTTACAAAGGTAAAATTTATGGTGAGTATTATTTATCTTTAGCCCTTCTCGTATTGAGTACATTGTTTGCCTTATTTGTTATATACAGCCCATTAGGATCAACTTTTAGGTCAATTCGAGATAATGAAATAGCAGCAGGATCTAGGGGTGTAAATAGAATTAAATACCAGTTAATCGTATTTACTGTTTCAGGAATTTTTACAGGTTTAGCTGGTGGAGTATTTGCTGGATTGCAAACTACAATGGGCCCTAATGTTTTATCATTGAGTTTACTTCTTTTTTTATTGTCTATGATTGTTGTCGGTGGGAAAGGAACGAACTGGGGTCCACTTATAGGAGCTGCTTCGTTAATGCTTGCTGATACTATCTTAAGAGATTTTGGTCAATTAAGAGTTGCTGGCCTTTCGTTAATTATACTTTTTGCAATGATATTTTTGCCAAATGGATTAATAGGTCTTTTATCAAATATTTTTAATTGGAGTCCAAATAAAAAAGAAAATGACAATAGGGTTTCTATCAAAGATTTTATTAAAAGCGATAGATCTCAATATTTAAAAAGAGGAAAATGGATTAAAAAGTTTGGAAATGATAATGAATGAATTAATTCTTAATACAAAAGATTATTTTCTAAATGATATTTTTACTTTGGTTGTAATTTTATTTTTAATTTTTTTACCAATTGGCATAATTATAAGATCTCATGGCATTTCTAGAGAAAAGTTTTCAATTTCATCTATAATAACATTATCCTTGTCACTTCCAGTGATAATTATTTCAACTTACTTATTTGGATGGGCTATCAGTTTCGCCTTTACAAATGGACCTGGAATAACAGGAGGATTTAGTCAATTTTATTTTGCTTTACCGTGGAACTTAAATATGGGTCCAAACCTAAATCTAAATTCTGATTTATCTTTTTATAAAGTAACAAATTTAAAATTTATTACTTTTATATTTTTATCTTGGTCAATTGTTTTGTTTCTCGGTTCATCTTTACTAGAAAGAATAAGAATAGGAGCTTATTTAATTCTTGTTATTGTTCTTGGATCTATTTTATGGCCTATAGCTTACTCTTGGTCCTGGTCTAATTCTGGATGGATGAGTAGAGTTTTTGGCTATCATGATGCTTTTGGAGCCGGAGCTTTTCATACTCTTTTGGGTGGTTTTGCGTTAGGTGTCCTTTACCAAATTAAATCAAGGTTAGCTAAATTTAATAATTTCCAAAAACCAAGATCTTTCCCATTAAATAGTATTGCAAATTCAATTTTAGGTAACTTTTTAATTTTTTTTGGTTTTATTGGTTTATCTCTAAGCTCAATTTTGATTTTTTATGAAATAAACAATGAAACTGGAAACTACATGGAAGTGTTAAATGTATTTGGCACTCCTATTTCTCTTTCAGGATCAATTGTAAATTTACTTCTAGCTTTATGCGGTGGGTTATTTATTTCGGCTATTACGAAATTTCGCAATCCTCAGTTTATGTTTTCCGGAGGTATAATAGGCATAATATCCGTTTCTTCTGGGGCGGATTATTATTTTCCACTTCAATCCTTTATAATAGGAATGATCATTACATTTGTCGTTTTAAAAACACACTCTTATCTTGAGGAAAGATTTAGAATTGATGATATTACCGGTCTAATTACTATGCACGGTTTTGCTGGCTTTTGGTCTTTAATTATTTCAGGTATTTTATTGTGGGGATACCCATCATCTAATTATGAAGGTTCTGTATATATTAATCCTTTTGGACAGTTTGCCGGTGCATTAATTCTTTTTTGGATTTTAGGTTTCATCCCAGGTTATCTATCTACTAAAATTTTAAAGTTTTTTAGTATTCTGGAAACAACCTCTACCATACAACTTACTGGTGAGGATATTACCTTTAAAAGAGATAATTTTTTACTTAATCAGGAGCTAATCGAAGCAGAAATTGAAATAATTTCAGAATTATCAAGGAATAAAAATGACAAGAACTGATTTAAATAACTGGCTCTTAGATTTTAATGAGATAAATGGTATTTATATTTTCTCTGGTTCTGAAGGGTTATGGTTTTTGATTTGTTTAATTTCTATTATTTGGTTTATTTTAGCAATTTACAAAGTTGAAAAAAGTGAACATATTTCTATTGAAGAAGAGTTAAGTGACCCTGAAGATCTTAAAGGTTTAATTATTGAGATTAATTCAGAAGAAGCGGACAAGAACAGCCCTACTTAAACTCTGCAAATCGATCAAACCTTTTTTTTTTGTAGAAGTTGTCTTTCAGATTTTTATTACTGACCCGACATCCATATTAAAATTATAGCTTAGAATATAGTTAAAAATTGACTTTTATTATCTGTTATTAAATATCAATAATTTATTAATTTATTAATTTATATAGATTATTTTTTTTTCTTTTTCTTCTTCATGATGATGCCGACAATAATAATTCCAACACCCATTATCATTAATAACTCACC
>TARA_B110000114_G_scaffold163382_1_pt1 | contig 12839 bp, 14 predicted proteins | sample TARA_B110000114 | Tara Oceans TARA_B110000114 (sample SAMEA4397311) | marine metagenome | biome: Polar Biome; feature: [SRF] surface water layer (ENVO:00010504); material: water (ENVO:00002006), including particulate matter (ENVO:01000060) such as... | depth 5 m
AAGCTTATAGCTTAATGGAAGAATTTTTAAAAAAATATCCACTACTAGGAGATAAAAGTGTTCCACGTGAAACATTTTTAGAATTTGAAAAATTTATTTCTATGCTCATAAAGCATAACCAAGAAATTAACTTAATTAGTAAAGAAACAGCCAAAGTCGAAGTGATTAGAGATCGACATATAGTAGATTCTGCACAAATCATTGATTTAATTGATTTAAATAGCGAAATAGTTACTGATATAGGATCAGGTGGTGGTATGCCAGGTATAATTATATCTATTCTAATAAAAAATCTAAAAAAAACTACAAAAGTGAATCTATATGAAAAAAGTCATCATAAGGCTAGTTTTTTAAGAAAAATATCCAGAGATTTGGATTTAAATACGAATGTAATACAAAAAAATATTTTTGAAGAAGATAATTTAGATTCGGGAACAATAATGGCAAGAGCTTTTAAACCGATGCCGATAGTTTTAGAGTTAATTTCAAAAAATTTTAGAAGTTATAAAAATTTAATTTTATTTATGGGAAAGAATGGAGAAAAAATTTTAGAAGATGCATTAAAGGAATGGAATTTTGATTTTGAAAAAAAAAAAAGCATCACAAGTAAAGATTCATTCTTATTAAATATTAAAAACATAAAAAAAATAAATTAAATTAAAATGCAAATTATATCTATTATAAATCAAAAGGGGGGAGTAGGCAAAACAACTACAGTAATCAATCTTGCGGCAGGATTAGCCCAACAAGAAAAAAAAGTTTTAATAATTGATTTAGATCCTCAGGGAAACGCAACTACAGGACTTGGTCTATCGAATTTACATAGCTCCAGTGAGACAATTTATGGAGTATTGAATGGAACCAAGTCAATATCAGATGTGATTAAAAAAACAGAGTTTAAAGATTTAGATATCGTAACCTCCAACGTAGACTTGTCAGGACTAGAAGTTGAAACCGCAGGTGACCGTGAAAGAGCATTTATATTAAAGGGTAAATTAGCACCGTATTTGAATGATTCTAGAGGGACCTATGATTATATTCTCATTGACTGCCCACCTTCATTAAGTTTACTCACAGTTATGGCCTTAGTCTCTTCACACTCTCTTGTGGTGCCCTTGCAGACAGAGTTTTTCGCATTAGAGGGTCTTACTCAGTTAATGAAAACAATCGAGCGGATAAAATCTAATCTTAATCCAGAGTTAAAGATTAGAGGAATTCTTTTAACCATGTATGACAAAAGAAATAAACTCTCTGCACAAGTTGAAAAAGAAGCAAGAGACCATTTTAATGAAAAAGTCTACACTACTGTCATACCCAGAAATGTTAGATTGTCTGAAGCACCGTCTCACGGCATGCCAGTTTTAATTTATGACAAAACTTGCCCTGGTAGCAAATCATATTTTAGTTTTACAGATGAATTTATTAATCAAGAACAAAGAATACGGAGCATGACATAGTGGACGCGAAAAAAATCAAAAAAGGTCTAGGAAGAGGATTATCCTCATTAATAGGTGAAACAAAATCTGAAATAAATATTAATAAATTAGCAATAAGTGATTTAGTGAGCAATAAGTTTCAGCCAAGAAAAATTTTTGAAGAAGAAAGCTTGAAAGATTTGGAAAACTCAATAAGAGAAAGAGGGATTATCCAACCTATAATTGTTAGAAAATCAGAAAATCCTAAAAATAAATATGAAATTATAGCTGGAGAGAGAAGGTGGATAGCAGCACAAAGAGCAGGATTACATGAAATACCAGTAGTAATTACAGAAGCTGATGATTTAAAATCTTTAGAATTTGCCATCGTTGAGAATGTCCAAAGAAATGATCTTAACCCAATAGAGGAAGCACAAAGTTATCAAAAATTAATTGATGATTTTTCGTATGATCAGGAAAAAGTATCAAAATTCATTGGCAAAAGCAGAAGTCATATAGCTAATTTTTTAAGATTATTGAGTTTGCCGTCTGAAGTCATAAGTTTTATTAAAGATAAGAAGCTTTCCCATGGCCACGCCAAAATATTAGTAGGCTTAGAAAACGCATTATTTGTAGCAAAAAAAATTATCGAAAAAAAATTATCTGTAAGACAGGCAGAAAAGTTTGTTAAAATATTCAAGATAAAAAAAAATTCTTTTGTTTCCTTAAAAGACCCAAACATTCATGCTTTGGAATCTTCTGTTACAGAAAAAATTGGTTTGAATGTTTTAATTAAGAATAAAAAAAACAATAAAGGCTCTCTAATAATAGAATATAATGATATTGTGCAATTAAATAAGATTATCGAAATTATTAAGTCTAATTACTAACTGAAGCAGACTGTCTTATAATAAAATCTGAAAGAATATTAACTGAACTGCTGGTATGTTTTTTTATCAAAAGTTCAATTTCATTAATTTCATAAATTAATTTTTTTGCATTCTCATGTGACCAATTTCTTATTTGCTGTTTTACAATTTCCTTATCTTTCCAAAAAATAGGTGGTTTAAAGTTTGAAACAGTTGCTTCAATATTTTTCGTTTCTGTTGCTTCTTTACAAAGTCTTATTAGTCTTTTTGACTTTATCAGAAAACTTCTAATAATAAGAATGCAGTCTTCTAATGAATAATTATTTTCGTTTAGTATATGAATTGTTTTTTTTTTATTTTTAGATAAACAAGAATTTATCAGTTCAGAGACATTATAATTTTCTGCTAGATTGGTAAGCTTTAGAATGTCCTTGATATCTATTTTATTTTTGTTTTTCATAAAATTTTCTATTTTTTGAAGTTCATTCTTTAAATTTTGTCTATCACCTCTGGACCTATTTGTGATTAAGTTTATCAATTGTTGCGAAATAGATATTTTTCTTTCTCTAAAAAAAAGATTTACAATCGAAGATAAAGTTTGATTGTTATCCTCATAAAATGGAACACAAATTGTTTTTTTATCCTTCTCAAAAAAAATTCTGAGTTTAGATTTTTTTTCAAGTATATCCGATTTTAATACTATGGTTAAATCTTTAATATTTTTTATAACAATTTCTTCAACTAAATCTTTTATTTTGTCAGTCACTCTACTTATTATAATCAGTTTTTCTTTTTCAAAAAATGACTTAGTTAAAATATTACTAAAAAAGTCCTCTTGATTATTAAGAATTTCATTTTCATCATAACAATACGTAGATTCAGAATATATTTTTTTAAATTTTTCATCAATTATTTGATTTTTATGCCCTTGATTTTCTCCGTATAATAAAAAAAATTTATTTTTACTATAATCGATTTTGTTAAGTTCGAAGCTCTTAATGATCATTTATAGTGTTTGTAGTTTAATAATTAATTCTTGAGAAATCTTATTAACAATATTTTTTTCAATATTTTTTTTATATTGACTTAGATCAAATTTATTTACCTGGCTGTTATAATTAAAGTTACTTTTAAAATTTAAGGTTTCAAATGGAAACTCATCTTTCTCATAAAAAACCTCCACTCTAACATCTATTATCATCTCGTAAGTTAAAACTTCTCCCTTAGAATTTTTTGATGTTATATTATTTTTTTTATTTGAAGAAATTTTTAATATATAAATTTTTTTATTATCTATCTTTATTTTATTACTATCGAGATTTCTTGATATTTTCTTAGTTATGCTGTCATCATTTATATTCTCAATTTTGTCTATGTAAAAAGATAAATTTTTTGTTGAAAATAAAGGCGTATATCCTCCACATCCAAACAACACAAGAAAGCACAGGTAATAAATTATTTTTTTCATTTTAATATTAAATTAATTAATCTATCTTTAACATATATAGTTTTTATAATCGTCCTATCTTCAAAATATTTTTTGTATTGATTGTCTGTTTCAATGAGATCTCGTAATTGTTTTTCACTGGTATCTTTATTACAAGAAATAAGTCCTCTTTTTTTACCATTTAATTGAACAACTATTTCAAGGGTTTTTTTTTCTAAAAATTTTTTTACAGCTATTGGCCACATAGAGTTGTCTTGTTTTTGAATCTCATCTATGCATTCTGAGGAGAAATGAGGGATAACCGGACTCATAACTGTTAATATTTTTAAATAATTTTCTAATAATATTGTGTTATTTATTTCGTCTAATTGAAGTTTTGATAAAAAATTATATATTTCATGAAAATTTGCAATAATCACATTATATTGAAAATTATTTAAATTTTTTGTTATTTTATCTATTATTTGATTTGTAAATTCTTGAAGTTTCTCTTCAGCCAAATTTCCTTCATTTGCTTCATTTTTTTTTAAGGACGCAATTTTATCTTTGATTTTTTGATGAATCAGCCAAAATTTGTGTACAAATTTGTGTGACGCAATCATACCTTGTTCAGACCATTGTACATCTTTCTCTGGTGGACTATCCGAAAGAATAAATAATCTTACTGCATCAGCCCCATAGTTAATTATCATTTCTTCTGGATCGATTGTATTTTTTTTTGATTTTGACATCGACTCTGAGGCACCAATCTTAACTTTTTTCTCTGGATTGCCCTTTATAAAGAAATCATTTCCATTAGATGTTTCCACTTCGCTAGGGTTTAACCAAAGACCTTTTTCATCTTTAAAAGTCTCGTGACAAACCATTCCTTGAGTGAATAATCCCAAAAAAGGTTCAGTAATCTTAAATTTTTCGTTTTTACTACCTAACGCTAAAGTAAAAAACCTTGAGTAAAGTAGATGAAGTATGGCATGTTCAACGCCACCTATATATTGATCAACAGGCATCCAATAATTGATTTCATCGTCACTAAAGCCATAGACTTTATTGTTTGGAGAGCAGAATCTTAAAAAATACCAAGAAGAATCAACAAAAGTATCCAAAGTATCAGTTTCAATTGTACAATCTTCACCATCAATTTTAATTTGCTTCCATTCGTGTTGGTGGTCTAGGGGATTGCCCTTTGTGTTCAAATTTATTTTTTCAGGAAGTTTAATTGGTAAATTTTCTAAAGGTATTTTAATAGCTTGATTATTCTTATTGTAGGCAATTGGAATAGGACAACCCCAATAACGCTGTCTAGAAATACCCCAATCTTTTAATCTGAAATTAATTTTCTTTTTTCCAATTTTCTTATCTTCTAGTACTTTTATAGCTTCAGTAATAGATTCTTTAGGTGCTTTTAAATCATTTAAAAACTCAGAGTTAAAAATTATTCCTGAGTCTGTATAAGCTTCCTTATTAACATGAAATTTATTACTTTCATTTTCGGGTTTAACCACAGGCAAAACCTCTAAATTATATTTAATAGCAAAATCTAAATCTCTTTGATCGTGTGCAGGACAACCAAAGACTGCACCAAATCCATAATCCATTAGTACAAAATTAGCAAAGTAAACAGGAACTTTTTTTTTGTTAAGTGGATTTAATGCCACGAGGTCAGTTTTAAATCCTATTTTTTCAGCTTGGGCAATTGACTCTTCTGTAGTTCCTGTCTTCGAACAATTTATTTTAAATTCTAAAAACCTTTTATTTTTTTCATAGTATTTTGAAATTGGGTGGTCAGCAGAGATTGCTAAAAATGAAAAACCAAATAATGTATCGGGTCTAGTAGTAAAACATTTAATCTGTTTAACTGGCAAATCTCCTTCAATTTCAAAATTTATTTCACAACCATAAGACTTACCTATCCAATTTTTTTGCATAGTTTTAACTTTGTTTGGCCATTGATTAAGATCATCTAGTCCATCAAGTAGCCGTTCAGAAAATTTTGTAATACTAAAAAACCATTGGTTAAGTTTTTTTCTTTCAACCAAAGCACCTGAGCGCCAACCCTTACCATCAATTACCTGCTCATTTGCAAGCACAGTTTCGTCCACTGGATCCCAATTTACATAGTTTTCTTTTCTGTAAACTAGACCTTTATCATACAACTCTAAAAAAAATGTTTGTTGGTGTTTATAATAATCTGGAGAACAGGTTGAAATTTCTCTTTCCCAGTCAATTGAAAGTCCTAGTTTTTTAAGCTGAAACTTCATCGTTTTAATATTTTTCTCAGTCCAATCTTTAGGGTCTAGGTTATTTAGCTTAGCAGCATTTTCTGCTGGCATACCAAAAGAATCCCACCCCATTGGATGTAGAACATTATAACCCTGAAGCTTCTTATATCTTGAAAGAACATCACCAATTGTGTAGTTTCTAACATGGCCCATATGAATATTTCCTGATGGATAAGGAAACATTTCTAAACAATAAAATTTTTTTTTGGTTTTATCTAGCTTGGCTCGGAATACTTTTTTGTCATCCCAATATTTTTGCCATTTTTTTTCTATACTTTTAAAATTATATCTTTCCACTTTAATTAATAATTAATTTTTTTAAATATTATTTACTTATTAGCCATCGTCTTTAGGCGAGAATACTTTTTTGGGTCTATTTTCAAATGCGATAGCATCATCAGTTGTTTTAAAAATAACGGCTCTTTTCAAAATCTTATCTCTAATTTCAAAAATTAAATCATCGTTTATTTCTTTAGTGCTACAAACACCATCAACACAATTCCGTTTATATAAATTAACAATCAATCCATCAGCCCTAATTTCATTACTCAAAAATTTAATAGTAATTTTTATTGCTTCATTAGGATTTTCTTCAGAATACCAATCGGTAATTATAACACCACCAGAATAGTCAACATTAGCCAGAGATATAAAGCTTAGTGTTTCCAATGAAGCTTTCCACATAGGATTTGATGAAGCAAATAAAAAATTTCCATCACCTTTGTTACTTTTGAATAATCGGATACCTTTACCATCTATAACATTCTGCTGAGAACGTTTTTTAGCATTTGGTTCTGCAGTTTTAGACCAGTCCGGCTTAGGTAACTTAGGTAATGAACCACAGGCACTTAACACTAAAGATGTGCAAAAAATGATTAAAAATAGCTTAATAAAATTATATAAATTCATAGTTTTTTACTTGTTTAGCTTAATTACCTCTTATTTCAAAAGATTAATTAATAATTGTGTTAAATATGTCACAATTAATTAAAATCAACGAAATTAATCATTAAAATTATGATTTAACAGTTTTTTTTGGTATTTTGCAGCATTCATATGAATAAGAAAAAACAAACAAAAGGAAATACAATGAATAAATTAACAAAAATAGGTGCTTCAGCTTTAGCTGGATCCCTAGCAATGGTGTCAGCTCACGCTACAGATTACGCAATGTCTGGTGGGATGACTGCTACCTTCACAACTGTTGATTCTCCAACATCTACGGAAGCAACAAATGGTAAGGGTTTAGGTTTCGCAACTGATTTAGGTTTCACTGCGAATGGTGAGTTAGATAATGGATTTACTGTTAAAGCATTTATGTCTGTAGATACTGACGCTGCTCTAACAAATACTTCATCTCAATTAACAATTGGTATGGGTTCTTTAGGAACACTACAATTGAATAACATTGCTGGTTCTAAAGCTAATGGTATTGATGATGTAACTCCTAATGCTTACAATGAAACTTGGGACGGTATAGCACCAGATAACATTTCGTTTTTTGGTTCTTTAACTTCTTCTGGATCAATAGATTACAGAATCCCAGCTCAAGAGTATATGGGAACAACTGTAAACGCTTCAGTAACTTATGACCCAAATAGTAGCGAAGGTGCAGCAAGTAAGTCAGGTGTATCTGCGACTTCAGTAACTGGTACTGCATACACAATTCAAGTAGCTAATGAAAATGGCGTTGAAGTTGGTGGTGGTTTTGAAACAGTAGAAGACCAAGCTGGAAAACTTGCAGCAAATGGTACAGACCAATACACTGGTTACGTCAAATATGCTATGGGACCTGTTTCAGTTGGTTACCAAATGTCATATGCAGATATGGCTAGTGGTACTAATACTGCAGGTGCTGATAAAGAAGCTACTTACTTCGGTATAGTTTATACTGCTGGTGACATGTCTGTTTCTTACGGTGAATCAGAGCAAGATACTAATGCTGCAGGAACAACTGCTGCTTTGCTTACAATCGAACAAACATCGATTCAAGCAGCGTACTCAATGGGTGCTATGACAATATCAGCAGCTATTAGTGAAACTACTAATGTTGCAGGTGCAGTAGGTAACTACGCAGAGAATACATTAGCTGTTTCTTTCGCGTTTTAATTAGTACTTAAAAATTTAGAAACCGGCCTATTAATTTAGGCCGGTTTTTTTTTATCCATTCAATTGATGCAAATCCAGAACAAATAACTGATCTTAATCTAAAAAAATTAGAAGAATTAATTCCGCCCAAAGCTATTATCTTAATGTTTGATGAGTTTGAAATTATATTAAATTTTGAAATGTTTAAAAAAAATTTAGACTTTTTTGTTTTAAAAATGGGAGCAATAAATACTTCTGTACAACCTTGATTTTTTTTTTCAATTAATTGAACTTTATTGTGTGCAGAACCAATAATCTTAAAATTTTTAGTTACATTTAAATTTTTCAAATTTGTTAAGTTATTAAAGGAAGGAATATAGACACCATCTAATTTAAGATTTTTAGCAATTTTTAAATTATTTGAAATATAAAATTGTCTTTTTTGTCTAACACAAGCATTCCTAATATCTTTAATAGTTTTTAGATCAATCTTATCTTCATAATTTCTATATATTAGTGAGATATTTTTATTTAATTTTTTTATTTCATCACTATTAAAGTCATTTATAAAGTAGTAGATGTTGAGTTTATTATGCATAATGTAGTCACTAAATTAGTATCGATTCAAGAAAAAATACAGAAAAAAAACAATAATACAAAAGTTGTTGCTGTATCTAAAACTTTTCCTATTGAAGATATAATTCCGCTAATTAATTATGGGCATAAGGATTTTGGAGAAAATAAAGTCCAAGAAGCAGTTGAAAAATGGACTCCAATAAAAAAAGATTTTACCGATATTAAATTGCATATGATTGGAAAAATTCAATCAAATAAAGTTAAATACATCTTACCTTTATTTGATTATGTGCATTCACTAGATAATCTAAAATTAGCAGAAAAAATTTCAAATGAAAAAAAGAAATATAAGAATGATATTAAAATTTTTATACAAGTAAATATAGGTGATGAGCCACAGAAGTCTGGGATTAGTCCAAATGGTGTTGAGGAATTTAAAAAAAGATGTATTGATGAATTAAACCTAAATATAATAGGTTTGATGTGTCTTCCTCCAAAAAATAAAGAAGCATCTATTTATTTTAAAGAAATGAATCAATTATTATTAAAAACAAACTTAAAAGAATTAAGTATGGGTATGTCAAATGACTACATGCAAGCAATAGAGCACAATGCGTCATATGTCAGAGTAGGCTCTAAGATATTTGGTGTCAGAAGTTAATAAGTTTTAATCTTACTATTCTTATTAATTAATTTTAAAAGAATTAAAAAATCTTTTTTTTTTATTGCAATACATCCAGCTGTTTTTCTATAATTGCTAGTTAAGTGCAAAAATATAGCACTACCAATTAGTGGTTTTATATTTTTGGTATTATAATTAATTATAATTAGATAATCATAAGAATTATCTTTTTTGAATAATTTTTCATGGCTTATTTTTTTATTAACTCTTATTTCCTTATTGTAAAATTTACTAGAAGTATCATCACACCATCCTGTGTCTTTTTTAATAATTCTTGTTGGAATTTTTGTCTCAGGTTTTTTTACTCTATCGGCTCTATAATATAATTTACCAAAAGTAAAAATTCCACGAGGTGTAAACTTATCACCTTCTTTTTTATTATCTCGTATACCATTTTTGCCTACAGAACATTTTAAACTATAATCATCAATTTTTAAGGTATCTTTATTTTTAAGAGTTATTAGCATAAGCTAAACTTTTATGACAAAACAATTTATAAACATAGTAGATATTCCAACTTTGCATGATGTTCTGGATGAAATTAAGCCACTTTTTTCATTCAACATATTGAACTTTTTAAATACTGATGATTTTTTAAATGAATTAGAAGATAAAAAACCTAATACCATAAGTTCAATAGTTATCTGCAAAAAGAATAATCTCAAACTAATAACTTCTGAAAAAATTAATTCTAATAACCTAATAATTTTTGAAAATACACCTATAAAAATTGACCAGTTTTTAGATGAGATCAATATACTCTTAATCAAAAAAAAATACAATTTTCAATCAAATTTAAATATAGGAGTTTATACCTTAAATCTAAATTCTAGAATTATTTCACATCATAAACTTGAGCTAAAACTTACTGAAAGAGAAATTGATATTATCTTATTTTTAAAAGAAAAAAACTTTCCTCAATCTGTAAATAATCTTCAGAAAAAAGTTTGGAAATATTCTGATACATTAGAGACACATACGGTTGAAACCCATATTTACAGGTTACGAAAAAAAATTAAAAGCAAGTTTGATGATGATGAATTTATTTTAAGTTTAAAAGAGGGATATAAAATTTAATCCAATCTAGCACCAACTTGTTGGATCACTCTTGAGGATAGCTCAGTTCCTTTGCCAAGACTTTCCAGAATTGACAAGTTGTTCATATAGCCATGAAGATAACCAGCAGCAAATAAATCTCCTGCACCAGTTAAATCTACTATCTTTAGATTTTTTTTACTATCACACTCAATAACCTTGTTATGAGTTATGGCAATACTTCCTTTTTCTCCTCGAGTAATGATAATTAATTTTCCAAGCTCTTGACCAAACGAGATAACTTCTTGAAAATTTTTAGCATCTATTAATGATGTAATTTCTTGTTCATTTGCAAAAGTTATATCTAGCTTATTTTTAACCAAGTTCAAAAAATGTGGTTTATGTCTTTCTACACAAAATTGATCTGATAAAGACATTGCTACTTTATTAGAATTTTTAATGGCTTTATCAAAGGCAGATCTAGGTTCACCTTCATCCCACAAATAGCCTTCCAAAAAAATTATTTCACTATTTTTAACTGAATCTTTATCAACATCATTTTCGTTAATTTTACCTGCCGTGCCAAGAAATGTGCACATTGTTCTCTCAGAGTCTGGCGTAATCAATATTAAACAAGTGCCTGTAGGAAAACTTTCTTTCTTTTTAGTGTAGAAATATTTTACATTTTCTTTTTTTAATCCATTTTCATATTTTTGACCCAAGTCATCATCATTAACTTTTCCAATAAATCCAACATCATTTCCTAATTGCGATAAGCCAACTATAGAATTTGCAACAGATCCACCCGAAACTGTCTCTTCTATTTTTAAAGTTGATAGTAGTTTTTTGAATTCATTTTCATCAACAAGTTTCATGGTGCTTTTTGTTAATTTATTGTCTGACAAATATTTGTCTTCAACTTTACAAATGACATCAACAATAGCATTCCCTATTCCAAGGATTTTCATATCAAGTTTTTTTTACGTTAATTGGATTTCTACGGTTAGGATAACAAGTCACACAAATTTTACAAGTTAAACCATAACAGCTTCTAGCTTGACAATATTCTCTTCCATAATAAATTATTTGAAGATGGAGTTTACTCCAGGTTTTTTTTTGGAAAATTCTTTTTAAATCCTTTTCAGTTTGAACAACATTTTTACCATTTGTTAATCCCCATCTTTGAGCTAGTCGATGAATGTGAGTATCTACTGCAAATGCTGGAAATCCAAAGCCTTGAGACATGACAACACTTGCTGTTTTGTGGCCCACACCAGGTAGTTTTTCTAGTTCATCAAAAGTTTTTGGAACCTTTCCACCATGTTCCTCTAAAAGTTGTTTGGACATTAAATAGATACTTTTTGCTTTAACTCTAAAGATACCTATGCTTTGTATTAATTTTTCAATTTTTTTTCTTCCTAATTTTACAAAGTGTTCAGGTTTGTTGTATTTTGGATAAATGTTTTTAGTAACATTATTGACATTTAAGTCAGTACATTGTGCCGACAAAAGAACAGAAGTTAAAAGAGTGAATTTGTTTCTATGTTTTAATGGAATGGGAGCCGTTGGATAAATTTTGTTTAAGATTTTTAGTATCTGTTTGGCTTTTTCTTTTTCATGCATTATTTGAAATTCAATAGATCTCTCATTGAATAAAGTCCAGCTTTTTTATTTGTAAGCCATTTTGCAGCCGTTAAAGCACCGTCTGAGTAAAGAGATCTATCAAATGCTTCATGATTTAATTTTATTATTTCTTTACCACTAGAAAATGTTACTTCATGCTCTCCAATAATTTCATCTTTTCTAATTGAGTTAAAATTAATTTTCTTACCATATGGAAAAAATTTTTTATTTAAAAATTTCTTTCCAATTAAATTATAAAAATTTTTATTTTTACCTTTGGCAATACCTCCTCCAAGCATTAAAGCAGTTCCAGAGGGGTAATCTTTTTTATGTTTATGATGAGACTCAAATATCTTGCTTAAATATCTCTCATCTAATGATGCCGAAGCAATTTCAGTTAAATACATTAATAAATTAACACCCAAGCTCATATTTCCAGCTTTTAGTATAGGTATTTTTTTTGAATATCTTTTAATTAGATCATCTTCTTTTTGAGTAAAGCCAGTTGTTCCAATAACTACTCCTTTTTTTAGTTTAGATGCAATTTTAAGAATATCAAGAGTACACTTTGGAACTGTAAAATCTACTATCACATCCGTTTTTTTAAAAACATGTTCAGTATTTAAATCAAGATTAATACCATTTATTTTCTTATTGATGGGTTTGCTTTCTGTAAGAGCTACTAATTTAAAATTTTTATTAGATTTAGCAGATTTAATAAGTTGCTGACCCATTCTACCAAGACAGCCAGAAATTGCTAAGTTAATTTTTCTCATCTAGGAAAATATTAACCTTTTTTTGTTAATTAGTCTTTTAGTTTTTCCA
>TARA_B110000114_G_scaffold84214_1_pt1 | contig 12725 bp, 11 predicted proteins | sample TARA_B110000114 | Tara Oceans TARA_B110000114 (sample SAMEA4397311) | marine metagenome | biome: Polar Biome; feature: [SRF] surface water layer (ENVO:00010504); material: water (ENVO:00002006), including particulate matter (ENVO:01000060) such as... | depth 5 m
TCCCACGCTGCGCTCTGGATGACGTGAATATGGGAACAACAACAACAGATGATTTCTTAAAAAAGGAGAGGCACTCTTTTTTCTTTCATACCATACAACCTGAATAAAAACCAAAACCGTTATTCAGAAGGAGGTACGACTGCCGAAACTTTAAGTAATTACTTAAAGACCCCACGCTGCGATCTGGATGACGTAAATATGAGAACAGCAATAGAGAACTTCTAGAGATGATATTTATAGAGGTTTACATCCATTGCTCTTCAAACAAACCCAAAAGAAACTTCTTTCTCCTCTAAATATAATTTATCTTCATCAACTCCTATACGTTATAGATAATTAAGAAACCGATGAAGATAATCACACTACCGGATGAACTAAATTTAAATTCTTCGCTATCTATCTGTGTATATGATTATGAAAGCACTAAAGAAATATCTAAGCAACAAATTTTACTAAATAAAAACACTTTTAGTTTTTTACAAGAAGGTACTAAAGAGGTTTTTTTTGATAATTCTTCTTATTCAATTGATAACTCTCAATTTTTGTTGATGAAATCTGGTCATTGTCTTATGACTGAAAAATTATCTAACGTAGAGGAAAAATACAAAAGCATTCTTTTCTTTTTCTCTAATGATAGTGTATTAAAATTCATACGGAAATTTGAGCTTGAAAAAAAAGATACTGAAGTTTATTACTCCACGTACCTATTTAAATACGACGCATTTATTAAGGGGTTTGCAAACAGTATTTTGGATATTTCCAAACTTTCAAAATCGATCCAAAAAAACATTTTAGCTGCTAAATTTGAAGAAATAATGCTATATCTCACCGAATTTAAAGGTGTCGACTTTCTTTACTCTTTAATCAACAACAGTGATAATCAAAATCAAAAATTCATCCAAACTGTTGAGAGCAACCAACTAAATAAACTGAGCTTAAAAGAACTTTCCTTTTTATCTAACATGAGTGTTTCTACATTCAAAAGAGAATTTGAAAAACACTTCCATAACTCCCCAAGTAAATGGTTTCAAGAAAAAAGACTTGAACATGCTGCTTTCTTATTAAAAAACAAATCAAAAAGGCCCTCAGATATCTTTGAGGAAATTGGGTATGAAAATTTATCGAATTTTATTCAGGCTTTTAAAATGAAATTTGGATTAACCCCAAAACAGTATCAATCAAGTTGAACTTTTATCAATACTTTTTGAACGCTATCAAACATAATACTTAGTCCAGTATATCATAATTTTATACTTGTACTTAAAACAAATATTATGAAAAAATCAAATTTTATTTTTGGATTACTAATCGCTTTATCAAGCACTTTATTCGCTCAAAAGACGTTTACTTTGTTTAGTAACAATTTAGGTGGAGAGGCTACTAATAATGAAGAGTTTAATGGCTTTGGATGTACTGGAGAAAATCAATCACCGCAATTGTCTTGGAAAAATGCACCTGAGGGGACCAAAAGCTTTGCCGTAACAATGTATGACCCAGACGCACCAACTGGAAGTGGATGGTGGCACTGGGTAGTATTTGACATTCCAGTAAGTACAAACGAATTAGTCTCTGGTGCTGGAAATACAACACTAAATTTAACACCTAAAGAAGTTATTCAAAGTATCACAGACTATGGATCGAATGGTTATGGTGGACCCTGCCCTCCAGAAGGCCATGGTTTACATCAATATATAATTACAGTTTATGCCTTAAAAACAGATACACTTGGATTAAACGAAAGTACGAACCCTGCTGTAGTTGGATATTACTTATGGAATAATACCTTAGCTAAAGCTAGTATAGTAACGTACTACAAAAGATAAAACGGTCTTTTACAAAAAAAAACAAAAACGGTTTGAGGAATTACTCAAACCGTTTTTGTTTTTTTTTGTAAAAGCTTGGCGTAAATATTTTGCGTTTACGTTAAAACCGAACCTCTTAAGAATAACGTATTAATTTAACAAAAATTAAAAAGGCATAAAGACTGTTGTAGGTATTTCAATTAAAGAAAAACTTAACCAAAAAAACATACAAGCTAAACTACAATCATCCTTTATCAACAGCTCTAAGTTTTACTTTTAGCACAGAAGCACAAACTTCACCGTATTCCTTTAACTTTACTAATAAAATTAAACAACTAATATTTAAAGAATATAAGCCCTACATAGCTCTTTAAATTTGCTGAATAAAACAAATAAATTATTTAAAACCAATGCCTGGAAAATAATTTTATAAGACAGAAATAATTTTCATTTGAGTTAAGCGTGTAATTACAACAACTTTTTCTTGCATTCCAAAAACTTCAGCACTAACTTTCCATTGTCTTCCTTTTTGGGAATTATTCAGCATTATATTTTAGTTGAAACCAAAGAAATAAAGTCATTAAATTAAATATTGATTATGAAAAAAAACACAGAAAAGCCAACATCTGAAGCGAAAGCACTTTCACTTTTTTTAATGGCCTATAAATCGAAAGATCCCGTTTATAAAGAGAAATCGAAACGTATTAATAGACTTTGGGATCTTGTTGTTGCTGAAGAAATTACGAAAGATGAGTACTTGGCTGAAGTACAGCAAACAATTAAAGCTTATGGTGGTTATACTGAAATCATAGAAAAAACAGTTCAGTTTTATATTGATAAAACTGGAGAATGGAATTTAAAAGGAGACGATAGATATTGTATCGATGCAAAGAAAATTGCAGATAGATTATTGAAAAAATAACTCCTTTGTCACAATTAAAAAAGACTCACAAGCCCTTTATTTGCATAATCACTAAGCAAATAAAGGCTTGTTTTTTAGGTGATTTATCTATACCCTAGCTACTAGAATCAGCATTGAATAAAAAAAATCAAATTCTATTATTTTTACGCTTTCTTCTTTTAAATATTTCGGCATTAACTTCCCTCACCTCCTCTCTCTTTTTTATGCTTCTTTTTAAGAATCGAGCCTTAAGCTCTTCTTCCGAAAAAACTAAGTATTCAATTGTTTCTCTAATTTGAAAAGAGACAAAAAATAACAATATTAAAAACAGGACTATACCTGGCCAACCCTGCGTAACTCCCAACCAAATAGGGAAAATAACCAAAAACCAAAATAAAAAAACAACTGATAAGAAAGCAAAAACCTTCATATACCACTTCTGTATTTCCCTTAATTTCAACCACTCTTTCCCTGAGTCGCCATACACTAAAAACAAGGCTACCCAAATGGTTAAGATACAAATAGAGATGGTTGAATTCTCGTTGTTATAAATCCCAGCGAAACTGATAATGAAACTCTTATCTAAATTATTTTGATTTACATAAGCTGTTTTCACTTCGCCCCTTAGGTGGAGCACGTTTCGAGAACCTTCAAATAAAACAATCTGCTTATTGCTCAACTTCCCTTCCCATAGTGTATACTTTTTAGGAAGGGACAAAAAGAGACTAGGCCCCATATTTACAGACTCATGACTAACTATTCTTACAGCTTTAACTTCCAATTTTTCCCCGAAAAAAATAAGGGGTATTTTCCCTAAAAAAGGAGCTGAAAAAATTAGTACAAGCCCAAAATAAAAATGAACTCTATTCATTCCGTTTAATCTTGGATTCACTAATAATTTACGAAGAAGAGTCATCAAATTTTGGTTATAATAAATATCAGCTTAATTATTGTTGAATGTTTTTGCTGTTTTAAAAATCGTTAAAATTACTTTCTTTTTCAAATCAAAAGGTTAATTAACCCTGGTTTAGTAAATAAAAAATCTATTGTTCTGTTTCTATCATCGTTAAATATGATGAATCATATTTTGAAAGTTACCTTTCGGGAAAAAGTAGAACGAGATGACTCACCTTTAATGTCATAAACAAGGGTAAGTTGCACTATAGAAATTAGATTTTTGAGGTTAAAAAAGATTATTTATGTTCTTTATCTGCGACCGCTCTTTATATACTTCAACTAAATTATTAGTTGCTAGGATAAACCCTAAGGCCTTGCAATAAATTTTTGACAAGTTATATAACTTGGAAGTGTTTTTACGATCATCAGCCAACAACTGGATACTCAAACTAGTGACCTTTTTTTAATCTTTTAATTGTAGATGACTAAGTTTATTAAGCTTCTAAATCAAGATTTTTTTTAAAAACCTTAACCTAAAACAAAACGATAAGAACTTAGCACTGAATACTTATTTGTATAAATATTAACCTTTTAGGTAATTCAAAGCATCTAACAAATGTTTGAAAACCAATTGACTTCCAGCCTTTTTTAAAGCTTCGGCATTGTGTTGTGCTAAAATTCCGATTGGAATCATACCTGCTAACTTAGCTGCTTTTGTTCCTGTTAAACTATCTTCAAAAACCCACGTTTCTCCAAAATCGGAATCCTGCACGTTTAATTTTTTAGCCAACGAAATGTATGCTTCTGGATGTGGCTTTGGGTTTACGTAATCTTCAACCCCAGTATAAATTGAGAAATCCATTTTTAACTGACGAATACTGTTCGTTAAGAATTGTCTTGTTGCATTACTAGCTACTCCATATGGTATCTTATTTTCAACTAAAAAAATTAAAATATCATGTAATCCAGGGAGTAAATTGGGAGCTTGTTCACTAACGTGTAAATGCTCACTTTTCAATAAATACAACTCCTCTGCTTTACCGGGCTGGTTTATTCCATCGCAAAAATACTGCGCAATTACAATAGGTGACTTACCTGCGTGTGTTAAACTTGGAAAAGGTGGGATTTGTACTTTAAACAGTTCCAAATAAGCTGAAGACCAAGCCTTATAATGCACATCAGAACTATCCACAACTACTCCATCAAAATCAAATAAAACTGCTTTTGGCAATGGCGTATTATTGCTCATTAAATAGTATTGTTAAGTAAGTGTTTAAAAACTTATTGGTTGGATCTAACTCTTTTCGTAGTTGCTTAAAATCATTCCACTTAGGATACAGTTGAGTCAACTCTTTATCTTTAGCTAAAAATCGCTTTCCCCAATGTGGCCTTCCTCCGTGCTTGATGAAAATATCCTCAACAGTTTTAAAGGCTTCATATTGATCCGCTGCCGATGCATTTCTGCAAACACACCCCATTGTTACAATATCTTCATTATAAGCATAACTCAACCACGATTTATCTCTTTGCACAAACCGAACATCCATTGGAATATGGATAAAAGCTTTGTTACTCCAGCTATTAATAGTTGTTTTTAACTCTTTAAACACTTCTGGGAATTTACTTATACCAATCGTCCATTCCGCTAGTTCCAATGTTGAACCTCTAGATTTTGTGACTGTAGCTTGATACAATGACCCCTTGTGTTCCTTTTTAGCTCGAAAAAAGCCTAAATACAAAAGTTTGTTTGCTATGGCCGTAAACCAAGGAAATTGATGCGTTCTTTTATATAATATTTTAGATGCTGTTCTTCTGTATTTTAAATATCCAGGACCATTATTCTCTTGAATTTCTTGATCTGAATTTATTTTAGAACCTTTTATAGAATAGCCTTTTCCTGTATGTGGAAGCCAAAGTACTCTTAAGAAATCATACTTCTTTAAGTCAGATTCAATGTTATTTAGCCAAACTTTGTCTTTTTCGGGCCCTTCCTTTAAATGCAGCGTGTAAAGCTCCTCACATTTAAAAGTTAGTTCTGAAAACACACCTAAAACACCAATCGAAACTCGGACAGCATTCATCAAATCATCCTCACTCGAAATTTGCTTTACAGTTCCGTCTGCCAAAACTAACGAGCAAGAGTGTAAATATTCCGAAAGCAATTTACCACTTGTTCCATGCGTACCAGTTGCTAATGCGCCTCCAACTGTAACCGTATTAATATCAGGTAAGCAAGGTATACACCATCCTTTAGCTTCAACAGCCTCAATGAGATCCACTAAAACAACTCCTGATTGGATTGTAATAAGCTTTTCGGAATCATTTGTTGAAATGATCTTATTGTAAGAGCACATATCAATCAAAGAAGACATTCCTGCCGCAATATCAGCAGAGGATTGTTTTGTCCCAAAAAACCGAATTTTATCGGTCCTCGCAACAACCTTGCTTAATTCCTCTTCAGTTGATATTTGATATAAATTTTTATAAGGATATGATAAATTCTCATTCCAACTCACCCAAGTTCCACTACCCTTCAATTCCATAACCTAATATTCTATATCCTAAAGGTATAATTTAGAAATAAAAAAGGGCACATAAATGTGCCCTTTTGTTGATTAACTGACAATTATGAAAAAGATATTAATCATTTAACAGCCGATACAGTTACTTTGAATTTAATATCATCACTGATGATCTTGTCCTTTGCTAAATCAAAAAAGTTTCCTGATCCGTAAACAATTCCATACTCAGTTCTGTTAATTGTAAACTCAGCATTTGCATGAACAGTGTTATCTGTAATTGTAACAGTTCCAGGAAAAGAAATTGCTTTAGTAACTTCCTTAATTGTTAAATTTGCGCTAATTTCCCCTGCTTTAAAGGCAGTAATTTCTAGTTTAGCATTCGGAAATGAATCAACATTAAAAAAATCGGCAGCCTTTAAGTGTCCATCTAATTTTTCTTTGTATTCACCTTCCATGTCTTTCGAATCGATAGATGTTAAATCAAATACTAATTCTCCTCCAATTAGGTTTCCCTCAGCAACCTTTAAGGTTCCCTTATAATCTACAGTTCCAAAGTGTGCTTTTCCAACTGCAGAACCTTCCCAATTTAAAACGCTTGATGAGTCAACAATTGTATAATCAACAGCAACAGCTTGCTGCTCAACTGTTGCAGCTACTTCATTTACTACTGGTTTATCTTCAACTTTTGCTTCTCCTCCACATGCAGCCAAAAATGCTACAACTGCAAAACTTAGTATTACTTTCTTCATACTTCCTAATTTATTTTGATTTATGATGTAAATATATGTTAAAACTTTAATTGTTACAACAAATATTATTTTTTTCATGATCAATGAGAAAAATGGAATAATAACAATATGAAATATTACTTTTAAGTTCAAATATTACAAAATGAAGAAATTCACATTTTTTTGCATATTGACTCTATTAACAGCAGTCACTGCCTTTGCAAAATCTTTTACTGGATTGAGCAGCAACATTCCGATTGCTATCGTTGAAACAGCAGATGAAGAAGGCTATAAGACGATTCACCTATTGGCCGTAAGTAAAAGTGAGGATTATGATTCGATCCCTTTGAGATTAGAATTAATAATCAATAAAGACACTTTAGTTGATTACATAATTTTAACTGAAGCAATGAATAAATCAATAAAAACATTTTATCAATATGAAGGTGATCGTGTCCAAGCAAATTTATTCATCCAAGACGATAATAGTATAGAAATAAAAAAAATAAAAGGTAACATCAAGTTTGACAAACCTAAGATATTAAAGTCTAGTGTGATGCCTAAAACGAAGTCGTTTATTGGAAATTACTGGGATGTAAAACAAACTACGATGTTTAGAATTAATAAATTTGATTCAATCCCGAAAACGACAAGACTCACTATCGAATTTGATCACAACTTTGCTTACGACAAATTTTACTTTCAAATTAACGTACTATCTCCTGATTCTTCTTTTGATAGTTTTGAGGGAAAAGTAAGCGTAAATAAAGGAGATACGTTAAAATTAAACACTTCTCACATCGATTTAACAGAAGAAATTGGGATTATTCAAAATGGGAAATATACCATAGACATTGTTCCACTAATGGGAATGCAAAGAATTAATGGAATTAAATCAATTGGTTATAAGCTAGTTAGCGTTACAGATTAAAAAAAAGTAAAAAAACTCACATTTATTTTTGTTTCCACATAAATAAATTTGTAGATTTGCACTCCTCTTACGAGGGAAACATAAGGAGGTCCGGTAGTTCAGCTGGTTAGAATGCCTGCCTGTCACGCAGGAGGTCGCGAGTTCGAATCTCGTCCGGACCGCTGAAATGAATAAGAAGCCCAGTTTTTACTGGGCTTCTTTATTTTCGGGGGTCAGATTTGGGGACACTTAACACTTCATTCCTCATTTATCGCTAATGTCAGGCCTTTTCTTTGAACTCCAAGATTATTTTTAGCTGCAAGAAGGTTAAAGATTTTTCGGATCAAGACGGATCAAGACCAATTGTTGTGGGTTTACAGTATTAAGCGAAAATTTCCTCTAATCTAAAAAGGAAATAATTCAAATCACGAACGCCTCTAAATTGTGTTCTAACAGCTTTGATTTTAGCATTAAAAGATTCGGCTGATGCGTTTGTGCTTCGATTATCAAAGTAATTAAGAATCGACCTATAATGTTGTTGAATTGTTCTCGTTACAGTATTGAAATTTTTGGATCCCGATTTTTCAACGGTATTATACCATTGTGCTAATTTTGTGGATTCCACAACTTTGTCTTGCGGAATTGCAACTAAAAGGTGAAGAAAAAAGTTAATTATCAAAACAACTCAAACTATCTTAACTTTTCTCTCTCATTAAAAGTAGCAACTCCAATCGAATCAATTAAACTTTTCAAGCTTATTCTATTTAATTACTTGCTTTCAAATGGAGATGCACATTTTAAAATGTTTTTCATTAATAGAAACTCCATAAGGAGATTTTAAATTAAGTCCCGCATATGATTTATTAAGTAGTCTTATTCATGTTGACGAACGAGATTTCGCGCTAGAAGATGGTTTACTGCCAAAACAGTTGGCAAAAGGAAAAGTTTTAAATCAATTTTATGAGTTAGGAAAAATAGCAGGGTTAACCGATTCTCAAATAACAAAGGTTTTTAATCCCCTTTTGGCACACTCGCTACAAATTGAGCGCTTAACAAAAGCTTCCTTTTTATCTGAAAAAATAAAAAGGAATTATTTTCAAGCATATTAAACTCGATTGAAAAAACTAAACCTTCTTAACACGGGGATATCTCCTTAAAACATTTAAATATTTTTTTTTGAGACTAAAAACCATCACCTAAAAAAGACTGAATTGCAAGTCAATAAAACGAATCGTTTTAAAAAAAGCAGATCTTAAACAACTAGACAACACATGTTCAATTAGTTGTATTTTTATAAGGGGTCAGATTTGGGGACACTTTCTATTTGTTATTTTTTTCATTAGAAGTGACTTAGCCCAATTGAAAAATAGCGCTTTCGATTCTTTTTAAAGCTTTATTTATAATTGAATACGACAATATTTATAGGCTAACTTTTCTTTGAATCGCTCCCCCTGAAACAAATCCATAACCTCCTTTGATATTATTGGGTAAAAACACCATTTCAGTAAATGGATTATCTTGTGAGTTTTCATATTCTTCAACTTTTTTCATGAATTGATAATATTCATCACTTTGAGCTTCTAATCTCAACTCTATTCCATCGGTTAAATCCTCTTCAAAATCCCCCCAAGCTCCCTCGGGATTAATATCAATTGTTAAAATGGTGTTTAAATTCCCATTAGATCCTGATATATAAAGATTCTCACTTGGGTATAAAGTTCCATCCTCTGAAATATTATTACCATCTATTGCAATGAGTGGGTCTTGTGAGGTTAGCTCAAAAGCATCAATTTCTCTATTTTCGTCCACAACAGATAAAAAATAGTGTAATTCATTATTTAAAGGGCCTGTAAGTTTAAATGTTACTTTGCCAGTCCTGTAATAATTAAACCCTTCATCCGGGTAGGACTCGGTAGAATCTATTTTTAATCCACTTACATCAATATCTGAAATTTCAATAAAATTGGATGGACAAGTAGTTTCTCCGTAAGCAGTTTCATAATTTTTATAATTAGCCTGAACCTTATAACTCTTACCAGACTGAACAATGTAATCACCTTTAAACACCCCTACATCAAAGGAGTACCAATATTCACCTGATATATTATCGTAATGTAATAAAGTATCTACTGGTATGCCGTTTTCGAACAAAATAACCTCAGCATCAGGTAAAGCATTAAAATTATCTCTTGAACTCACACTGTGTATGCTATGAGAAACAATTGCTTCGGGTACTTCACCCCCAATTAAATTACAGTTGATGCTTAGTTTTACTACATGATTGGGTAAATCAACATTGACTTCCTTTTCACAAGAGATGTTTAAACCAAAAACTGTAAATAGTATGATATACCTGAGAGATTTCATTTATTAAAATTTAAAATTATAGGAAATTGACGGGATTATAGGAAATAGGCTAATTTGGTTTATTTTACTTTGATAATTATCAACGTAAACAAAGAAAGGATTCAAACGATTGTAAGCATTATAAAAGCCAAAATTCCAAGTTCGCTCTCCCCACTTTTTTTCCTTTTTGAATGTCATACCAAAATCTAAACGATGGTAATTAGGCATTCTGTAACTGTTTTTATTCTCTGCTTGACCAACAGCAATTGTTGAACCCGAACCAGAGTTGACAATGTATTGATATTCAGGAAGAGAAAGTGCCTGTCCACTTCCAAATACCCAATTTGCCGAAAAACTTATGTTATCAGATACATCATAAGTAAGCACAATCGACATATCGTGTCTTCTGTCATACTTAAACGGATACAATTCTCCTTGATTTATATTAGAGAATTTTCTGTTCGACCATGATAGCGTATATCCGAACCATCCAGAAAGTTTTCCATATTTTTTTTGCACAAACAATTCAGAACCATATGTTTGTCCCCAACCAGATTCAACTTTATCTTCCCAAGATTCATTAATTCCAAAAAAATCAGCCCCTTCCTTATAACTAATAACATTGTTCATCTCCTTATAGTAAGCTTCAACGGAAATTTCGAACTCATGCTTTTTTATTTTCAAAGGCTTCGCAATCCCTAACGCTACTTGCCAGCTATCTTCTGGTTTTGCTCGATCTGTTGCAGGCACCCATAGGTCGGTAGGAAGGCCAGCGGTCTCGTTGGTTAATAAATGAATAAATTGCCGCATTTGACTGTAGGAACTTTTAATTGCCCAATCATTTTTCAATAAGTATCGCGCACTTAACCGGGGTTGGAAACTCGGGAAAAAATTTTCACGCACATCCAATCCGCTTAAATGTACACCTAAATTCACTTTTAATTTTTTAGTTAATTTCACATCGTCTTCAATGTAAGCATATAACTCTGTGGATCTTACTGGTTTTGCTCCTATTGTCGTATCTATGGATACATCAGAGTCATCAATTTTAATATTAATATTTCCTGTAGAAAACTTATGGTTTGTAACGCCTCCTCCAAATTTCACCAAATGGCTCGATTTTGGTACCCAATCAAAATCAACCTTTCCCCCAAAATCATCAATACCAGAATGGTAATCAATTCCAAAACGTTCTTTCTCTAAATTTCCTGAAGGGTATTCAGTCCAAGAGTCCTCAGTACTTACACCTGCATTGAACTTGAATTTAGAAGATATCAAGCATACATTCATAAATAATTTCTCATTCACAATACGATTCCATCTTAATGTTGAAGTTAGATTTCCCCAACCAATACCTGCCTGATTTTTCTCAACAGAATTATCGTCGTATGTGTCTTTGAATTTAATGCCAAACTTATCTTTACCATTATAAAAACTAATATAAACTCTATCTCTATCGGATATTTTATAATTTAATTTAGCATTTAAATCATAAAAATAAAAAGCTGTTCTTATACTTGTTCCTTCTCCTGAAAGGGCCGATATAAAAGGCGCAGCCAAAATATCATAATATGTTCTTCTCCCGGATAAAATTAAAGACATTTTATCTTTAATAATTGGACCCTGAACAGTTATTCTACTAGAAATAAGACCTATGCCACCCTCAGTATTCCATTTTTTAAGATTTCCATCTTTCATAGAAATATCTAAAACACTTGAAAGTCTTCCTCCATACCTTGCAGGGAATCCTCCTTTAATTAGTTTAACATTGTTTAGAGCATCGGGGTTAAAAGTGCTAAAAAACCCAAATAAATGAGAGGTATTATAGAGTGGAGCACCATCTAGTAATACAAGGTTTTGAGCTGGACCGCCACCTCTTACATAAAACCCTGCACTTCCTTCACTACCACTTTGAACACCTGGTAATAATTGTAATGTTTTAATTAAATCGGGCTCCCCAAGAATGGCAGGCATTCGTTTTATTAGCTCAATAGGAACGTTAATCTCGCTCATTTGAGAGTTCTCGGAAATTTTCGTGTTTTGTTTAACCTTTATAACGACTTCATCTATTCTCTCCCCAGGTTCTAATGCTATGTTTATTGACATATTTTGATTAAGAACAGTATCAATAATTTGATACTGATACCCTAAATAGTTAAAAACAACTGAAACCTTTCCGGTATCCATTGTTAAACTATAAAAACCGTAAGTATTCGTAGTCGATCCTTCATAAGTTTTTGAGTTATATATTGTAGCTCCTATTAAATTTTCCCCGGTTAACTTATCTGTTAAATAACCACTTAAAGTGTTTTTTTGACTAAACACAAAGCCCGTTAAAAAACAAAAAAGAATAAAACAATATTTATTTTTCATTATGATTAAAAAATGATGAGTATTTAATTTACTACCAAACAGAAAAGACGCATTATTATTGCGTCAAGTGTACTATTCAAAAATAGAAAAAAAACCTCCCTTTTTAGAATTTGGAACCCTAAAACAAAAAAAGGGATTAATATATTTTACACCTCTGATTTAAAGACCATTAAATTAAAAAAAATGAAATTTAAAACACGTTTTACGGTATATATATATATACCGTAAAACGTGTTTTCGTCCTCA